>OGQX01000018.1_pt1 | contig 162705 bp, 122 predicted proteins | sample 1553291 | NCBI WGS metagenome assembly OGQX01 (sample SAMEA2580030, study PRJEB22360) | human gut metagenome | biome: human gut; feature: human-associated habitat; material: faeces | place: Denmark | collected 2008/2010
GCTAAGACTTTACGCCCTTCATGATTGCCGTATCACTCGAAATGTCGGATGAACCAAAATTATCTATAGATGTATAATATTTATATGCTCTCGGATACCATGTGGTGTCGCTTTTCTCCTCACCCACCTTCGTCTTTCCTGTGTAGATACCAGTAAGATTGGCATTCTTATCGTAGACAAACGCATTCTCCAAAGGGGTAGCATTAGTTCCATTTGATAACATTGGTTCGTAGAACTTGTTGCCATCGTGGTAAAGAGTGTCTCGGTCATTGCGGAATTCCAGGACATCGATCCTGTATTTGTGCCCCTCCTTCATTACGGCTGAAATGGGACTGTTTGCATCGAAAAGACCATAAGCGTATTTCGAATACTCTTTATCATTCAATTCCAAAATGTTAATGGCGTAGTATCGTTTGCCATCAGTATTGAAGACTCGTGTAGCCGGGTTTAATACGATCTTGCCGCCTTCGTCGTTAAGGTTAAAAGAAACCGTCTTGGTAGTCTCACCGGCAGAAATTCCAGAAGTTTCTGCTTCGTCGGTAACAGAATTGCCACATGATGCAAATGTAATACAGGCAATTAAAGAAATAAAGAAAATCGAACTTTGTTTCATAACTTTTCAGGTTGTTAATTGTTAAACAAATTGTTTTGTTTTTTTAGTTATGGCTTCAAAGTTAAATATAATTATCTGAAAAAGCAAATTATTTTTTTATTTTTATTTATAAATTTTGGCGTATAGGTCATTTTGCGTGCTATTTTTTTTGTACTATATCTCTATAGGTCAAATTCTGCAAATGACAAGACTCTGAGGAAACTTATTGTTCCTCAGAGTCTTATAAAAAATATCAACAACAAATTGTGCACTTTGTTGCGGAATCAAGGGTACAGAAAAATACAACGCAAAATGACCTATACGCCAAAAAGTATCGGTATATTCATCGACATCAACGATCTCAAACTCATTGTCCCCGAAAGGCAAGTCCAAAATCTTCTTGTACCCTTTCTTCATCTCACCCATGAACTCTTTACAGATGTGTTGGGCATGACCTTTCCCCGAAAAAGACTCGTTCGACTTGTATTCACCACACATCTTACAGTAATGTCCTTTATCTTCTTTGCCATAACCGTTTATTTTGTCAAATACGAAATCAACTGCTCCATGCTATTTTCGATACTCTCAATAGTCGGTATATCTTTGTAGGCAAGGTCAGGTAGCTCTTTTGCATAGACGTTGCTTAACGCTGCCCATACATTATGTAGGTCACTGATGATTGGAGAATCCCTGATGTCTTTGTTTTGCCATCCTTCGAGCTTGTCGAATCTCTGTTGGTCTTGCGCAAACAAGTTGCTGAAGTCTGATTTGAAAGCGTTACTTTTCAGATAGTCTTGTGTCTCGGCATCATTCAAGAGAAAATGCAAATCATAGAAATGGCGTATCTTGGCTGTCAATTCCGGCATGTAGTTGTCGGCTAAGGAACAGCGAAGCAATGATACCAATTTCTCTGTCAATGTCCTACGCCTGTCGAGGACATTCACCTCGAAAGGTTGCATACCATATTCCTCTATCAAGTTCTCGTTGCCTGTCTTTTGCAAGAACTCGGTCAAGAAGCTTTGTAGTTTACATTTCTGGAATGGATATGGATTGGCAAAGGAATTGATTTCAACAAGCAACTGTCCTGCCTTGATAGCACCTACTTGTAATGTATCAATAGCTCTTGGATAAGAATAGTATGCCTTGTGATAGTGAGATCCCTTGCTCGTAAAACCAGGCATATCCATTTCCTGCAGACCTTCCGTCATGCTTTTGGCAGTTCTCTTGATCAGCATCTTCAATTGGTTGCCGCTGAGCGTCCATGCCTCAGAGATAGCAATATCTATGTCTTCTGAGAATCTGCTACCGATACCATATGCTTTTGTAAGCTCATATGATGTTCCAGTTTCTTTTGTTTGATAATACTTTGTCGGAGATTGGCAACTTGTAACTGGTCACTCCATTCAATGTTTTGCTGATGGTTTCCGTTTCCAGTTCCATGTTCTCGTAGATGGCACCAAGCAAAGCTCTTACATAAGGGGTGTATGCCAAGGATAGTTCTGCCAATTCTCGCTTCTGTTCCATTGAAAGAGTATTGATCGCTTTGCAAATGTTTATCACACAGTCATCAGGTGAAGTGGCAGGAATGTCCTTTATAAGGCGCAGAGCATCCAATATTCTAAGTAGTGGAATATTGCTTGATGTTATGGGGTTCTCTTGTAACAAAAAAGATATTTTCACGCCATTTCTTGTAATGGGTCTCCGATATTTATTTGTGCCGACAAGGATGGATGAACTTATCTGTGTTGTCAGACCCATAGCTGCAAATGCGGCAGTTCCTGTAATGTAACCGACAATCTTGCCATTTTGCTCCAGAAAGTCTTTTACAAGTTCAGAATCTGCAGGTTTCAGATTTCCAAAAATGGTCTTCTTCGGAATATAGTATTTCCCCTTTGCTATCTTTTGCAGCTCGCCTCGGAGCACAAGACGGTTGAGAGCTTTGGCGAGTGCCGGCTGATACCGCATCTCCACCCCAAAGTCTCTTGTTGTCAATACAACCCCAGCAGGGGTTGATGACAATTTATCCTTTACCAGTCTTGCTATAACCATGTTTATCTCCTTTTTTCGAGTACAAAGTTAATAAAAGTCTTGTTTTTTGCGCAATAAACTTGACTTTTGTATATTTCTTTAACCATTTTCATGCTATAATCCATCCCATGCTTTCAGCTTCTCATATTCCTCCATATCCAGATACAGCCCATCGAACGGCTCCTCTTTCTTGTCGGTAACTGATATGTTCCCGTCATAACTGACCGCAATGGTTCTACGGTTGACGACACATTCCCGGGCAAGGTTGTCATAGTTCTTGGCATTGAATGCGTCTTCAAGTTCATTTCCGATGCCATCACCGAAGAAGACGCGGAAGGCAGTTTCAAGCATCGTTTTGCAATCTTGTGGAAGGCATCTCAACATCAAAGCACACAGCTTCTCCATTCCCGATGCGCCCCCTTCCAAAGAAGTACCTTCGATCTCCTTTACGAAGGCGGCATACCTTTTCTTCTTTCCTGTCATCTCGGCAGACACAAACGCAATGGCTTCATCTCTCCTTTGTCTGATGACTTCTCTTTCCTTTTTATCCATGTCTAATCAATTGCTTCATACTAAAAAAGTCGGCTCTTTGCAGGGTCGGCTTCAATGATATTGTCTACAAAAATAAGCATTTACTTTTGATTTGACACTATTTTGCATAGATAACTTCTTATCTATTAGGATATTTTAGAATTTATATGTGGTCTGTTAAGTCATTTATGCCTGACAAACGAATGTCTTTCCTGACATTTGTCTGACATTTGCCTATTTTACATCTGATACACGCGGCTCATGCCGTCGGGTTCCATCGGGGCGATGGGTTGGCGAAGAAGAACAAGGTAGAAGCGGGGGAAGGTCTCGACGGGCGGATGGTTGGCGATGTAGCGGTCTATCTTCTGCCGGGCCTCGTTGCGCAGGGTGTCGTCGCGGCATGGTACGAGGTGGTCTTCATTCACAAAGACGATGTGCCAGAAGGCCATGTAGCCGATGACGTAATGCTCCACGGCTGCGGCCTCATCCTTGTCGATGCCTGGGATATGAACCAAAAGGGGCTGGCGATCATTTTCGCAAATGCCCACCACGGCCCATGAGAGATTTATGTATTTGAAGTTGTTCTGCATAGTTGGGATGTTTTAGAGCCTTTTCTTTTCCTCATTACCAGCACCCGTACCTTTGTACTTTGAGTTTGTGGCGTTGAAGTTATATGTAAGCGATACACCGGCGTTTTGTGTATAGACATAAGCATCCTTTGCCATTGTGGAAACGGGATAATAACCCGTCCATCGTTCACGGAGATTGCAGAAGATGTCGTTGGCAAAGAGGGCCACGGTGAGGTTGCCGTCGAGGAAGGTCTTCTGTACTCGCGCGTTGATGTTAAACTCATGGGCATTGTGGTTAAAGCCGTAGTCGTAGCTGGTGGAATAATGCAGATAGAGCATCGCCTTCGTGGTTTTGTTAATGGTGAACCAGTTGCGGAAGTTTATCTGCCATTCTGGTTTGTTGAGTTTTGTGGCGAGGCCGTATGCCTGGGTGTCGAAGTTCTGCTGCCAATAGCTCAATGTCAGCGTGGGACTGTAGAAACCGAATTTTGGCGAGGCAGTCAGCGAAGCGTTGAAACTCTCGAACTTGTCGAAGTTGCGGTTGGTCCAGAGGGTAATCTCTGTTCCTTCCTGATACAGATAGCCAAAGTTCAGTCGCAAATCCTTGTTGTAGCCGTAGCCTGCTGTGAAGTTCAGCCATGAGTAGGTGACGTTAAGGTCGAGGTTCTGCTTGATGGTAGGACGCAACAAAGGATTTCCGCCTTCGTACTCATAGCGATTATCGTATTGCACGTTTGAGTTCAGAGCCTGATAGTTGGGGCGGCTGATGCGCTTGTTATAGCCCAGTTGGATGCCCCATTTGTTCTTTTGCCAGCCGACGGAGATATTCGGAAACAGATCGTGGTATTTGCGGCTCGGCTCTGTTTGGTACTGACCGAAGGAATAGTAGTCGGACGTGACGGCCTCGTAACGTAGTCCGCCGTTGAGACTCCAATCACCCAACTTCAATTTGTATTCGGTAAATCCCGCTACATTGCTTTCCTTGATTTCATCATTGGACGGAGCCATCACTTGCTCCACATTACTATAGATACCGTGGCTGTTGGAACGTGACATTTCCGTGCCAGCACTCAGTTCGCCTTTCCATATCGGATAGGTCAGTACCAGTTTTCCTGCCAACATGTGGTTGCGGTTCTCGTTGTGGGTAGTTACGGTGCGGTCGGCCAGTTGCAGACTATGTTCAAAGGATGCCTGGTCGCGCATGTTTTTCTCCCATATCCACGAGCCGTTGAAGTCAATGCCGAGTTTCCCGGCCTTGCCCACATAGTAGATGTTTGCCTCATGCTGTGGGCGGTCATTTATATTCATTTCAATAAATTGGTCAACTATTCCTTCGGGGGCGTTGTTTCGTGTGATGGTCTGCTGTGTCTGAGCCGTTCCTCTTCCATAGAGTGACCCGCTTAAAGTATAGGAGAAACCGATAGAATTGTCATCGTTGAAGTCGTAACTGGCTCCTATCTGTCCGCCAAGCATGGTGTACCAAAAGTTGGAGGGACAAGCTTGTACAATATTTACGTGATTACCGTTTGCCCGGATGTCAGTCGTTATTGTATTGTCCTCGGAATGGTTGTCGTTATTGATCATCATGTTTCCGAACACCTCCAAACCGCCCGTGCGATATTTTACCGTGGCATCGTCGTAGGTTGTCCATTTCTCGTTATATTTTACTTGGCTGGATGCCTCCATGCTGATGCCGTCGCCCTGACGCTTCTTCGTCTTTATGCGGATGACCGCCCCGACTTCTGCATTGTACTTGGCACCAGGCGAGGTAATGACATCCACGCTCTTGATGTCGGTGGACTTCAGCCGCTTCAGTTCGCGGGCGTTCTGTACTTTCTTGTTGTTGATGTAGATTTCAGGTGTACCTTTGGCAAAGACGGTGAAGTTGCCGTCGCCACCCTGTACCTGTGGCAGCATCGACAGCACATCGTCAGCCGTACCGACATCCTTCAGAAGCGAGTTCTGAATATCGACGGTCATGCCTCCCGTGGTCATTTTATATTGTGGACGTTCGCCCTTCACCACCACTTCACCCAACTCTTTCGTGTCGGGCTGCATCTGAATATCGCCCACATTGCCCGTCCGGGCATCGAGATACTTTGTCGTATATCCAACGCTTGTCACTTTCAGCAGACCATCTTGTATGTCGGTGCTGATGCTGAATGTTCCGTCGTCCTTGGTCATGGTTCCTGCGATGAAAGCGGAATCGGCACGGCTGACGAGCACAACATTGGCAAACGGCATCGGCTTGACCTGCTCGTCAATCACCCTGCCACTGATGTTTTGTGCTGTCGAGGCTATCACCATGAGGCACATCATTGAAAATAGAATCAGTCTTTTCATATCTTTTACGACTTTTTGCCCGCAAAATTAATGAAAATACCAAATACATCTACTACCCAAATAGGTAATTCTGCATCACAGGGATGAAAAATTTCCCATTTGGGTAACAAAATATGTTAAAATTGTGGGGATGACGGCTTATACGAGGCCGTAGTTGGTGGCAAAGGCGAGGGCTTCGGTGATGTTCTGCACGTCGAGCTTCTCGAAAATCTGGCGACGGTAGAACTTCACGGTGTCGAACGAGTGGAGCATCTTCTCGGCTATCTCCTTCATGGTGTAGCCCTGAGCTGAGAGCGTCAGAATCTGCTTTTCCTCAGGCTTCAGGGTGATGGTCTCGCGGATCTTCCAGCGGTGGCTCTCCAGTGAGTACTCGCGCTTCTCGCCCGTATGGAACTGGAAGAATTCGATGTGCCCGGCCTCCTTGTGGGGCGAGAGCGAGACGGTACAGAGGGCCAGCCAAACGTGGCCTTCCGTGGTCATGGCAAGGGGCGTAATCTTGTGGTTGACGAGCAACAGACGATTGCCGTTGGTGATGTGGAAGTCGTAGGACATCATGCACTGGCGGCGGTTCTCCAAAGGTTCGTCGTAGAAGGCACGGAACCCGGAGCGGTTTAGTTCGGTGAGCATCGGCACCTCGTCCTCAGGCACGTGGCTCAGGTAGAAACCGTAGCCCATCTGGCGCACCTCGTCGGCAGTGTGTCCGCAGAGGAAGAGCGGATTGTCCGACACATAGAGGATATTCTTGCGGTAGTAGTCGATGATGTAGATGCTCTGGTAAGTGGTCTGCGCGAAAGCCTGCGCCGCCTCCACGTAAGGCTGTGCCCTCTGGTAGTCGGCATCGGTGATGCCCTCCACGCGGTTCTCGTACATAAAGAAATCGTCTATCTGTACCATATCGCTCTTTGTTTTATTCTGTTATACTGTAGAACGGACGCCCTTACGGTAAGTCCCCTCCTTACCCTCGCGCTCGCAATGCTCGGCTATGCCGCTTTGCTTGCAAAGAGCTCGCGCAGCGCCTCAATATCAATACTGTTTTTCCCGAATTTCTGTTCTATGTTGTTGCATTGCCTTATTATTTGTCATACTCTACCCCATGCTCCATGCAATAGTTGCTTATTTCGGCACAAGCCCCCACCTGTTTCGGTCATATTCCCCCACTTTGAACATGGCGATACAGATGGTACGACAAAATTAATAACTATTTTCTTAAACAGTCTCCTTTTAATCAAAACGATATGAAGTTTTAACTATTCGGTCGATGATCGAGTCTGCTATGGTCTTGTTTTTCGCAAGGACATCATACCAGTCTGATATCGGTAACTGGCTTGCGATGATGGTTGACTTCCTTGCATGCCTGTCCTCAATGATCTCCATAAAGTCTATGAGTTGCTGCCCGCTGAGCTTGACAAGTCCGAAGTCATCCACGATAAGCAGATCGATGCCGGACAGCTTGTCGAAGAACTTGGATATGCTCGACTCTATCCGTGCCATGTTTATGGCCTCACTCAGCTTCTGCATATTGTAGTAGTTGATCTTGTAGCCGTACATGCATGCCTGCCGTCCGAGCGCAGTGGCGAGATAGCTCTTGCCAACTCCCGTCGGGCCTGATATAAGCACAGATGTACCGGTTTTGAGGTAGTCGCATGTTGAGAGTTGCATGATACGGTCCTTGTCCCGTCCTTTGGTTTTGTCGAAGATAATTCTCTCAATGCTTGCCTCATAGCGGAACCGGGCGTTCTTGAGAAGCCTTGCAAGACGGCTCACCCGTCTTTTGTCACGCTCCGATTGGAGCATCATTTCCATTCCCTCGCCCAAGGTTATATCCATGGTCTTGCGTGTCTCGAGGAAGTCCTTACGATACTCTTCCCAAAGCAGACACATCGTCACGCCGGTCTTGCCCAGTTTCTTTGTGATATACTCCAAGCGCCCGGCAAGATCCTGGAAGCATTTCTCGCTGTACGCTGCATTACCGCCCGTATAGCGGTGCTCAAGCACAGGATCCTCCAACTTCAACAAGCCGTCCGGTCCGATGGGATCCTTGTCCACGAGCTTGACATACTTGCCGACAGTCTTCTTGTCCATGCCAAGCATACGTCCGATCTTGCGGTTTGACACTTGCTCCTTGTGGAGCCTGATTAGTTCTTTCAATTTTGACATCTCAATACTTTTTGCTGCCATGATACTCGAATCTTTTATGGTAATCCGAGTTGCAAATGTATCGCTATTTTGCAAAATGGGGGACTTCGCTCCGTGACAAGCACTGCGAGTTGGGGAGGGAAGTGTTCCATTTTGCTCCTAAACAAGGTCTCTGACAGTTAGATAGAAAAACAAAATGACCCGTTTTGCTCCGAAATAAAGTAGACTTCCGGCCTTCCTCCGCGTTGCTGTCCCACTTTGCTCCGAAATAAAAGGCCGAAATAGAAGTGCAATCGGTTGACAGGTTTAAGCTAAATAATCTATACCTGAAAACACCGAGGGGCCAGGGGACGAGCAGCCCCCATAAGCGATCTTGAACGGCGTATTCTTTTTTGCCATGTTAACGGGAGATGGTAAACGTTAAAGTACACTTGTTCCTTGTTTTATTAAATAGTATTTTATAAATTTGCAGTGTTTTGTAAAGTACAACTTAATAAAGTTATGAATAAGGATATTCTGAAGCAGATAATTTTGGACAACAGGGTAGAGGTGGAACGGTACAAGGTGTTCCGGCGTGAGGTGGACATGAGTAGCTTTCCCTGCTACGTTTTGGTTGGCTTGCGGCGCGCGGGCAAGTCTTTCATGCTCTACCAGCGTATGCAGCAACTGCTGAGCCAGGGTCATACTTGGGATGAGATGCTGTATGTGAACTTTGAGGATGACCGCCTGGAGGAATTCAAGTCGTCAGACTTCAATCTCATTCTGGAATGTTTTGCGGAGCTGTCGGACAAGCGCCCCATACTGTTTCTTGACGAAATACAGAATATTGATGGTTGGGAAAAGTTTGCCAGGCGATTGGCTGACAACAAATATAATGTGTATATCACTGGAAGTAACGCCAAGATGCTGTCGCGTGAGGTGATGACTACGCTTGGTGGCAGATATTTGTCTGTCGAGGTCTACCCGTTCAGTTTCAAGGAATATCTTGATTTCTCCGGTCAAAAGTATGACGAGAACTGTCTGTTACAGACCGAGACAAAGGCCAAGTTCATGCGCTTGTATAATGAATATCTGCATTGGGGAGGCCTGCCGGAAAGCACCGGCTTGCCTGTCAAGCGTGATTATGTGAGCAGCACCTTTCAGAAGGTATATCTTGGCGATATCTGTGCACGCAATGGTATCAGCAATCCAAATCTGTTGCGTCTTATGTTAAAGAAGATAGCCGAGAGCGTCAAGCAGCCGTTGTCCTACAATCGTATCTCACGAATACTGTCCTCTGTTGGCGGTAAGATCAGCGTGCCAACGGTAGGCAACTATGTGCAGTATTGTCAGGACGCATGGCTGTTGCTGCGTATGCACAATATCGCTTCGCCATTTGTGGAGAAAGAGACGATCAGCAAGTATTACTTTACCGACAATGGCATCCTCAATCTCTTCCTTATTGACGCAGATACCTCTTTGTTGGAAAACCTTGTGGCTGTTACCCTTTTAAGGAAGTATGGCAATGATCCAGACAACGAACGCGTGTTCTACTACAACTCGGGTGTGGAGGTCGATTTCTTTGTCCCTGACGAGGGTCTTGCCATTCAGGTTTGCTACAATCTTAGTCATAGCGATGGCACTTATGAGAGAGAGGTGTCTGCCCTGAAGAAAGTTCCTTCTGCATTGGAGTGCAAGCGCCGTCTCATCATCACTTACGATGAGGATGCGACCATCGAGGATAATAATGGAAAGATCGAGGTGCTGCCCTATTGGAAATGGGTGATAGCCTGATGTCCTCCTTCAGGGGAAAAAGACAGGAAGGACAACGAAAAGACAGAAACGCTCACAATTTATCCTGGGAGAATACGATGTGCGTTTTGTCAAGATTTTGAAACGGGGTGATATTCAATGACACAAGCCACCGGACTATTTTTGGGCTGATACGCCACTAAATATCATGGGCGAACTGAACGGCTATGGTTTTCGCATAGTTTTCGCGTGTATGAAAAAAGCACTTGCGGAAGTCCGTAAGTGCTTGATTATCAAGTAGCGGGGGTGGGCCACGATCCCACGACCTCCGGATTATGAATCCGACGCTCTAACCAGCTGAGCTATCCCGCCATCATTTTCAGCAAAGGAGAAAAACACACGGTGATGGGTGATTTCTGAATTGCGAGTGCAAAGGTACACATTTGTTTTTGAACCTCCAAATATTTTGGCTACTTTTTGTTGCAACATTCGCTTTTCTGACTTTTTTGCATTAACTTTGCAGTCGATAGCTGGGGTACCTATATAATAATAGGAGTATCTCCCTGAGAACTTTCAATGTAGGACATAGGTTTAGCAGGACTGCCTAAGAAGTAGCTCCTTGCCAACATTCAGAGTGGAACGTGAGTTTGGTAGGGACGTTAATATAATGATAGGAGTATCTCCCTGAGGACCTTCAAAGTTGGATGTGAGTTTAGTGGGAGTGCTTATATATAACAATAAGGTGTGTCTCCCTGGTGAGAAAAAGACAAAATGAATTTTCGGATAAAGAAACTCGACATATTCATAGCCCGTCAGTTTGGGCTGCTCTTCGCCGGAACGTTTTTCATCTGCCAGTTTGTGCTGATGATGCAGTTTCTGTGGCGCTATATCGATGACCTGATTGGCAAGGGCATCTCGTTGGACATCATGGCCCAGTTCTTCTGGTACATGGCACTGATGATGGTGCCCCAAGCTTTGCCTTTGGCTATTTTGCTGAGTTCTCTGATTACGTTTGGTAATTTGGGCGAAAGTTCTGAGCTGACGGCTATCAAGGCGGCGGGCATCTCTTTGATGCAGAGCTTTCGGTCGTTGATAGTCATCACTTCTTTGATCTGTGTCACCTCTTTCGTGTTCCAGAACAATATCGGTCCTACAGCAAATATGAAGTTGGCCCAACTTTTCCTGTCAATGAAGCAGAAAAGCCCTGAACTTGAGATACCCGAAGGGGTCTTCTATGATGGAATACCCAATTGCAACATCTATGTTCAAAAGAAGAATCTCAAGACTGGTAGGCTTTATGGCATCATGGTTTACCGTATGACGGCGAGCTATGAGGACGCAGCCATTATCCTTGCCGACTCCGGTATGATTCAATCTACGGCAGAGAAGAAGCACTTGCTGCTCAGTTTGTGGAGTGGTGAGTGGTTTGAGAATATGCAGTCACAGGAGTTGGCGGGAAGTGCCTCGGTGCCTTATCGCCGTGAGAGTTTTATCTCCAAACGTATCTATTTGGATTTTGATGCAGATTTCAGTCTGACCGATGCCTCGTCGCTATCCGGCAATGCCCGTGGAAAGAGTCTGAAAGAGATCGTCAACTCCATCGACTCTCTCAATGAGACCTATGACAGCATAGGACGCGTGTCTTATAATCAAGCACGTACCTTCTATTTTGCCAACGTTCGTCTTTCCAAGAAAGACTCTTTGATGGCCGTAAAACGTGGTATGTCAAAGTCATTTGATATTGACAAAGTCTTCGAGAAATCACCTGCTGAGCAAAAGCGGATGGCGGTGTCGGCAGCGTTGAGCAAGGCCCAAACGGCTGTCAATGACTTGGATTTCAGAAGCATGATGACTAAGGACAATGAGCGAATGGTACGTGAGCACCAGATCGAGGCTCAGAATAAGTTCATGTTGGCCTTACAGTGTCTGCTGTTCTTCTTCATCGGCGCTCCTTTGGGCGCTATCATCCGCAAGGGAGGTTTGGGTGTGCCGGTCATCGTGTCCGTATTGGTCTTTATCGTGTTCTATATCATCGACAACTCCAGTTACCAAATGGCGCGCAAAGGCATGTGGGCCGTATGGATGGGTCGTACGTTGGCACCGGTTGTGATGACGCCATTAGCGGTGTTCATTACTTATAAGGCTTGTAACGATTCTGTGGTATTCAATGCCGATGCTTGGCGGGACATGTTCCGTCGTTTGTTAGGCTTGAGGGCAAAGCGGAGTATCCAGGGAAAGGAAGTGATCATCAATGAGCCGAACTATGCAGAGGACCATGACAAACTCCTTATTATTAATAAGGATGTGGTTGCTTACTCCAAGGCCCATAAACTCGTGGCTCCACCAAATGTCATCAAGGTGTTCTTCAAGTATCATCCCGATCATGAGATAGAGCGAGTGAATGATGAACTCGAAGCTGTCATCAAGGACCTCGCCAATACCCGCGATCCTTATGTCCTGCAGCAGATCAACCAATATCCCATATTGACGTTGAAAGCGCATACACGTCCGTTTGAGCGTAAGTGGCTGAACATCCTTTCTGCGCTTATCGTGCCGTTGGGCATGTTCTTCTATTTCCGCATGTGGCGTTTCCGTCTGCGCCTCTTACGGGATTTGAAGCAGATACGTTTTACAGACACAAACATTATCAATCATATAGAGAGAAAGCAGAGACTGGCTGCCGAGCTGGCTCATCGGTCAGAGGCCGAGCCCCAAGTTTCTGTGGATGAATAAGTAACAAATAAAGGAATCATAACATGGCAGACTTCAAACTTAGCAGCATCGAAGATGCAGTGAAAGACTTTAAGGAAGGTAAATTCGTCATTGTCGTAGATGATGAAGACCGTGAGAATGAGGGCGACCTGATTATAGCAGCAGAAAAGATCACTCCTGAGAAGGTGAATTTTATGCTCAAGAATGCGCGTGGCGTACTCTGTGCGCCCATTACGTTGTCACGTGCTGATGAGTTGGACTTGCCTCATCAGGTAGAGGAAAATACCTCAATGTTAGGCACACCTTTCACGATCACGGTAGATAAGTTGGAAGGTTGTACGACAGGCGTATCCGCACACGACCGCGCCGCGACCATCCTTGCGCTTGCAGATCCCGCCTCCACACCTCAGACTTTCGGTCGTCCGGGTCATATCAATCCTCTGTATGCTCAGGACAACGGCGTGCTGCGTCGTTCCGGTCATACCGAAGCCGCAGTGGATCTTTGTAAGTTGGCCGGTTTGTATCCAGCCGGTGCGCTGATGGAGATCATGAACGACGACGGCTCCATGGCCCGTATGCCTCAGTTGCAGGAGAAGGCCAAGGAATGGGGACTTCGTATCATCACGATCAAGGACCTCATCGCCTATCGTCTCCGCAAAGAGTCCAGCATAGAAGTCGGCGAGGAGGTTGATCTCCCAACTGCCTATGGCCATTTCCGTCTGATCCCGTTCCGCCAGACCAGCAACGGTTTGGAGCATATGGCGCTCATCAAGGGAGAATGGAAGGACGACGAGCCCATCCTCGTGCGTGTCCACTCTTCCTGTGCAACCGGTGATATCTTGGGCAGCATGCGTTGCGACTGTGGCGAGCAGCTCCACAAGTCCATGCAGATGATCGAGAAGGAAGGCAAGGGCGTCGTCATCTATATGCAGCAAGAGGGTAGGGGTATCGGCCTGATGAACAAGATTGCTGCCTATAAGCTTCAAGAGCAGGGTATGGACACCGTAGATGCCAATGTCCATCTTGGCTTCAAGCCCGACGAGCGCGATTATGGTTGTGGTGCGCAGATGCTTCGTCATCTCCATGTCCATAAGATGCGGCTGATGACCAACAATCCTACTAAGCGTGTCGGTCTGGAAGCATACGGCTTGGAGATCGTAGAAAATGTACCCATCGAGGTGACGCCCAACCGTTACGACATTAAGTATCTGAGAACCAAGCGGGATCGTATGGGACATCAGCTGCATATTAAATGATGTGTAGGTAATACGATTGTAACATTATTATTTCAATTTGAAAATAAAAAGCATGTTTCTTTCGTTATAACGAATAAAATGCTTACTTTTGCAAATGAAATCATATTAAAGGAATCACTATGGCACAATTATCAGACCGTCTGAATCGATTGGCACCTTCTGCCACGTTGGCTATGTCTCAGAAAAGCAACGAGATGAGAGCCCAGGGCATCGACGTTATCAATATGAGCGTGGGTGAGCCGGACTTCAACACTCCGGAGCATATCAAGGCAGCCGGAAAGAAGGCTATCGATGACAATTACTCCAAATATTCTCCCGTGCCGGGTTATCTGGCACTGAGAAACGCCATTTCGGAGAAACTCGACAAAGAGAATCATCTCCAATACAGCAATAAGGAGATCATTGTCGGTACGGGAGGCAAGCAAGGTGTCTGCAATACGATCTTAGCCTTGGTCAATCCCGGCGACGAGGTTATCATCCCCGCACCTTACTGGGTCAGTTATCCTCAGATGGTGAAGTTGGCCGGAGGCACTCCGGTCGTCATCCGTGCCAGCTTCGAGCAGAATTTCCGCATCACAGCCAAGCAGTTGGAGGAGGCCATTACTCCTAAGACCAAGATGCTGATCCTCTGCTCGCCCAGTAACCCGACCGGTAGCGTCTACTCTCAAGAAGAGCTCAACGAACTGGCAAAGGTTGTTCTTGCTCATGAAGATCTGTTCGTCCTCTCTGACGAGATCTACGAACACATTAATTATATAGGCAAGAGCGCCAGCATCGCCTCTTATCCGGGCATGAAAGAGCGTACCATCATCTGCAATGGCGTCAGCAAAGCATACGCTATGACCGGCTGGCGTTTGGGATGGGTAGCAGCTCCCGAATGGATCGTCAAAGGCATCAACAAGTTGCAGGGTCAGTACACCAGCGGTACTTGCGATGTCAGCCAGATGGCAGCCCTCGCCGCTTACGAGAACAGCCAGGATTGTGTCGAGGAGATGCGCAAGGCCTTTGAGAAGCGTCGTGATCTCATCGTGAGCCTTGCCCGTGAGATACCCGGACTGGAAGTCAATGTTCCTGAGGGTGCCTTCTATCTCTTCCCCAAGTGCTCCAGTTTCTTTGGCAAGAGCGACGGCAAGACCGTTATCAACAACTCTACTGATTTCGCAATGTATCTCCTTCAGGAAGGTCATGTTGCGACGGTTGGAGGAGATGCGTTCGGTGATCCCGACTGCTTCCGCATGAGCTACGCCACAAGCGACGACAATATCAAGGAGGCTATGCGCAGAATTAAAGAGGTAACGGCCCGTTTGAAATAAAAATTTGTTAAACAAGAAGAATTACTCTCTTAGTCAAGCATAAATTGCTATCTTTGCGTGTGGATTCCGCCGATAAGGTGGTTTTGGACGCGTAAGCGTGGTCTTTTGTAAGACGAAGAATAGAAAGATAACAACTTAAATTTACTATAAACCAAAAAATTATTCAAAATTATGGCAACATCACAAAAGGTGGCAGCTCCTGCAGCTGCAAAGAAGTCTCAGGGCTTCACTGGTATCAGAGGTGCGTTCTGGATCATTGTATTGTGCTTCATCGCAGCTCTTTGCATCTTCAATCTCGTTCTTGGTAACGGCGACAACTTCCAGGGTGGCGACAACGCCAATGCTCCTGTCAACATCCTCGGTACTATCTTCAAGGGTGGTTATGTGGTGCCTGTGATCCACACACTGTTGCTCACCGTGCTCTGCCTCACTGTTGAGCGCTGGTTGGCTTTGAAGACCGCATTCGGTAAGAAGAACCTCACCAAGTTCGTGGCAAACATCAAGGCAGCTCTGAAGGCTAACGACTTCGACAAGGCTGAGAAGCTCTGCAACGAGATGCGCGGTTCTGTTGCAAACGTTGTCCTCGCTTCTCTTCACGCTTACAAGGATATGGAGAGCGGTGCTAACGCATCTCTGAAGAAGAGCCAGAAGGTCGCTAAGATCCAGCAGGCTCACGAGGAGGCTACTCAGCTTGAGATGCCTACTCTGCAGATGAACCTCCCGATCATCGCAACCATCGTTACACTGGGTACCCTTACCGGACTTCTTGGTACTGTGACCGGTATGATCCGTTCATTCCAGGCTCTGGCTGCCGGTGGTGGTGGTGACTCTCTCGCCCTGTCAACTGGTATTTCTGAGGCCCTTGTGAACACGGCCTTCGGTATCGCAACTTCTTGGTGCGCTGTTATTTCTTATAACTTCTTCACCAACAAGATCGATAAGCTGACATACGCACTCGACGAAGTAGGTTACACAATCGCTCAGACATACGAAGCTAACCACACAGACGAGGCTTAATTTTACTAACCCTTTAAAATTTTATCATTATGGGTAAAGTAAAAATAGCTAAGAAAGACGTCTGGATAGACATGACACCAATGTCTGACGTGATGGTCCTTCTGCTTACCTTCTTCATGTTGACGTCTACGTTCGTGAAGCAGGAGCCCGTGAAGGTCAACACGCCTGGCTCAGTGTCTGAAATCAAAGTTCCAGAGAAGAACGTCCTGAGTATCTTGGTCAGCAATGACGGTAAGATATTCATGAGCATGGACAAGACGACCGATGTTCAGACCACTCTTGAGGATGTGGCCGGTCAGTTTGGCTTGTCGCTCTCACCCGCTGAGGAGAAGAAGTTCCTCAATGATCCTATGTGGGGCGTTCCAATGAATGACCTGAAGGGCTACTTGGCCCTGCCGAAGACAGAAATGCCGGTTGCCATCAAGAAGTATGGTATTCCTACAGACTCTGTTCCCGGCAAGACAGGTGATGCCGCTATGAGCGAATTCCAGATTTGGGTAAAGGCAGCCAAGAACACCAACCCTGATGCCAAGATCGCTATCAAGGCTGACGAGAAGACTCCTTACCGCATCGTGAAGAAGATCATGAGCGAGCTTCAGGACATGAACGAGAACCGTTACTACCTGATTACTCAATATAAGAAACAGGAGGACTAATAAATGGCAAAGCAAGGAAAAAGCAAGCAAAAGAAGATGAATGTCCGTGTGGACTTCACTCCTATGGTTGACATGATGATGCTTCTTATTACGTTCTTCATGCTTTGTACCTCTCTGGCCAAGCCCCAGACGATGGAATTGAGTATGCCGAGTAACGATAAGAACATTCAAGATCAGGACAAGAGTGTCACAAAGGCATCGTATACCATTACGATCTATTGTGCCGCTGACAATCAGATCTATTATGTGGCTGGTCAGGTAAAGCCTGAGGATCCCACTTGTCTGAAGAAGACAACATGGGGCACCAAGGGTATCCGCTCAGTGTTGTACAATCACGTTACGGAGGATGGAACCTATCCTGTTCAGGACGTGATGAAGGCAAAGGTGGCTCTTGACAAGCAGCGCCAAGATATGGAAAGCAAAGGAAAGAAGATGCCTGACAGCATCTACGACCAGAAGCTTGCCCAGATCAAAGCCGGTATCCTTCCTGATAAGCGGATCGGTACCATGACCGTGATTATCAAGGCTACCGACGACGCTAATTACAAGAATCTGGTAGACGCTCTCGATGAGATGCAGATCTGCAGCATTGGTAAGTATGTGATCGATAAGCTTAATCCTCAGGACATTGAACTTCTGAAGAAGAACAATGTGAAGTTTTAAGCACATTCAGTAACGATTAAAAAGTGAAAAAATGGCAAATATTGATTTAACAACCAATGGTTGGGTCGATCTTATCTTTGAGGGAAGAAACCATGAATACGGAGCCTACAAGCTTCGTAAGGGTACTCCCAAGAGAAACGTCTACTCAATCATTGTGATTGCGGTGCTGGCCGCCCTTTTGGTTGGCATTTATGTGGCCAAGTCTGCATACGACAAGTATCAGGCTGCCCATGCCAAGAATGAGGCCGTCACCGAGCTTTCCGCTCTCAATCAGCCCAAGCAGAAAAAGGCTGAGGTGAAGCGTAAGGAAATAGTAGAGCCTGAGAAGAAAGAGGTTGTCAAGGAGGTTAAGTCTTCTATCAAGTTCACGGCACCTGTCATCAAGAAAGATAACGAGGTGAAGCCCGAGGAGGAGATGAAGACCCAGGCTGAGTTGATGCAGACCAACACTGCTATCGGTGCTCTTGACGTGAAAGGTAACAGCGACAATGGTGAGATTCTGAAGGTCACACAGCGTGTGGCTGATGAGCCTGTCAAGCCTGCTGAGGAAAAGCCAGAAGTAGAGAACAAGGTCTTCGAGGTTGTGGAGCAGATGCCTTCCTTCCCGGGTGGTCCTTCTGCTTTGATGAGGTACCTCAGCGAAAACATCAAGTATCCTGTCGTAGCTCAGGAGAATGGTGTTCAGGGTCGTGTCGTCGTTTCTTTCGTTGTTGAGCGCGACGGTTCTATCACTGACGTGAAGGTAGCGCGTTCCGTAGACCCCTCTCTTGACCGCGAGGCCATGCGCGTGGTTCGTTCCATGCCGCACTGGATTCCTGGTAAGCAGAACGGTTCTGCTGTTCGTGTGAAGTATAACGTACCTGTATCTTTCAGATTGCAGTAAAAGTTTATATGAAGAAAATAACATCTTACTTTTTTGTAGGATTAGCACTTTCTGTCTGTCTTCTCTCTGCTTGCGGTAACAGCAAGAAGGGAAAAGACGGGCGGACAGATACTTACTCATCAGGGACGATCAGTTTCGTCTCTGATGAGAGTTTTAGTCCCATTATCGAAGACGAGCGCTTCGTCTTTGAGCATGATTATCCTCAAGCCAAGGTAAAGCCCATCTATACCAACGAGAGCGATGCCATCAATCGCGTACTCAGTGGCAAGTCTTGGCTGGCATTCACGGCGCGCAATTTCACTCCCTCCGAGTTAAAGAGTTTGCAGGCTCAGAACTATCGTCCTGTAGCTATCAAATTGGCATATGATGCTTTGGCTTTTATCTGCCACAAGGATTGCCGTGATACCTTGCTGTCTGTTCAGAACATCCGTGATATCATGAACGGCAAGGCAACGAAGTGGAGTGACATTTTCAAGGATGGCTCCCACGAGCCTATCACCGTCGTATTTGACAACCCGAAGTCAAGTACCGTTCATTATGTAGAAGATTCCATACTTGGCGGTCATGCTATTCTCAACAAGAACGTGGCAGCAGTGAAGAGGACCGCCGATGTGATCAAATATGTTGAGCAACATCGTGACGCTATTGGCATTATTGGCAACAACTGGCTCAACGACAAAGGCGACAGTACTAATCTTACGTTCAACCGCAACATCCGTGTGATGAGTGTGAGTCTGATTCATCCCGCAACTCCCACGAGTGGGCGCAAACCCTATCAATACTATATCTATAGTGGTGAGTATCCATTGGTAAGAACCATCTATGCTCTGCTCAATGATCCCCGTCAGGGCTTGCCTTGGGGCTTTGCCCATTTTATCGAGGGTCCGAAGGGTCAGCGCATTGTCATGCGTGCCGGTTTGCTTCCGGTTCTTGGCAATATCAATGTAAGAGATGTTAATGTAGGTCAATAGCAGAAACTTTCTGCTTGTAGGTTCGTCTTTGCATTAAAGTATTCATAAACATAACAGAACTCTATAAAACAGTAGAATTATGAAGGCTTATAAATATTTATTGATTGGTGCGCTGATGCTTGGTTCGTCAGTGCCTACTTTCGCTCAGAACGACAACAAAGCAGTCATTGAGCAGGGCACCAAGGTCATCTTGGCTAAAGGTGCTGATTACAAGGATCAGGTAAAGCAGCTCTACAAGGAGAACAAGAAGAATCCGGAGGTGCTTGTCGCTTTTGGTAAAGTGTTCCTGGCACAGAAGGATACTGCTAATGCAAAGGCTTTCGCCAACTATGCATTGGCCCGCAATCCTAAGTATGCCAAGGCATTCTTGTTGAAGGGTGACATTGCCGTCTCTATGGATGACGCTGGTGGTGCCGCCGAGAACTATCAGCAAGCCAAGTATTTCGACCCGAAGGATCCTGAGGGCTACTACAAGTATGCTATGATTCTCCGTGGCCGTAGCCCAGAGGATGCCGTGAGCAACCTTGAGGATCTTCGTAAGCAGCGTCCCGATTATCCTGTTGACGCTTTGGCTGGCCGTATCTATTATTTCTCTTCCGTGCCTAATCACTTCCAGAAAGCTGAGTCTTATTTCAACAAGGTTCAGAACATAGCTTCCATGGAGGATGAGGACATCACCCGCTATGCTATGACAGAGTTCTTGCTGGGTAACTCTCAGAAGAGTATCGATGTTGCCAAGGCTGGTCTGACCAAGGATGCACGCCGTGCCGGTTGGAATCGTCTTGTCTTCTGGAACTATACCAACCTGAGTGATTCCCAAAATGCATTGGACTATGCCGACCGTTTGTTCAACAAGAGTGACAGTGCTCATATCACTGCTGACGACTACGGCTACTACGGCAAGGCCCTTTCTCTCGCAAAGCGCTATGACGAGGCTATTACCGCTTACAACAAGGCTATTGAGGATTTGGCAGTTGACAGCAATGCCATCGCTTCCAAGTCTGTGCTGTTGAAGAACCTCTCTGATGTCTACAAAGAGAAGGGTGATTTCAACAATTCTGTAGCTTACCTCGAGAAGTCTATCGACGCCAAGGACAAGCCGACGATGGACGACTATGATACCATGGCTGGTCTCTATACCGATTATGCTTCCAAGAAGGCTGCTGCCGGTGACAAAGCTGCCGCTGCTTCTGCTTTCAAGAAGGCTGATGAGGTTTATGCCAAGATCATGGAATTGTTCCCCAACTACAAGAACTACTGCAACTACATGCGTGGTCAGATCAACGCCAACCTCGATCCTGACAGCAAGGCAGGCCTTGCCAAGCCTTACTATGAGGCACTTTCCTCCAGTCTTGAGGAGAAGGCTGAGCTGAGCAGCAGCGAGAAAGCAATGCTTAAGCAAGCTTATCTCTATATGTTGGTCTATGACTACAATGTCAAGAAGAACACGGCAGGTGCTAAAGTGTGGGCTAAGAAGCTCCTCGTTGTAGATCCTGAGAACGAGACTGCTAAGCAGGTCGCAGCTCTCAAGTAATTAGAAATTCCATTCCATTCATTCAATATGGGCTCCACGGTTTCGTGGAGCCTTTTTTTTGCCCCTCCCTTCCCCAAGCCTCTCCCTAACCTCAGCCCTTCCCTAACCCTCCCCAAGGGGAGGGAATTGCGATACCATTGGGAGCGCTTGCTTCTTATGGGATAACCATGTCAAATGAAACCAATACTTTAATCATTCGTTCTTAATACCGTTCTTTGTACATTGGCAGCTCGCTAAGCCCCTTTTTTCAGAACTCTAACCATTCTCCTTTTAGATGGACAAATCAATCGGCGCTTGAAGTGGACATTTACCGTATTTTGATCTCTAAAGCCTATTATTTACACCAAAAATACAGTTTGTCCAACTTGTTTTGCGTTTTGTCCACCGTGTTTTAATACACTTTTTCTAATTTTGGGCACAGAAACGTAAACATCAATAATAAACCTAATTATTACTACAATGAAGAAACAACTCTTCTCAGTGATGCTATGCCTGGGTGCGATGGGTGGCTTGTCCACCTTCCCGATGCCTTTACAGGCTGCCGTGTCACAATCACAGACGATTAAGGTGAAAGGCCAGATCGTAGACGATCAGGGTGAACCGCTTACTGGAGCCACCATTAAGATTAAAGGTGGACAGGGTGGTACCGTGACCGATCTCGACGGTAATTTCAATCTTGACGCTCCTGCCAATGCTACTCTCGTTGTTAGTTATGTTGGTTATAAGGACCGTGAGATTGCCGTGCGCGGACGCGCGATCATTGATAAGATTCAGATGGCAACTGATGACCATGTTTTGGATCAGGTCGTCGTCGTCGGTTATGGTACACAGAAGAAAGCCGACTTGACCGGTTCTGTTGCCGTGGTCAATGCCGATCAATTAAAGAAGGTGTCCAACTCCAACATCTCCACGATGCTTGAGGGTAAGGTTCCGGGCGTACAGATTACGACCGATGGTCAGCCAGGTGCAGATCCTTCTGTACGTATCCGTGGTATCAGTACTTTTGGTAGCTCCGCTCCTCTGTATGTTGTCGATGGTGTGCCAATGGGTACAACGATCCGTGATTTCTCCGCTAATGATATAGAGTCTATCCAGATCTTGAAGGATGCTGCCGCCGGTGCCATCTACGGTTCTCGTGCTGGTAATGGTGTGGTCATCATCACCACCAAGCATGGTCGTAAGGATCAGCCTTTGAAAGTCGACTATAGTGGCTACTTTGGCGTAGACAAGATTTCCAAGGGTGTTTATGATCTGATGGACGCAGATCAGTATAGCAACTATATTGGTCAGGCATGTGCCAACAGTGGTACCACACTTCCCAGCGGCTATAAGCTCGGCGAGGATGGCAAGTACCATTTCCAGGATGCTACCAATACCGATTGGTTCGATGAAGTCTTCAAGACCGGTATCCGTCAGAACCATAATGTCAACCTCAGTGGTGGCGGTGCCAACAACACCTATAATATTGCTCTCGACTACTTCAACCAGAAGGGAACCATCGAGGGTGCCGGTCCTGACTATCAGCGCTACACGGCACGTGTGAACAACTCTATGGACACCAAGTTCATCAAGTTCCAGACCAGCGTCGTTTATTCTCATTCCAAGCAGAACAATATGGCCATTTCCAATGCCTCTGAGTATGTGCAGGGACTTTATGGCGACGTGACCAACGTGCTGCGTGGTACGCTGCTCATGCAACCGACCATCAAGGCTTACGATCCTTCTACTTGGGTACTTGACGACAAAGTCGGTTCTGCCAGTGGCTACAACTATGATGCTTATGGCTATGGTGTGTACAACGATTTGGTGCATGGTGATATCTCCGCTTCCAATCCGTTGCTCGTCAACAACCTGCTCAAGCGCAACACACTTGTTGACCGCTTCGTAGGTACAGGCTCTGCAGACGTTGACCTGTTGAAGATGTTGGGTATAGATACCAAGACCCAACACCTTAATTATAAGATTAACCTTTCCTATAGCAAGACCCACGCTCAGGACTTCACTTGGATTCCTTCCTGGATTCAGAGCAACCGTGTCTACTTGGCCAAGACCAATGAGAAACTCACCAAGGGTACTCGTACCTATGCTGACGCATTGATGGAGAACACCCTTACTTATGACGGACATATCGGTAAGCACAATATCAATTTCGTTGCCGGTACCGCTTATCAGGAGGAGAACACCAACACGCTGACGGCTTGGGGCAATGAGTTCAGCGAGCCTTACTTCCTTCAGATCCAGAATGCCAAGACCCGCGATGCCAACTCTTTTGAGTACAAGCACGCTATCATGTCATACTTCGGCCGTCTGAACTACAACTACGAAGAGAAATATCTTCTCTCAGCTATTGTCCGTCGTGATGGCAGTAGCCGGCTGTCCAAGGATAAGCGCTGGTCCACTTTCCCCTCTGTGTCTTTGGGTTGGCGTATCGACAAGGAGAAGTTCTTCCCTGTCAGCAAGGATATCATCAACCTGTTGAAGCTCCGCGCAAGCTATGGTGAGATTGGTATTGACAATGTTGGTGACTACGCTATCCAGACCACGATGGACCGCAACAATATGAGCTACAGCTTCGGCAACAACATCGTTTACGGTTCTGCTATCTCCACTTTCGTCAATCAGAATCTTGAGTGGGAGCGTCGTATCACCAAGAACATTGGTCTTGACATCGCCATGTTTGGCAACCGTCTTGAGTTCACTGCTGAATGGTTCAAGAACCGTTCTAAGAATTTGCTCTACGGAGTACCTGTTCCGGAGAATGCCGGTGTGAGCAATACCAGTGTGACGATGAACGCCGCTACTTTGGACAACAGTGGTTGGGAGTTCAGCGGTACTTATCGCAACAACGATCATCCTCTGAAATATCAGATCAGTGCCAACCTCAGCACGCTTAAGAATAAGGTAGTGCAGCTTGGTTTCAGCAAGGATGCCTATATCACTGGCAACTATATCACAGAGCTTGGAAAAGAGATTGGTAAGTTCTACGGTTATGTCTATGAGGGTATCGCCCGCACGCAGGCCGACCTCGACAACCATGCCACCCAGCAGGGAGCCAATGTCGGTGACTGCCTCTACAAGGATGTCAGTGGTCCTGACGGCAAGCCTGATGGCAAGATCGACGAGAACGACCGTGTCGTCCTTGGCAGCGGTATGCCTAAAGTCAACTTTGGTATCAGTGCCCATCTGGAGTACAAGGGCTTCGATCTGACTGTTTCTACCTTCGGTGCTTTGGGCTATCACGTTTCCGACGACATCTACAACAGTCTGAATTCGTGCTACGGCTGGGCTAACAAGGACGTTGCCATGGCCGATGCCAACCGCGAGGATGGAAAGACCTATCTGAGCAATGTGCCTCGTACTTACGCTACCAACAACGCCCAGCAGGCTTGGAACGACCTCTTCAGCAGCCGTAAGATTCAGAATGCCGCTTATTGGAAGATCGCCAACGTAGAACTTGGTTACAACATGCCAGACAAGTGGTTTGGCGGATATGTAAACAGCGTGCGCGTTTATGTCTCTGCTCAGAACCTCTATACCTTCACAGGTTATCATGGTTACAATGTCGACTATGCCGGAGGTGTGTGGACACCGGGTTACAACTTCTGTTCATTCCCGACACCGCGTACATTCATGTGCGGTCTTCACTTCTCATTCTAATGTTGACAACAAAACACAACTGATAAACATTACGTCAATATGAAACTCTATCATATCTCCCTCGCCCTCTTGTTGGGCCTCGGAACCCTTACATCCTGTAACGATAAGCTCGATTTGGACAATCCCAATCAGCAGACCTCAGCCACCTTCGGCTTCAATGCCGATGATTTGGAGGAAAGTGTGGTGGCTGCCTATAACCACATCCGCATGGAGGGCTCTTATGCTCGTGTGGGCTACACCATCGACATGTGCCGTGGCGATGAGGTGTGGAACTCCTCACAAGTGTGGTATCTTCCGTTCGACAACCTCAACCTTCCTGTCTCCGGTGACATCGGCTGGTGGGTATGGCGTGAGTGGTACTATACCATCAACGTCTGCAACTTCGGCCTCTCCCGTACCGGTGATGACGACAGCAAGTTGAGCGACCGCATGAAGGACATCAAGGGGCAGTTGCTGTTTCTGCGTGCTCTGGCCTATTACAACTTGGCCGGATATTATCAGGACGTGCCATTGATCACTGACTACAACACTTATTCTTCTCTTGACGGTCTCTATGCCACCAACAACACCTTCGACGAGGTCATGGACCAGGTGGAGAAAGACTTCAAAGAGGCTGTAGACCTGTTGCCATCCCGCGACAAAGGCGGAGAGTGGGCCAAAGGCCGTGCTACCTGTGGAGCCGCTGCCGGATACTATGCCCGCGCGCTGATGCAGCGTCATAAATACAGTGAGGCACTGACCGTCTTGAAGGACATCATCAACAAGAAGTACGGCTCTTATAAGCTCATGGCCAACTATGGCGACAACTTCCGTGAGGGTGCACAGTACGAGAACAATGATGAGAGCCTCTTTGAGGTACAGTTCCTCGACTATGGCACACAGGGCACCGACGATGAGTGGACTCCTGTCAACACCAGCAAGAACGCTACGCAAGGCTCAGCTATCGAAAGCAACTGTGGTCCTGGTGCCTATGGTGGCTGGGCTGACCTGAGTGCTTCGCCTTGGCTCTATCAGCTTTTCAAGCAGGAGCGTACCAAGAGTGGCAAACTCGATCCGCGTCTTTATTGGACCATCGGCACCTACGAGACAGACTGGGACAATGATGATCAGACGCTTGGCAACGTATGCTACAAGTCTAAGATGGCACCGACCGATACCGTCGTCACCAACAACAACAATGGCGGTTTGCCTATCTGTAAGTATACCAATATGCGTACCGGTCTCTATGACAAGGTGGTCACTGGTCTTCACGACGGCATCAACCTGCGTCTGATGCGCTACTCCGATGTGCTGTTGCGTGCCGCAGAGTGCGAAAACGAGGTCAATGGTCCGACCCAGCAGGCTATCGACTGGATCAATGAGGTGCGTCGCCGTGCCGGACTGGCTGATCTGAAATTAGCTGACTTCCCGACGAAGGACAAGCTCTTTGAGCAGATTGCAAATGTAGAGCGCCCGAAGGAGTTCGGCTGTGAGTTTGGTCGTGGCTTCGATCTTCTGCGCTGGGGATTCTTCTACAGTGCCGACCGTCTGCAGCAGCTCAAGGAGCACGGAACCTACCGTTGCTCGATCCATCATGCCAAGGATCCGGTTAGCTATGATCTTGTCGGCAAGGATCCTGAGGTGAAGTGCTCTTACGACACCTATGTGCCCGGTCACGAGTTCCTGCCCATCGTGGAGACGCTGACCAACAAGAACCCGAACCTCAAGGGTAACTCAGCCAACAACAGCACCGACAACAGTGAGTATTTCAAGACCAACGGATGGACGGTACATCCTGTTGTCAGCTTGAGCAAATAAGCCAAACGATAACTATAAAAAGAAAAAAACAATGAGATATTTCAAGCATATAGCCAAAGCACTGTGCATGACAGCACTGGGCGTGATGGCTTTGACCGGGTGCGAGGGTGCTGATCAGTACGGCATCGACTCTCCCGATTGGATCAAAGATAAGATCGACTCCATCAACAACGCTAAGCAGTCGCACGAGGAAGTCCTCGAGGGCATGCAGGAGGATGTGTACACGATCGGTAAAACAGACTTCTCTTCCGGTTTCTGGACAGCCTTCTCCAAGTACTATGTCATCGGTGAGAACCAGAAGTGGAACGCACAGTTCAACCTGAACCTCAATCCGGATGACAATACCTACTTCAAGAACTTCGCGGTTGTCATCACCAATGATTGTGACCGTGGCGCTACTGACTATAAGGAGTATGGTGCCATCCGCTTCGATGCAACGGGTGACTCGGCTACCTACAACTCGCAGTGGGGTAGCGACTACTATAAGTTGCCGTTTAAGTTTACCACCAGTACGCAGCTGTTGAGTCCGGAAGACAACAAGGATGCCAACATGCAGAAGCTCGGTGGCAAAGTAACACTGACTGTTGACCGCTCACGCAAAGACTCCTTCGTTGTGAAGATGACTAACGGCGCGGTGACGAAGACTTATACACAGCCTTACGCACTGAAAAATATGAATCCCGACGCTTCCGATACCAACATCCGTTGCTTCCTCGTGCCCGAAGGCTCTTATATCGACTTCCTCTCGACCAACATTGTGCCTATCGGCGGTCTGACCTCTGCTGAGGACAAGCAGCCACTGTCGATGACGCTGAACAATGTGCCCGACGAGGTGGATCTCGGTACTTCGCTCGATGATGCCATGCAGAACGTCTCCGCTGAGGTGACCTATGAGGAGGGCGTGAAGAAGACCATCCCGGCTTCCGAACTCTACTTCTCTGCCATCAACGACATGAACGTGGCTGGCGAGAAGACACTCACCGTCATCTACAACAAGACCTTCAAAGGCGAGGCCTCTGCCAAACCTATCGTGGCTTATGCTACTTTCAAGGTCGTACAGCAGATAGCTTCCATCAAGATCACTAAGCAGCCTACACGCACCACCTACTATTTCTATAAGAGTGCTGCCACAGAGGCTATGGGCGACCGCACGATGGCCTTTGACCCGACAGGCATGGAGGTGACCGCCACCTACAAGAATGGAGAGACGGGTGTCCTCGACAACAGCAAGCTGAAGTTCTCTGCCGTCGCCGCTTCGGCTGGCAAAAAGGCTGTGACGATCTCTACTGCCAACGGCAAGGAGGCAAAGACCATGGTCACTGTGAAAGAGTCTGCAAGTAGTGCTGCCGCGTTCTCGCCAAGCCTTGTAGGTCTGAAAGACAACACCACAGCTTGGTGGACAGCCTTCTCCGACGACGTGAAGGTTCCGGCTGGTGAGACTCGTTCGTTCTCTTTCACCAACTATACCGACGGCTTGAGCAATTGGTACAACTTTCTCACCATCCTGCGGAATGCCGACAAGGGTGAGTATGGTGTGGTGCGTGCCGACAACTATGGTTGGGGCAACGGCTACGCCGCTTGCCAGCACGACGGTACGGCAGGTGCTGACTGGGCAAGCTGGCTCGCTGCCATGAACGGAGCCAAGGTCACGGTCTATGTTACCAACTGCAACAATGGTACGGCTGACGTTCAGGCCATCATGAAGGGTACTGACGGAAAGACCTACACCCAGTATTACTTAGGCCTCAACACCGTAGATCCCGCCGACCTCTATGTCGCCTTCACCGCTGACCACTGCCATTTGGTGGCTGGTACGTCCGGTGCCAAGCGACATGTTCACAGACGATAAGTGATAAGTAACGGTAAGGCTCGCTCCCCATTCCCTCAGTAGGAGGGATGGGGAAGGGCTTTACCACTTTTTTTTGATAATTATGAAGCATCTTCAACTCTTTACAGCCGTCGGCCTGCTCGCCCTCAGCACTGTCGCTACATACGCCAACGACAAGACCAGGGTCAGCTACAAGGAAGTGGCGGTTCATGATCCCTCTATTGTTGCCGACGGCAGCAACTACTATCTCTTCGGCTCGCATCTTGCCACGGCGAAGTCCAGCGATATGCTCAATTGGACTTACTTTGGTGGTGGCGAGACTGACGCTTGCACGCTCTTTGCCAATGCCTCGGGAAACCTCATCAATTTTGCCGATGCTTATTCTACCCAGGCTTACACCGGCAAGGTGAAGAACTACCAGGGAGCGGAAGTAGACTTCATTCGTTTCGATGCCCATGGCTGGCAGGCTACGGGAAACAACGTTCAAGGCATGCAGTGGGCGCCCGACATCATCTTCAACAAGACGATGAAGAAATGGTGCATGTACATGTCGCTCAATGGCGACTACTGGTGCTCGAGCATTGTGCTCTTCACTTCCGACAGTGCGGAGGGCCCCTGGGTCTATCAGGGACCTGTCGTGATGTCAGGCTTCGGGAAAGGCTTTACGCACAATGGATACAGTGGTACGGACGACTGGAAGCGCACTGACCTCGCGCTGGCTACGGGGGCTACGTCGTTGCCCGCACGGTATGCTCCTTCAGACAACTATGGCAACTACTGGCCCAACTGTATCGATCCGTGTGTCTATTATGACGACGATGACAACCTTTGGATGTCGTACGGATCCTGGTCGGGCGGCATCTTTGTGTTGCGGCTGGATAAGGCCACGGGCTTGCGCGACTACACTTATACGTTCCCTTATCAGATTAATGGGGTGACGGTCACCCCCGGTGCCGCCAGCAAGGCATGCACCTCCGACCCTTACTTCGGTAAGAAGATCGCGGGCGGATACTATGTCTCGGGCGAGGGCTCGTTTATCCGTCATATCGGCAATTACTACTATCTCTTCCTCTCTTACGGAGGCCTGAACCCTAATGCGGGCTACGTGATGCGTGTCTTCCGCAGCGAGAATCCCGACGGTCCTTTTGTGGACGGGCAGGATGTCAATGCTATCTACAGCCGATACGAGCTCAACTACGGCAACAACTCCCAGACCAACCGTGGCATGAAGCTCATGGGGGCTTACACCGGATGGGGCAGCATGACTCGAGGCGAGCGTGCCCAAGGCCATAACTCTGTCCTGGTCGACAACGATGGAGATGCCTTCCTGGTCTATCATACTAAATTCGACGATGGGACTGACTTCCATGAGGTGCGCGTGCATCCGCTCTTTGTCAACGAAGACGGTTGGCTCGTCACCGCTCCTTTCCGATTCACCGGAAAACAGACTACACAAAAACAAATCGAGAGCGAACGACTCTTCTCTGCTGAGCAGATCGCCGGCACCTATCATCTGCTCAAGCATCCTTATCAGCAACCCTGTGCCTACAGCGATAAGACAGATGCCTCGTTCAGCAAGGCCAACGAGCAAAAACCGGTGACGGTGACGCTCAGTGCCGACGGCACGGTGTCGTGCCCGGACAACAGTGACTATGACGGCACGTGGACGTTCACACAGGATGGCAAGTCGTTTATCACGCTGACACTCAACAGTTGGGACTACAGTGGCGTGGCGATCAAGCAGAACATTGACGGGTATAAGGACTGTCCCGCCACCTGCATTACTGCCACCAGCTTCGACGGCATCCCCGTCTGGCTCTACAAAGAGGGCGTGACGGCGACGGGCATCCATGAGATCCAGGCTGATCAGAACAGCACTAAGGTTCAGCAGGCCTACAATCTCGCGGGTATGCCGGTCAGCGACAGCTACAAGGGCATCGTGATCGTGGGTGGAAAGAAAGTAGTGAGGAAATAGCTTAATCTACTCATCATTGAAAATCTTATTTTCCATGGCTGTGGCTGCGCTCAGCGTTGCCACGGTCTTGGCAGGAGAACCTGAGCGTCATGGCGTCACAGACCCTTGGGTTCACGACCCAGTCATGGCTTACGAGGACGGCACCTATCATCTCTATTGTACCGGTCCGGGCATCCTCAGCATGACCTCCTGCGACTTACATACGTGGGACATCGCTCAGCGTGGTGTCCTGCAAGACCATATTCCTGCTTGGGCGCATGACAGCGTGCCCGAATTGCGGGGCGATCTCTGGGCACCGGACATCGTCCGTTACCACGGCCACTGGTATATGGCTTATTCCTGCTCGACGTTTGGAAAGAATACGTCTGCCATCGGACTTCTCTCCGCCGACCGCCTCTCCGACAACAGCGGCTGGCGTGACGAGGGCTGTATCATCGCCTCACGCGAGGGACGCGACAACTGGAATGCCATCGACCCTAATTTTGTCATCGATGACAACGGTCAGCCATGGCTGGCCTACGGCTCGTTTTGGGATGGCATCCAGCTCCTTCGGCTCGACACTACGCTACATGCCGCTGCCGGAGCGCGTCCTTTCACCATCGCACGCCGCTATGCCAAGGGCACCAAGAGCCTTCCGGCCAATCCCACCTCGGACTTTGCAGGACCCAATGCCATCGAGGCTCCGTTCATCTTCAAGCACCAGGGCTGGTACTATCTCTTCGTCAGTCACGACTACTGTTGTCGGGGCATGAAAAGCAACTACCGTGTGGTCGTCGGACGAAGCCGGAAGATCACCGGCCCCTATCTCGACCGCGAGGGTAAGTCTATGCTCGATGGAGGCGGCACGCTCGTCATCGAAGGCGATAAGAAACAATATGAGGCAGCCGGCCATTGTGCCGTCTATCATCTCCCGTTGCCGAAGAAGCAAAAGAGAGGTGACCTCTTCATTTGTCATGGATATAGTATCAAAAGTGAAGGTATGCCAAAACTGGTCATCCGTACGGTTCGGTGGAACCATGGCTGGCCAGAACTAATGTAGAAAGAGCATAGGATAACAAGAGGCTCCAACCCGCTGTGGGTTGGAGCCTTTCTTGTTGTATGTTATATGGCGAGATGATTTTTTTTTTCAAAGCGTGAACTTGCTTTTCAAAAGCACTTCATTCTCAGCTTGCAATCAGGAGAAACTATTTAGGACTTTGAGACGGAAAGAGGAGTGGGGGAAGAGCTCTATAAAACATATCCTTTCTGTCTTTCTGTCTAAAGGAACTTGTCTTTCTGTCTTACTTCATCGTGAGGACCATGCGTCCTACATAGATCGCATTCTTACCATTCTGGTCCACAGGGATCTGTTTGCCATCAAGGTTCGGCACATAGCGCAGCGACTTGAAGAGCGTATGGCTGTGCCCTCCGAGCACGAGGTCGATGCCACGTGTATGGCTGATGACCATCTGGTCGCCCATGCCCTGCTCTTCCCAACCGAGATGAGAGATGAGGATCACCAAGTCACATTTCTGCTTGTGCAGCTCATCGGCCGTCTGCTGAGCCGTTGCAACAGGGTCGAGATACTCCGTATCGAGATAGTTCTTCTTGTCGACAAGTCCTTCCATCTTCGGTGAAAGTCCGAAGACGCCGATCTTCAATCCTTTGCGCTTGATGATGACATAAGGCTTTACGATCTTGTCAAGGTCATACTGATGGAAGCGATAGTTGGCACAGACAATCGGGAAGTTTAGCTCACGAAACACTCTCGCCATGTTTTTCAGTCCGAAGTCAAACTCATGGTTGCCGATGGTGCCGGCATCATAGTGCATCAGATTCATCAGTCCCGCCTCAACATCTCCTTTGAACAACGTATAATAAGGAGAGCCCTGCGAGAAGTCACCACTGTCGAAGAGCAACAGTTGGGGATCCGCCTTACGCTGTTCTTCCAACATGGCAACGCGGCGCAGGAAACCACCACGATCCGCCAACGCCGTGTCAGCAAGGTTCTTGCTCAGCGGCAAGATGCAGCTGTGCGTGTCATTGGTATGCAGTATCGTCAGTTCCTTCTGTCGGCCTCCGGCATCGACGCCAAGGCTAACTACTAAAAGGAGCAGCATGATATAGAGTCTACTAAAATATCTCATCGTTATCTATCTGTTTATCTTATTTGTTCCGTAATCCCTTAATACTTGAACAGGGTATTCTCCATTCAACACTCATCATTCAACATTCATCATTGAACCACAATTCTTCCCTCCACGTGACCGTCTACAGCCTTCCCAGCCTTGGTCATCTCCTGGAAGTAATGGCGGATGATATAGCGTGTGTCGTATTTCTCTTCTTGTAGCGACACCACATCCGTTGCTGCCTTATAGGCCGTCATCTTATCATTGCCGTGAGCCAAGTAGTCGATTGTAGCGATGCGGTAGCTGCCGTTCGGGTCGATCTCCTTGCCGTTGATGGTTGCGGACTTCAGCTGTCCGTCTTTTGTGATGACAAGCCGCACGCTATGGCTCACACCCTCACCGCCTACAGATGCTACCTGTTGGAAGAGTTCCTGCACCTTACTGCCGGAAAGGGTAAGATATGTGATATGGTTCTCAAAGGGGGCCACGTTGAGAATATCGCCGTAGGTCACCTTACCAGCAGGCAGAGATGCACGAATGCCGCCAATGTTATACATACCGAAGTCGATATGCTCGCCCGTCTGCTTGCCATACCAGACGAGGATATCAGACAGCAAGTTGCTCATATCGCTCTCCGGACGTTGCTTCGTCATATAGTGTGTCGTCGTACCCACTACTGGGTTCATCACCGAGTCCACGACATGTTTGTATGGAGCCAGCAGTGTTGCGGCTGCCTGATCCGGCTGGCGGTCATAGCGGCTGTCAACCATCACCTGTGTGCGCTGAATGTCAGTCAAATGGTATTGGCTGCCGCACGAAGGCAACAGCAGTACCCACGTCAGGCACAGTGCAGACAGCGTAGTATTTCTTTTCATCATGCTATATATAATAATGTGTATAATCAGTTAAGTGCCGCAAAGGTACGCATTTCCCAGTGAAAAGCCATCAAGAAAGCGGGAAAAGCGAGGCGAAAATGTTAAAAAGAACAGATTTTAATCCGCTGTTGCTCATATTTCATTGAAAAGCAGTAACTTTGCAACGCTTTTCGGCCTAACCGCTGGTTGGAGGAAGAGTCTCCATGCTACGTTGGGTTGGAACGACAAACAACATTTAATTATACACACAATGGATTTGATTAAAGTTGCCGAGGAAGCATTTGCAACCGGCAAGAAGTTCCCTGAGTTCAAGTCAGGTGACACCATCACTGTCGCTTACAAAATTGTCGAGGGTAACAAGCAGCGTATTCAGCTGTATCGTGGCGTGGTCATCAAGATCAGCGGCCATGGCGACAAGAAGCGTTTCACCGTTCGTAAGATGTCTGGTACTGTAGGCGTTGAGCGTATCTTCCCTATCGAGTCTCCCAACATCGACAGCATCGAGGTGAACAAGCGTGGTAAGGTACGTCGCGCTAAACTTTACTATCTCCGTAACCTCACCGGTAAGGCTGCCCGCATTCAGGAAAAGCGTCAGGTGGTTGCTACTGAGAACAAGTAAAAAGAGATTTCTCGCTCTCTCCTCGTTAAGAGGAGAGGTGACTCTACCCACAGAGTACAAATGTTGGACTGCATTTGACGTAGCGAAAGCTATCATCAAAAGCAGTCCAACATTTTTTGTTTCCTACCGTCCATCGTTTCAGACAGCAGAAGCATAGCTTCTATTCTTCGTAGTTGATCGACGCGTCCGTGTCGCCGTGCACCGTGTCCATCAAGTCATCCCACGTCTGGAAACCGGCAAAGAGCGCCAGACGGTTACGCGCTTCCATCGACAGCCGACGCTTTCCTGTCACCAGTTCCCACAGTTTCTTCAGCGAATGGCTGCTCAAGTCCACATTGTGCTTAGCTAAGCGATGCGACGCTTTCTCAAAATCGGCCACCACCTCATGTGGCTCTTCTCTCAGCTTTTTGCCAGCTTCAGCAAAGAGCATTCTTAAATCCCTTTTCATAACAATCTTGTCCTTCCTCCAGACTTTCTATATACTTTCTCAATTTCTCGGTGCAAAGTTAAGAAGAATATCAATACGTTCAACGAAATATTTCAAAAAAATATGCTTTTGAAGTGATTTCCACATGAAGATACCTTCAATGGCACATGAACATAGGTTCAGTCGTACGAGGACATAGGTAAGATTCCGACATTACATAAAACAACAGAAGATACCATCCCCTACCACTACTTTTTTTGCCGTGTTTATTTCCGTTTCTGCTAACTTTTCGCTACCTTTGCCGTAGGTTTCAATTTCACACCGACATGAAAGAATACGCATTAAAGTACGGATGCAATCCGAACCAAAAGCCGGCCCGTATCTATATGGAGCACGGCGAACTGCCCGTTGAGGTCATCAATGGCCGCGCAGGCTACATCAACTTCCTCGACGCTCTCAACAGCTGGCAGCTGGTCAAAGAGCTCAAGGCCGCTACCGGCCTGCCCGCCGCCGCCAGTTTCAAACACGTCTCTCCGGCAGGAGCTGCCGTGGGTCTGCCACTGAGCGACACGCTGAAGAAGATCTATTTCGTGGATGACATTGACTTTGAGCTCACGCCTCTGGCCAGTGCCTATGCCCGCGCCCGTGGTGCTGACCGCATGTGCTCCTATGGTGACTTCTGCGCGCTGAGCGACACCTGCGACGAGGCTACCGCCAAGCTCATCAAGCGTGAGGTCAGCGACGGCGTCATCGCACCCGACTACACACCCGAAGCGCTGGAAATCCTCAAGGCTAAGCGCAAGGGTACTTACTGCGTCATCAAGATCGACCCGAACTATGTACCCGAACCTATCGAGCACAAGCAGGTCTTCGGCATCACCTTTGAGCAGGGCCGCAACAACTGCGATCTCAACGACCCGAAACTTTTCGAAGAGATTCCTACGAAGAACAAGAACTTCACTCCTGAGGCGATCCGCGACTTGAAGATTGCCCTCATCACACTGAAATATACACAGAGCAACAGCGTCTGCTATGTCAAGGACGGACAGGCTATCGGCATCGGCGCCGGTCAGCAGAGCCGCATCCACTGCACACGTCTCGCCGGCAACAAGGCCGATGAGTGGTGGTTGCGCCAGAGCCCGCAGGTTCTCAACCTTCCGTTCAAACCGGGCATCCGCCGTGCTGACCGCGACAACGCCATCAACGTCTACCTCAGTGAAGAGCACGACGATGTACTGCGCGAAGGTACATGGCAGCAGTTCTTCACCGAGAAGCCGGCTGTCTTCACCCGTGCTGAGGAGAAAGAATGGATTGCCAAGAACACCAACGTATGTCTGGGCTCCGACGCTTTCTTCCCCTTCGGCGACAACATCGAGCGCGCCCACAAGAGTGGCGTGAAGTATATCGCACAGCCTGGCGGCAGCATCCGTGACGACAATGTCATCGAGACCTGCGACAAATACGATATGGCCATGGCCTTCACTCATGTGAGACTGTTCCACCACTAATCCGCAGTTTAGCCGAATCATATTTATTTTTCAAGAATTAGAGAATTAGAGGATGATGTCCAAAACAGAATGATAGAGCATCAGAAGACCGGCTGCTAAAGGTAGCTCGCAGATTCTTATTCATTCTTATATACTTATATATATAAAGGGCAGGAATTTCTACAATTCTCAAATTCTTGAAAAAAAATAAGGCAACAGTCTCCTCATCTCTCAACTCTCAACTTTCAACTCTCAACTCTCAACTTCCCCATGTCAGACATCGACGAAATCATTGAGCACGGCATCGTCTTCAAGGGCGCTTCCAAAGGCGGACCCAAAGACGACGACAAGGTGAAAACCAAAGCCAAGAAAAAGAAGTATATCACCGGTGCACACGGCTCCGGCTCGGCTAAGCAAAAGGCTAAATACCGGCAACAGCGGGCCAACCGAGCTTCGCAAAGAAAAAAGAAATAAGCAATGGCAGCAGAAAACAACGACAAGAAGCAAACACGACGTGAGAAGTTAGCCGGTTATTTCTACGACATATCCAAACTTACGTATGCTGCTTTAGTATTGGGAGGCATTGTTCCTGTCCTAACCAAGACGAATGTGAGGATCAATATCTTAGCGATCGTCTTCGGCATTCTTATGTCCTATGTCTTTGCATACTTCGCCAACAAAATATTAAAATCATAATTATATGGAAACGCTCACTATTATCTTTGCCATCGGCTCCGTCATCGGTGTCGGCCTCATCCTTTGGACCAACACCAAGAAAGGCAAAAAGTGGTTGCAGGATCTATAATCCCTTTGCAACCACTATTACTTCTTACATCTCATATCACTCCCATGAAAACTACTCCTTATCTATTATTGCTGATCGGCTTACTGAACCTCTTAACATTTTCCTCCTGCAGTGACGACGACAAGGACATCAGCGCTGACACCAACATCCCCATCACCGGCTACTGGCAGATTGCCGGTACGAGCATTGAGAACGGTGCTGACATCAACGGCGACGGCGCTGTTGAGGGCATCGTCGTGCACGATGACGGCACCGTCTCGGAATGGCAGTACACACAGACCTCGGAAGGCCCCTTTAACTTAGGCTACAAGACCGGCACGTGGACCGTCGACAACAACCACTACATGATGCTGCTCAGCAAAGGCAACAGCAAACACTACACCGTCACGGTGGCAGGCAACAACAACGAGAAGATGTACCTTGCCTACAATGGTAAGACTTCGGTTGTTCCACTTTACCGTATCCAGCATCTCCCCGGCGACGGCGACAGCATGATGGAGATGATGGCGCAGATGAAATTCTCAGGCATACAGATGAGCGACCTCGCCGGTTACTGGGAACTCACAAGCAACGACAATCCCAATGGTGTCGGCAACGGCATCTATATCGACGAACAAGGCAATGTGTCAAACGTCATGCAGATATATGGTGCATACAATTACAACAAAATAGACTATCACTCCGGCAAGGTAAGCACCCCCGACGGGTACCTCGTCTTCCCCTATAGTGGCACAGACTATTATCTCTATGCCATCAGCAAAGACATTCTCTTAGCCGCTGCCAACGGACAGAAAGTGGAGAAGTTCGTACGCAAGGACGTCCCTAACGAGATAACGCGCATAGAAGAGATTATCAGCAGCAAGGTTCCCGAACAACTCATCGGCACCTGGGAGACGACTCATTACAAAATACTCGCCGACGGGCAAACCATCATTGACGAAGACATTATTCCTTCCTCCTACTATTCAACATATAATAAGCTCTCCTTCAGCCGCAATCATACCGTCAACCAATATTCTACATATGATACAGACTACCACAACTCATATTACTTTACGGTCGAAGGAAATAATCTGCTGACAAGCACCTCCCTCAATGGCTTGGTGTCACCAGGCTCCGACTACTCCAAGAAGGAACAGATCGAGTTCATCTCCGACACAGAGATGACGCTCACCCATGACAACGGAGGCTCACAGACAGCGATTTACACTTACCATAAGATTCAATAGACTCATGAAAAAAATATTCTTCTTACTGTTGGCACTTCTTCCCGTCGTGGCATCAGCACAAAACGATAATTTGCGCGTCTCCATTACGCCACATGCCGGCATGACCATTTCAAAGATGGACGGCAACGCCATCAACAGAGAAAAGACATGGAAAACAGGGTGGACGGCTGGTGCCGAAGTGGAGATTCCCCTGTCACGTTACTATTCTCTCACCACTGGCGTAGACTATAGTGCCATCGGCACGGGACTCAAAGACGAGCATGAGCAATACGCTACCGTAAAAAGCCACATCAACGCAGACTACGTATCAGTGCCTTTGCAGTTCAAGGCTTACTTCTGGGGTGTCAAAGGACTCGCCGCACACATCGGTGCGGAGATGGGCATCCTGACTTCGGCCAAGGCACATGCCAAGATGACAAGCATACGCACCATGGACATTGGCGACGGCATGTCGTCGATCTTTCTTTGGGAGAATTACCAGACCAAGGAATCAGAGGATGTCAGCGGCCAGTTCCGCAGAATCATCTATGACATTCCCGTCGGCTTGAGCTATGAATGGCAGAACATTGTTCTCAACGCCACCTACCGTTTCGAAGTGCGCAAGGCCATCCATCACTATGCCTACGACACCAGCTGGGTACCGGTGCAGGATGCTTTGACAGCCCGCAACCACGCCATCCTCATCACGCTCGGCTACCGTTTCAAGCTTTAACTCACCATTTTACATAACACCAATAACAAATTTTTCTATGCTTAAAAAACTAATTCTATCGACACTTCTCGTTTCAGCTTCCAGTGGTCTGATGGCTCAGACTCAGGTGACGATCCACGTTGATCAAGGCCAGCAGAAGATCTACAAGGAGCTCTACGGACAGTTTGCCGAGCACCTCGGCACATGTATCTACGGTGGTCTGTGGGTAGGCCCCGACTCCCACATCCCCAACACCGACGGCTACCGCACCGACGTATTCAACGCCCTCAAGGAGCTCCGCGTGCCCGTCTTGCGCTGGCCCGGCGGCTGCTTTGCCGACGAATATCACTGGATGGACGGCATCGGACCTCGCAACCAACGCCCTAAGATGCAAAACAACAACTGGGGCGGTACCATCGAGGACAACTCTTTCGGTACCAACGAGTTTATGAATCTCTGCGAGAAACTCGGCGCCGAACCGTATATCAGCGGCAATGTGGGCTCCGGAACCGTTGAGGAACTCTCCAAATGGGTGGAGTATATGACCGGCGACGGCGACACGCCGATGGCGAACCTGCGCCGTAAGAACGGACGCGAGAAGCCCTGGCATCTGAAATATCTCGGTGTGGGCAACGAAAGCTGGGGCTGCGGTGGCAACATGCGGCCGGAATACTACGCCGACCTCTACCGCCGTTACAACACCTACTGCCGTGACCAGCACAACAACCATCTCTTCCGCATCGCATCCGGCGCCAGTGACTACGACTATGACTGGACAAAGACACTCATGGACCGCGTGGGCAACCGCATGAACGGACTCTCGCTCCACTACTACACCGTCAAGGACTGGAGCAACAACAAAGGCTCGGCAACGGTGTTCACCAATGACGAATACTACACCACACTGGCCAAGTGCCTGCAAATCGAGGACGTCATCAAGCGTCACAGCGACATCATGGACAAGAAGGACCCACAGAAGAAGATCGGTCTGATGGTCGATGAGTGGGGCACTTGGTGGGACGAGGAGCCGGGTACGATCCGCGGACATCTCTATCAGCAAAACACGATGCGCGATGCCATGGTAGCCGCTCTGACGCTCAACATCTTCCAGCGCCACACCGACCGCATACGCATGGCCAACATCGCGCAGGTGGTCAACGTGCTGCAAAGCATGATCCTCACCGACACCATCGGACAAGGACACATGGTGCTCACGCCGACTTACTATGTCTTCAAGATGTACCGTGACTTCCAGGAGGCCACCTACCTGCCCGCCTCTTTCACCTGCGACACGATCACCGCCAAGCCGCTGATGTACAAGATGACGCCGGGCCGCGTCCCAAGTCTTTCTGTTTCCGCAGCCAAGAAGCAGGATGGCAGCCTCGTCGTCTCGCTCGTCAACCCGCGTCTCGACAAGGCTGAGCCGGTAGAGCTCGCTCTCGACGGCTTCTCGGGCAAGCAGGTCTCGGGTACGATCCTTACCGCCAAGAAGGTCACCGACTACAACGACTTCAAACATCCCGACGTGGTCAAGTCCACATCTTTCACCGGTGCCAAGGTAAAAGGTGACAAGCTCAAGGCCACACTTCCCCCTATGTCGATCGTAGTGCTGAACGTAAAATAGTCAATCCCGCACTACAAAGTAACATACATCTTTGTTAGTGAACGCTCCGCCACGGCGGAATCAAGAATATAACCGAATATCGAGAAAATTCTGTTCTCCCTATTCGGTTATATTCTTTTTGATGGTGACTTATTTGGTCTAAGGAACTTTGTCATGGGGTCAGAAAGGCTTTCTAATATCCTCAAAGTACCTTTCTGATAGTGTCAGAGAGCCTTTCTGTCTATTAGAGAGCCTGTCTTTTTTGTCTTTCTGTCTATTAAAGAGTCTGTCTTTTTTGTCTTTCTGTCTATTAAAGACCCTGTTCTTTCTGTCTTTAATAATAATATGTCTTTTCTGTCTTTTTGTCTTGGATATTCTGTCTCTCTGTCTTCATTCAAAGTAGAAAGTGAGGGCGATGACCTTGCTTCTTGCTTTGTTCACGCTGAGTGCATAGGGGCGCATCGCCTCGTCCTGCAAGCGGTCAGCATGGTCTTTGTCGAGACTGTTGGTGAGGCTGTACATAAACTTCAGTTCCGGTCGCACCTTGAAGAAAGGCATGTAGAAATCACAGCCGAAGCCAGCTTCCAGATACATGTCGTAGCGTTTGAGTTTGATGTAGCTGTTGTCCGTGCCCGTGAGGTTGATGGCCGGTGTCAGTCCCAGTATGGCGTAAGGCCGGTGGTTGCCCATACGCGGTGCGGCTGCGATGAGGTCAAACGAACAGGTGAAGTAGATCGTCTTTAAGTCTTGCGAGCGGTGGAGCATCGAGTCGGGAGCCTGAGTATCCATGTTGTGAAACTCGATATGGCGCGATCCAAAAAGGATGGCGGGAGCCACACGGAACTGGAAGTTCTCGGTCAGACGTGCTTCGCCGAGCACGCCTACCTGAAATCCGTTGTCCCATCGGCTCTGGTCACACGTGATGGTATAGGTCTGTTGCGATCCGTTGTTGGCGATGATGGTCTGCGGTCCTATGTTGTTGAACTCGATATCCTGCAAGTGAGTGCCAACGAGCAGGCCGAAGTGGAAGGGGCGCAAATCGATATACGGGCGGTTCTGCACCGTCTGTTCCTGTCCCCAAGCGGCACCGGCAACGGTGAGCATCAGGAAGATAACAAAGACAATCTTCTTCATACTCATCATAACGCAGGAGAAGGTGAAATATTGTTGATGAGAGCTTGATGATCGGTTGCTGACAGTCTGAACTTATGCTGATGTAGGCTTGCGATGATACTTATTAATGAGTAGTGAAGACAAGGGAGGAAAATCCTTTGTTTAAAATAATAAAAAACCGGTCGTCATTTATAGGTATTCCAAAGAAAATAATTATCTTTGCAACAACGAAACAATAACATTTAATCATTTAAAATACAAGAACATTATGGCTTACGTTATTAACGATGACTGCGTTGCATGTGGAACATGTATCGATGAGTGCCCGGTAGGCGCTATCTCTGCTGGTGACAAGTATTCTATCAACCCCGATGAGTGCACAGAGTGCGGTACTTGTGCTTCTGTATGCCCCAACGAGGCTATTCACCTCGGTGAGTAATTAGTTCCGGCTCGCAGCCGTTGCATACAAATGGCAAGGCCTCTTCCGAAGACTCGGAAGAGGCCTTGCTGCGTATGTGGGGAGGGGAGGGCCGTGGCACAGCCACGGCAAAACCGAACGGCTCACGCACACTTGAAAGAGGAGCGGGCTCCGCTTGCCAGTCGGGGGCGGAGCACTATGCGATCTTCCACCCGAAGAGGTAGCGGTCACGCTCGTCGTTGGGCTTGCTGATGACCTTCGGACCGCGCAGAAACACGGTGGCGCGGCGCAAGGTGTGCTTCTTATGATCGAAGAACAGGGCCGGATCGATGCGGTGGCCACGATAGAGCATCTCGAAATGGAGGTGGTCGCCGGTGGCGTGACCGGTGGCACCGGTGAGTCCGATCACTTGTCCAGCCTTGACATGCTGGCCGGCGTGTACGAAGTTGACCGTCTGATGGCCATAGAGCGTCTCAATGCCGTAGGCGTGTTTCACCATGATGCAGTTGCCATAACCGGGAACTGGGCACGACTCCTCGACGATACCGTCAAAGGCTACATGGATACTGTCGTGTGGCGTGTGGGTTTTGATGTCTACGCCGGTATGATGATAGGTGGCTGTGGTGTCAGGTTTCTGGCGCAACTTATCGTATGGACTGGTGACGTAGCTGCCGACAAGAGGGTAGCACCAGTGCTTGGCGTTGAGAAATTCCAGATTGATCTTTGCTGGCCCTGCCGCTCCGAAGTATTTTGGCTTCACGGGATCGAGTGAGGCGATGAGTGAGGCCTGAAAGCGTTTGCGAGCCAAGGTGAAGGCCACTCGCTTAGAAGTTGTGGTGATCAGATACTTGTCTGTGAGCTTACAGCGCAGCACATCGTTGAGCGGGCGTTGGGCGTAGGTGTCAAAGACAAAAAAAGGATGGATGGGCGTACCGTTGAGCAGGAACATCACACCGACGGTATATCCAAACTTGCATTTGTCGGCATCGGCGATGACCTGTCCGGCTTTGACGCGGTCACCAACATGAATGTCGAGATGATGGATGTTGCGATAGAAAGTCTCCAAACCGTTGTCGTGAGTGATGACAACGAACGAACCGGAGAGCGGACTGGAAGCGGCAACTCTTACTCGTCCGGCAAAGATTGCCTTGACGTGCTTATCCTTTTGTGAGACGATCTGCAGCAGATTTTCAGCGTTGACGCCCGACTGCGATCCTTTCAGCGGGTAGGCATATTCGCCGGGCTTGATGCAGTCGAGATGGATAGACAGCTCGTGCTTCTCTATGAGCTCTTTGTTGCGTCCGGCAAAGATGTTCTGGTAGTTGGCCAAAGGGTCGAACTTCATATTCGGTGCAAAGGCCATCAGGGTCGTGCACATAATAATAAGGAGTAAGGCTCCCTTTGAGATGTTTCTTTTCTTATCACTCACTTTGATGAGTCTCCTTTTCTCATGATGCCATTATATATTCTTCCCGACTGAGTGCCCAAGCGGCGTGCAGAGAAGAAGCGGTCGGCCTGGTCATAGGTGCAGATGTTCGACATGACAATGTTCTCCAGTCTTGCACCGGCATGGAGCAGTTGCAGACGGTTGCAGACTTGCAGGTCGAGATGCCATTTGTCGTATCTCTTCGACATGAAGCGGATGAAGGGAAAGGCATTGGCAAACTGTTCGTACACCTCGTCACCGACTTCAAAATTCTTCAGCGAGATGCCCGGACCAATCATTATCTTCACTTTACCCGGTTGTGTACCATATTGTTTCGCCATTGCCTCCAGGGCTTTTGTAGCAATGCCGGCCAGCGTACCGCGCCATCCGGCGTGTACGGCAGCGAGAGCATGATGCTCAGTGTCGTAGTAGAGTAGGGGAATGCAGTCGGCAGTCGACACGCCGACGCACACCTTCGGCATGTCTGTCATCACAGCATCGACACCTTCCAAGTATTCTTTCCTCTTTTCATTTGACAGGTCAAAGTATTCCGGCGTGATGGCCCGGCATACAGTCTGATGGGTCTGATGAGGCAGGATGAGATGATCAGTGGTGATCTCCAGTGCGTCGCATAATATCTTCAGATTGGCACTTACATCCTTAGGATCATCACCGCAGTAGGGATTGATGTTCAGTTCGGCATAGTTACCTTTACTCACGCCACCGTGTCGTGTGGTAGAGAAGGCAACGATGTCGTCACCGAAATTGTATTGTTCTAATTCTGGTTCCATGTTTTCTTTCGCCTTTACTCCTTGTCCTCGTCAGGATCAAACGTCTCGTAGTCATCGAGTTCGTCTTCGTCGGCATCTTCCACTTCGTCCTCATCGACGAAGAGCACCTCGTCCTCACCTTCGTCGTGAAGTTCCGTGCTGAGTTTCTGCATGTCTTTGTCACGGTGCACGAGCGTGTCCTCAGCCGTGATTTCCTGCAGTTTGTTGCTTTCGCTGTTGAGTTCCTCCCATAGCACGTCTTTCAGTTCGTCCAAGCCATAGCCTGTGACGGACGAGATGAAGACGACGGGCAGATCTGTGGGCAGCGTTTCCCGCAACATCTCAATGAGTTCCTCATCGAGCAGGTCGCTTTTGGTGACGGCGAGCACGCGGTGCTTGTCGAGCATCTCGGGATTGAACTTCTTCAGTTCGTTGAGCAGCACCTCGTAGTCGTGTTTGATGTCGTCGGTGTCACCGGGCACCATGAACAGCAGCAGCGAGTTGCGCTCGATATGCCGGAGGAAGCGCAGTCCGAGTCCTTTGCCCTCGCTGGCTCCTTCGATGATACCCGGGATGTCGGCCATCACAAACGATTTGTTGTCGCGGTAGGAGACGATGCCGAGCGAAGGTTCCAGTGTTGTGAAAGGATAGTTGGCGATCTTCGGACGGGCACTGGACAAGGAGGAGAGCAGTGTGGACTTACCAGCATTTGGGAATCCCACGAGTCCCACGTCGGCCAAGAGCTTCAGCTCAAGGATGACCGTCATCTCCTGCATAGGTTCACCGGGCTGTGCGAAGCGTGGCGTCTGGCGTGTGGCAGTGCGGAACTGCCAGTTGCCGAGTCCGCCTCGTCCGCCTTTGAGCAGCATGACTTCCTGACCATCGTAGGTGACATCGCAGACATATTTACCCGTCTCGGCGTTGTACACCACCGTACCACAGGGCACATCGATGTAGATGTCCTTGCCGTCCGTGCCGTGGCATTTGTCGCGGCCGCCGTTGCCACCGTTCTCAGCGAAGACGTGGCGCTGGTATTTCAAGTGCAGCAAAGTCCAGTAGTTGTGGTTGCCGCGCAAGATGACGCTGCCGCCCTTGCCGCCGTCGCCACCGTCGGGACCGCCGTTGGGTTGGTATTTGACATGTCGCAGGTGCATGGAGCCACGTCCACCTTTGCCTGAACGACAGTATATCTTTACGTAGTCTACGAAGTTGGAATCCATACTTAATTGTTGAATGTTAAGCGTTGGGCGTTAAACGCCCAACACAGAACATATTGTTTGCTTTGTTTACAGGCTGTCGATCACCTTGCAGATGTCGGCGAAGATACGGTCGAGTTCACCGAGGCCATTGATATGGTGGTGGATGCCCTCTTTCTCATACCAGTCGATCAGCGGAGCTGTCTGGTTGTGGTAAACGTTGAGGCGCTTCTTGATGGTCTCTTCGTTGTCGTCGCTGCGTCCGCTCTGCTGGCCGCGGAGGATGAGTCGCTTCATGAGCTCGTCCTCAGGAACGTCGAGCTCGATCATGGCAGCCACCTTGTGACCACGCTCAGCGAGCATCTTCTTCAGAGCCTCGGCCTGCGGGATCGTACGGGGGAAACCGTCGAAGATCACACCTTCGTGCTCTTTGCCGAAGCTGTCGTAGACGCTGGCCAGAATGTTGACCATCAGATCGTCGGGGATCAGCTGACCGTTGTCGATATATCCTTTCGCTGTCTTGCCCAGCTCAGTGCCGTTCTTGATCTCGTTGCGCAGCACGTCGCCGGTAGAGATATGTTTGAAACCATACTTAGCGATCATCTTGTCGCTCTGTGTGCCCTTGCCTGAACCAGGAGCACCGAAAATCACAATATTCTTCATCGGATTAATGTATAATGTATAATGTAAAAATTATAATGTATAAATAAATGTCCGGTTTCTTCCTTTACAAAAGGCATCTTCCCTTTGCAAAAGGCGTCTTTATTCCACGACGGTGTAGATGTCACGGAGGTTGCGGCCCTGCTGGTCATAGTCCAGTCCATAGCCCACGATGAAGTCGTTGGGGATTTCCATGGCGGGGTACTCGATGTTGAGAGGCACCTGCAGCTTGCCGGGCTTGACGAGCAGCGTGCAGATATGCAGCGACTCCGGCTCGTAGCCTTCGAGCGTGGCGAGCATCTGCTTCATGGTGTTGCCCGTGTCGACGATGTCCTCGACGATGACGACGGTGCGGCCCTTGAGCTCCTGGTTGATGCCGATGAGCTCTTTCACCTTACCCACAGAAGTGGTGCCCTGGTAAGAAGCCAGCTTCACGAAAGAGATCTCGCAGGGGATGGTGAGGTAGCGCATCAGGTCTGCTGCAAAGATAAACGACCCATTGAGCACAGCGAGAAACAGCGGGTTCTTGCCCGCCATGTCTTTATTGAGCTTTTCGGCAACGGCTTTTACTTTGCATTGAATCTCTGACTCCGGTATAAATGTACGGAATGTTTTGTCCTTTATCTTCACAATGTCCATGGTGAAATGCGTTTTTGTTGACCTATTTAATAATGCAAAATTACGAAAAATGCACGAATAATGAGAACGCAGCGCCTTTTATTTAATCTATTTTGCAAAAATAAGCGATTGTCACGTTGTCGTTCTGCAATCTTTTTTTTATCTTTGCACCACATTGTTTTTTACGTATGAAGATATTTACAGCTGCTCAGATTCATGAGCTTGACAATTATACCATTGAGCACGAGCCTGTGAAGTCTATCGACTTAATGGAGCGTGCCGCCAAGGCTCTGACGCGTGCTATCATGGACGAATGGACCGACCGCACACCCGTGGTGGTCTTTGCCGGCCCCGGAAACAACGGCGGTGATGCATTGGCCGTGGCGCGTATGCTGGCCGAAAGCCATTATCAGGTGAGCGTGTACCTGTTCAATATCCACAACAAACTGTCGGAGGACTGCGCTGCCAACAAGGAGCGTCTCGTCTACGCCAAGAAGGTCAGTCATTTCACGGAGATCACATTGAACTTTGATCCGCCAGAGCTCACGCCGGAGACGCTTGTCGTCGACGGTCTTTTTGGTTCGGGTATCAACAAGCCACTCAGCGGAGGCTTTGCCTCGTTGGTGAAATATATCAACCAGAGTCCCGCCAAGGTGGTGAGCATCGACATGCCGTCGGGGCTGATGTGCGAGGACAACACCTACAATGTCCGGCAAAACATCGTTCGTGCCGACCTGACGCTGACCCTGCAACAGAAGAAGCTGAGCATGATGCTTACCGACTGCCAGCAGTATCTCGGCCGTCTGCGTGTGCTGGACATTCGGCTGAGTCCTGACTATATCCGCGACACGGAGGTCAGCTGCCGCATCCAGGAAGAGACGGATCTGATACCTTGTCTGCGCCATCGTGGTGACTTCGTGCACAAGGGTACGATGGGTCACGCCCTGATCATTGCCGGCAGCTATGGCATGTCGGGTGCCGCCATCCTCGCCACACGTGCCTGTCTGCGCTCGGGAGCCGGAAAGGTGACGGTGCACACGCCGAAGCGCAACTATGGCATCATGCAGGTGGCTGTGCCGGAAGCCGTATTGCAGATGGACCGTGAGGAGACCTATTTCTCCGACAGCGTGGAGAGTCAGGACTATGACGCCCTCGCCATCGGTCCGGGACTGGGACAGAGCGAGAACTCGGCCATCGCGCTGATCGGTCAGATACGCCGCACGCAATGTCCCATCGTGGTGGACGCTGACGGACTGAACATGCTGGCCAACCATCAGGCATGGATGCAGCAGTTGCCACCGGGCATCATCATGACGCCACATCCCAAGGAGTTTGACCGGTTGGTGGGCGTGACGAGTTCAAGCGATTATGAGCGACTGACCAAGGCCCGGCAGTTGGCAGAGCATCTGCAAGGCTATGTGCTGCTCAAAGGCCACTATTCGGCACTTTGCAAGCCCGACGGGCATATCGTCTTCAACTCCACCGGCAACAGTGGCATGGCGACGGCGGGCAGCGGCGACGTGCTGACGGGTATCATCGCCGGACTTCTCGCGCGGGGCTATGACCAGGCGACGGCATGCCAGTTAGGAATGTATCTCCACGGTCTGGCCGGAGATCTGGCTGTGAGAGACCTCGGCAAGGAGAGTCTCATCGCCAGCGACATCATCAACTATCTGCCCAAGGCCTTTCTGCGGCTGGAAGACTGAATGAATGTGGGGGATTCAATGCTGGGCGTTGAATGGATTCAAAGAAGAAAGGATTCAATGCTGGAGGTTGAGAGAACAAAGAAGAATCATAAATGACGAAATATCAATGATGAACTATAAACGAATGCTTTTGGCAGGCAGTCTGTTGGCGGGTGCTTTTGCCATGCAGGCAAGTGCCCAGTCGGTGGAGGGTACTGACTATTACCTGCCGAAGACAATGCTGCGCTTCACGGTGAAAGTCGAGAAGACACAATACACGCCCGGACAGTTTGCGAAATATGCCATGCGCTATATCCGTCAAAATGTTTCGGAGGAAGCCTCTACTTCCTATCGTGTCATAGGCCTTGAGATGGATCCCGTTGCCGTACCCGATACCACAAAGCACTTTACGTTGCAGCTTGACAAAAAGCACAGCATCACCGACGTGACGCGGGCACCCAACGGACAACTCCTGGCTGTCAATACCGAGGCACAGCCTTTGCGCCCTGTGGTTCGCCGCTTCTCTCCCGCTGCCAGACCGAAGGCCGTTAACCCTGCTGATTTCATGACGGCGGACATCCTCAATGCCAGCAACACGGCTAAGATGGCGGAATTGACAGCGCAGGAGATCTACGACATCCGGGACAGTCGCAGCCAACTGGCCAAAGGCGAGGCAGACTATATGCCCAAGGATGGTGAGCAGCTAAAGACCATGCTGAGAAACCTCGATACGCAGGAGCAGAGTCTGACGACGCTGTTCACCGGTACGGTGGTGAAGGACACGGCGTGGACCACCATCGACTATCTTCCCGTCAAGGAGGGAGAAGAAGTGCTCTTCCGCTTCTCCAAGCGCTTGGGGCTTGTCGATGCTGACGACTATGCGGGCGCACCTTATTATATAAGGGTAGCTGACGAGCACACTGTGGCACCTGCCGCATCTGTTGCTGAGGATGAGAAGAAAAAGAAGGAAGACAAGAACGATATTGGACTGCGCGTCAACCAGCCCAGTAAGATGAAGATCACAGTGGTCTGCGACCAGCAGCCTGTGGGTACCTTTGAGGCTGTGGCTCCGCAGTTTGGTACCGTGGAGTCGCTGAGCGGCGAGCTGTTTGGCAAGAAACAGTCCACGCGTCTGGTTCTCGATCCTTTAGGCGGTAGCGTCAAGAAGATCGAAGGACTGGAGAAATAGCCCATCAAGGCGACTTATGTGATTATCAGGTGGCGGTTAGGATCTGCTCTTGAAAACGCTTTATCTGTATAGATCTAAAATAACCGAATATCGAGAATATGATTCCGATATTCGGTTGTTTTGTTTATACGGCTCTGACCGTATTGGTTCTCAGATACCAGAGATAGCCCTTGACATTACTGTACCCTATCTCGCTGAGCAACGTCATGTAGTTCTGTACCTGCTCCACGTGTTTGGCCCTTGGTGATCCCGTCTTGAAGTCGATGACCGTCACTGCATTTCCGTCGTCGATGACACGGTCGGGACGTTTCGGTACCACTGTACCATCTTTCTTGCTGTAGCAGATGATCTCGCACTCGTTCATCACCTTCAGTCCCGGACGGAACCAAGTCTTGGGTACCGGGCTCTCGATGAGCTGGTGCACCATGGCACGCAGACTCTCGCGTGTCATCGGCTTCTCATAGAGCACACCGCTGAACTCCATGTTGTTGATGGCGCGGTCGATGTCGTTGACATCGCGGATATGCGACAGCAACTCGTGGATGATGTTTCCCGTCTCGATATACGCGCGTCGCATCTGTGCGTCCTCGTCGTCCTGCGGCATGATGAAAGCCTTGCAGTCGTTGCTCTCCTTGAACTCGTAAACCTCCGGATAGTTTTTGATTTTGACACGCAGCGGCTCGTCGTCGACCAGGAACACGTTTTCCGTGTCTTTGTCATCGCTTTTCTTGGGCGTAGGACAGAATGAGCCGTAGGTGATTGTCGTCGTCTTGTCGTCCTCCTCGATGGTGCATTCCTGCTTCAAGTCTTCTGCCACGTCCTGGATGATTTTGGAAGGGTAGGGAGCCTTCGGACTCTTTTTGCCGAAGACGTAGAGGTTACATTTCGCACGCGTGAAAGCCACATAGAGCAGGTTGAGGTTGTCGACGATATTTTTCAGATGCTCGTGGTCGTAGTCGTCGGAGTAGATCGAGTTCTTGAGTTTCTTGCTTTGCAGCGATACTGGCACGAGCGGCAACTCGTTGAACGGCTCCGGCTTGTCGTCGGTGGTAAACCACAGCGTGTCGTTGTTCCGCTCGATGTCCCAGTCGCAGTAAGGGATGATGACATTGGCAAACTCCAGTCCTTTGCTTTTGTGGATAGTCATCAGTCTGATGCCGTTGATGTCGTCGCTGTGGATCGCTTTGCCGCAGAGATCTGTGTCCCAGGCGTTGAGCACATCCTCGATGCCGACCGCCTTGCTGTGTATCAGCGTCGCTACCTTGTCAAGAAAGGCACAGACATAAGCACTCTCGTCGTCGAGGCGCTCCAGACCAAGGATGGCATAGAGACGCGTAAATAGCATCATCAGCGGCTGTCCCCGCAGTTCGTCACGCTCCGTGCGCAAGGCTTCGGGCAACTGCGTGGTGATGTCGTCTTTACCGACAAAGAGCCGTGTGTCGAGATTCGCGTCGTTCTTGTCATTATTTACCGCCCTTGAGGGATCATCCTCCTTGCCGTCCTTGTTCTCCTCCTCTTTCACATCTCCTCCGATGCGGTGATAGGCCTTGACGAGGAAGGCCGTTGTCAGCTTGTCGTCGGGGTGGACGAGGAAGCGCAGTGCGCCGATGAGCATCCTCACGGCTAGGGAAGCGTCGAGACGGAAGGCTTCGTCGCTGACAAGACTCACGTCGGCTGGCTTGCCGTCGACCTTGATCTGATGCTGCATGAAGTACTCCGCGATGGCCTGGATGTGTTTGTTCTTTCTCACGAGCACGGCGATGTCCTTTGTGGCAACGCCCGCCTTGAGCAGTTCCGCGATGGTGCTCTCGATCTGATCCAGGGTTTCTTGGTCATAGTCCTCGTCGTCGAGCAGTTTGATTTTGGCCATGCCGACGAGTTCCTTGCCTTTGGGATAAGCCTGCTCCACGTCCTGGTAAGCCGTTTCTATGTCCAAGGCCTGTTGGATGACATCTTTCGGCGCATGGTGATCGTTGAGTTCTGTGACTGCTGCCTCTGTCGTCTTCTTGGCAGCCAGCTTGAAGAACATATTGTTAAACGTGATAATCCTCGGCTGTGAACGGAAGTTGGTGTCGAGTTTCACCTCTTTTATCTCTGGGTGCTTGTCATGGGTGAGGTCTTGCAGCAACCGCCAGTCGCCGCCTCGCCACCGGTAGATGCTCTGCTTCACGTCACCGACGATCAGCGAACCGGCCTGATGAGCGATGCAGTCGTCGATGAGCACTTTGAAATTGTCCCATTGCACCGCACTGGTATCTTGGAACTCGTCGATCATGATATACTTCAGCGCACCGCCGATTTTCTCGTAGATAAATGGTGTGTCGCTGCCGTCGATCATGTCTTTGATGAGCTGTTGTGTGTTGCTGAGCGGGAAGTTGTTGTTGTCAGCATTGATGGCGTCGACCTGCTGTGCGATACGTCCGAGCAGTCTGAGCTCGTTGAGATTTCTGAGTGTGAGCTCCACCGAGTACCTCACTCTCTCAGCCTTTTGCCGCAGTTGCTCCGTTTTGGTGATGAGCGGTGCGATCTGCTCGTGGAAGGTCTGGCCTTTGTCAGTGTCTTTGATGGCTTTCTTGATGAGTTTGGTCCATTCCTCCGTCTCGGCCTTGTCGATGGTAGCGTGCGCGACATCACAGTAGTTGCCCTCGCGCAGCTTCTTGAAATAGTTGGGCACGGTGCCGCGTGTGAAGTCGCTGTCGTCGAAGCCGTATTGGTCGACGAGCGTCTGGAAGCGGTCTGCCAGCGCGCTCATGTCCTTGTCGACTTGCGCAGCCTTGGCCCGAAGCTTGCCGGTGTAGTTCTTGAAGAACTGCGGATTGGAGAGAATCGCCTCAAGCTGCTCGTGACGCTCCTTATAGAAGTCGCGGTAGATATTCGTACCGAAGTCCTTGATCTGTCCGATGACATTCCAGTTCTTATCCTCGTCGAGTCGCTCGTTGACAAAGTCCATCATCCAGCCGAGCAGCGGATCTTTTTCGCTGTTGATGTTCCCGATGAGTTCGTCGACGGCCTGCTGCTCCACCTCACGGTCGTTGAGGCCCACGTTGATGTTGGCTTTCAGTCCGAGCTCGCGCGCGAGGTTTCTGAGGATACGCTGGAAGAAACTATCGATGGTCTCCACGCGGAAGTAGTGATAAGCGTTGAGGATACCGTCGAGGGCGAGTGTCGCCCGCTGCTGGATGTCGTTGTCTGTGAGCTGCGGCATGCTGTGGTGTAGCTCCTTGACATAGTCGTCGCCGCTGGGCAGGCGGTGAGCCAGGGCGAAGAGTTTGCTGAGGATACGCGTCTTCATCTCTTCGGTGGCCTTGTTGGTGAAGGTCACGGCGAGGGTATAGCGGAAGTTCTTCGGGTCCGCCATCAGCAGTTTGATGTATTCCAGTGCCAGTCGGTAGGTCTTGCCGCTGCCGGCGCTGGCCTTAAACACGGTCAGCCTCGTGGTATCTTTCATGGTCATGCTTGTTCTTGTTTACGCTATTTCTTTGCAAAAATAGAGATTAATCACGAGAATACAAAACGTGTGCTGCTTTTTTTCTTATTTTCGGGAATCAACAGTCATGATACCTATGGTTTGCCATCTGTTGATTATTCTGACAAAAAACAGGCTTTATTTTGCGATTCTTTTCAATCAACGACCCTTTTATCGTGATTTCTTGAAAAATGGTGCTTGTTTTGTAACTGTCTGACTAGTAAATGTTTATGTTCTGGATGTACGCTTGACGGCTCCGGGATGTCTCTTCTGGCGCTGTCATCTCGGTTGTTTGACCTCATCATCTCGGTTGTTTGACCTCATCATCTCGGTTGTTTGATCCCATCATCTCGGTTGTTTGATAAGGTCAACAAGGCCTTTTGATGATTTCACGTGCGTATTTTCATGTTTTTATCTCGAAAAGATGTTCAGATGAGACTTTACTTTTCTCTAGATTGCCTGCTCTTGTTGGTGTGCTTTTGTCAATAATCTTTTTGTGAATTTTCCCCCTTCTATGACAAACAAAAAAGGCAAACGCCCGGGAAACCAAGCATTTGCCTTGTATAAGAGGAAACAGAATGTTTCAGAGTTATGCCTCTTCCACGGCAGCCTGCGCGGCAGCCAGACGGGCGATAGGCACGCGGAACGGTGAGCAGCTCACGTAGTCGAGACCCACACGATGGCAGAACTTCACCGATGAAGGCTCTCCACCATGCTCACCGCAGATGCCGCACTTCAGGTCAGGACGCGTTGAGCGGCCCTTCTCCACAGCCATGCGGATCAGCTGACCCACGCCACGCTGGTCGAGAACCTGGAACGGATCGACGTCGAGGATCTTCTTCTCAAGGTATGAAGGCAGGAAGCTGGCGATGTCGTCGCGGCTATAGCCAAACGTCATCTGTGTCAGGTCGTTGGTACCGAAGCTGAAGTACTCGGCTTTCTGGGCGATGAGATCAGCGGTCAGGGCTGCACGCGGCACCTCGATCATCGTACCGATCTTGAACGGGATCTCGACGCCCTCTTCGGCGAAGAGCTTCTCGGCGGTCTCGCGGATGACCTTCTCCTGAGCGTCGAGCTCATTGACGATACCCACCAACGGCACCATGATCTCCGGACGGGGATCGAGGCCTTCCTTCTTCAACTGGATGGCAGCACCGAGGATGGCACGTGTCTGCATGGCCGTGATCTCGGGGAACGTGTTGCCCAGACGGCAGCCACGAAGGCCGAGCATCGGGTTGTGCTCACTCAGACTCTGCACGCGGTCCTGGATCACCTTCACGCTGACACCCATCTCGTCGGCCATGGCCTGCTGGCCTTTCAAGTCGTGGGGCACGAACTCGTGGAGAGGCGGGTCGAGCAGACGGATGTTCACCGGCATGCCGTCCATGCATTTCAGGATGCCATAGAAGTCCTGCTTCTGATAGGGCAGCAGCTTGGCGAGGGCTTTCTCGCGGCCTTCCTTGCTGTCGGCGAGGATCATCTCACGCATGGCCTTGATCTTCTCGTTCTCGAAGAACATGTGCTCGGTACGGCACAGGCCGATACCCACGGCACCGAAGTTGCGGGCCACCTCAGCGTCGTGAGGCGTGTCGGCATTGGTGCGGACGACGAGATGTGTGTATTTGTTGCAAAGCTTCATCAGCTCAGCGAAGTCGCCTGTGACCTCGGCAGGACGTGTCTTCACCTCACCGAAGTACACCTCACCGGTAGAACCGTTGAGCGATATGTAGTCGCCCTCATGGAGTACTGTGCCGTCGATTTCCACGGTGCGGGCTTTATAGTCGACATTGATGGCACCGGCACCACTGACACAGCACTTGCCCATGCCGCGAGCCACCACGGCAGCGTGCGATGTCATACCGCCGCGAGCCGTCAGGATGCCCTCTGCGGCGCTCATGCCGGCGAGATCCTCAGGCGATGTCTCGATGCGCACCATCACCACCTGATGGCCGTCGGCGTGCCATTTCTCAGCATCATCGGCGAAGAACACGATCTGGCCGCAGGCAGCACCCGGCGATGCGGGAAGTCCGCGAGTGAGCACACGGGCCTGAGCCTTGGCCTCCTTGTCGAAGACCGGGTGGAGCAGTTCGTCGAGCTTGTTGGGCTCACAGCGCTGCAGGGCTGTCTTCTCGTCGATGAGTCCCTCGCGCAGCAGATCCATGGCAATCTTCACCATGGCTGTACCTGTGCGTTTGCCGTTGCGGGTCTGGAGGAACCACAGTTTACCTTCCTGCACGGTGAACTCCATGTCCTGCATGTCGTTGTAGTGCTTCTCAAGTTTGTCCTGCAGGTCGTTGAGCTGTGCGTAGATGTCAGGCATAGACTCCTCCATGGAAGGATATTTGCTGGCGCGCGTAGCCTCGTCGATGCCCTGCTGCTTAGCCCAGCGGAACGAACCTTCCTTGGTGATCTGCTGCGGTGTGCGGATACCGGCGACAACGTCCTCACCTTGTGCGTTGACAAGGTACTCGCCGTTGAAGCGGTTCTCGCCTGTGGCAGCGTCGCGGCTGAAGCATACACCTGTAGCGGAGGTGTTGCCCATGTTGCCGAAGACCATAGCCATGACGGTAACTGCCGTTCCCCACTCCTGCGGGATGCCCTCCATCTTGCGGTAGAGAATAGCTCGGTCGTTCATCCAGGAGTCAAAGACAGCGCAGATGGCGCCCCAGAGCTGCTCCATCGGGTCGGAGGGGAACTCACGTCCGGTGCGCTCCTTGATATAGTCTTTGAAGAGGACGACGAGGCTCTTGAGCTCGTCGGTATTCATCTCATTGTCGAGACGGATGCCACGTTGAGCCTTTACTTTCTGAATGATGGCCTCGAAGGGGTCGATGTCTTCCTTGTTGACAGGCTTCATGCCGAGGACTACGTCGCCGTACATCTGCACGAAACGGCGGTAGCTGTCATAGGCGAAGCGCTCGTTGCCGGTCTTGGCAGCCAGTCCCTTGACGACCTCATCGTTGAGACCGAGGTTGAGGATGGTGTCCATCATACCCGGCATGGAGGCACGGGCACCGGAGCGCACGCTGACAAGAAGCGGATTCTTGGCGTCACCGAACTTCAGTCCCATGAGCTCTTCGACGTGTTTCACGCCATTGACAACGTCGTCCTTGAGCAAAGCGACCACGTCGGCTTTGCCCTTCTCGAAATATTCGTTGCAGACATCAGTGGTGATGGTGAATCCCGGTGGCACGGGCACACCGATCAAATTCATCTCGGCCAGGTTGGCTCCTTTGCCACCAAGAAGGTTGCGCATGTCGGCACGGCCTTCAGCCTTGCCGTTTCCAAAGAGGTAAACTCTCTTCTCGCTCGTTTTTTCACTCATAGTTAATAGGTGTTGTATATATTATATGTTATTTTTATAAGATTGCATTGTAGGGATTAATCTATTGCAAAGATAGTGTTTTGTCATTAAACTACAAAGAGAAACAGCGAAAAAATGACATCTTGACTTTGCAAAATCGCTGTTTGCGCTAACAAGCGTATCAAAGAGTAAGACATGAGAATGTGGGGTGACGGTAGAATATGTGCAACGATAGCATTTGGCAGAGGGCAGAAAAGACGGATGTCCTTTGTCGGTTTATAATTTTTTCTGTATCTTTGCGTCCGTCAAATCATACACATTATTATATATAGAACATATTCATTATGGATCGTATTCAAACAGGAGGAAAACAAGAACAGCAGATAGAGGCAGGTACGACAAAGGGACGTGCGGCGCTGACCAACCGCAGCTATCTCTTGCCCTTTATCCTCGTCACCTCACTCTTCTTTCTTTGGGGTTTTGCACGTGCCATTCTCGACGTGCTCAACAAGCATTTCCAGAATGCGCTCGACATCTCCATCACGCAGTCGTCGCTCATCCAGGTGACGACCTATCTCGGCTACTTCATCATGGCCATACCCGCCGGTTGGTTCATCAACCGTCGTGGCTATCGCTTGGGTGTGGTCTTCGGTCTGCTGCTCTTTGGTATCGGCGCTCTGCTCTTCATTCCAGGTGCAGAGGCCGGTACGTTCTACGCCTATCTCGGTGCCCTGTTTATCATTGGCTGCGGTCTCGTCTTCCTGGAGACATCGGCCAACCCATACGTCACGGAGCTCGGTGACCCGCGCACGGCAACAAGCCGACTCAACCTCAGCCAGTCGTTCAACGGACTGGGATCGCTGAGCGCCACCTTCCTCATCGGGCAGTTCCTCTTCAACGGCACTGACCGTGGTGGTAACATCGTCATCCCTTATACCGTGCTGGGCATTGTGGTGCTGATCATTGCTGTGGTGTTCTCACGTGTGCACCTTCCGGAAATCAAGCATCAGGAGACGGAGGAAGACCGCTCGCAGGGCACGCGCATCATGAAGCTGTTCTGCCATCACCCGATGTTTGTCTTCGGACTCTTCTCGCTTTTGGCCTACGAGGTGGCAGAGATCTCGATCAACAGCTACTTCATCAACTATGTGACCGCAAAGGGATGGATGAGCGACAACACTGCGTCTATCGTGCTCACGGTGGCCCTTGCCTTCTTCATGGTTGGCCGCTTTGTGGGCAGTTGGATCATGCGGAAAGTTCCTGCCGAGCGTATGCTCCTCTACTGTGCCATTGGCAGTGTGGTGTGCATCGGACTGGTGATGCTCAACCTCGGCATGATCTCTATGGTGGCGTTGGTATGCAACTATGTCTTTGAGGCCATCATGTTCCCCACGATCTTCTCTCTGGCACTACGCGGCTTGGGCAATCTGACGAAGAGTGCCTCGTCGCTGCTGATGATGACGCCGATCGGTGGTTGTGGCTTCCTGCTGATGGGTATCATTGCTGACTCCACTCAGATGATGAGCATGCCATTTATCATTCCGTTCATCGGCTATTTCGTCGTGTTGCTGTTTGCCTCGGAGCTGACAAGGAAGAAAGAATAGCCTCACCCTCGTACCTGGCCTCACCCCCGTACCCCTCTCCCAAGGAGAGGGGAGTGAAATGCTTCAAGGGTTCATCACTCATCATTCAACATTCATCATTGCTCCATGCGTCGCCTGCTCTTTCTTTTTCTCTTCTCCCTCTCCTTCCTTTCCGCTGCTGCGCGCCACATCGTCGGCAGGGTAGTGGACGGCAAGACACATGAGGACTTGGCGGGCGCTGTCGTGGAGCTCCTCAATCCCCGTGACTCCTCTGTCATCAAGTCCACCACCACAACAGAACGGCAGATCTTCGGCTGGAAAGTCTTTGTCTACCAGTTTGATGTCGACAACGACTCCACCTATCTGCTGCGCTGCTCCAGTCTTGGCTACAAAACCGCTTACCGGCGCGTCACCGTGCGCATGGCCAACCGTGTCAATGAGCAGCAGATCGACGACATCGCTTTGCAGCCCGACGTGCATACGCTCAGCGAAGTCGTCGTGAAGGCTACGAAAATCAAGATGGTGATGCGTGGCGATACGCTCGTCTACGACGCTTCCGCACTCAACCTCAGCGAGGGCTCGATGCTCGACGCCCTCATCCGTCAGATGCCCGGCACCACACTGGACAATGGTGTCATCAAAGTCAACGGAAGGGCTGTAAGCTCACTGCTCATCGACGGACGCGACTTCTTCAAAGGCGACATGAAGAAAGCATTGGAGAACCTGCCCGCCTTCACCGTCGACAAGGTCAAGGCCTACGATAAGCAAGGACAGGAAAGCAGACTCATGGGGCGCGACATGGGCGACAAGAGCTATGTGCTCGACGTGACGCTGAAACGTGAATACAAGCATGGACTGATGGCCAATGCCGATGTCGCGGGCGGTACGAACAACCGCTATGCCGCACGGCTGTTCTCGATGTACTACACGCCAAAAGAGCGGCTTACACTGACGGGGTCAGCCAACAATGTCGGCGACACCTCGGTGCCGGGAGAGAGCGGAAGCATCAGTTCTGCACCTGACGCGGGCGGCGGATTGACCTCGGTCAGAAACTTAGGCGTGGAATACCGGCGCGACGGAAAGACAGAGGACAACTTCTTCACTACCTCGCTCGGCTATGCCTCGGACGACAACGACACACGCACGCGCACCACGGCGCAGACCTTTCTCTCCGGCGGCGATACCTATCGGCTCGACCGTAATGCCACGCACAATGTCAGTAGGCAGTGGTCGGCGGATGCTTCCTTCGGGCTGACACCTACGCATCAGATGCTTGGTGGCACGCTCTCAGGGGCTTATAGCCGCAACCACGGAAATGAAAACGGACGTTCGGGACTGTTTGGCAGCAAGCCGGACGGCGACGCCATCCTCGACAGTCTGTTTATGCCTGATGCCGGCGCACGACTCTTGAAGCACGCCATCAACAGGGTGAAAAACGACAACCAATTTCACGGCAACTCCTACAATGCTTCGCTCAGCCTTTACGACCGCGTGCGCCTTGGCAACAACGGTACTGACGAACTCTCATTTAATGGTAGCCTTGATTATGGCAAGACTACCAACGACCGCTTTGCCATGAACCGCATCGACTACCTCGGTACGGAGGACTGGCAAGATCATCGCTATCAGTATTCCCAAACGCCGGACCGCCATCTCAACATGGAGGCCTCGGCACTCTATGCCTGTTTGCTCGTCGACGATACCGTGGGACTGAACAGCCTCTACCTGCGTCCATCATATAGTATTCGTCAGAGCTACGACAACACGCGCTACAACCTCTACCGCATCGACCAGGTGGAAGGCTATCGCGAGCAGGACTATACCTTGGGCATGTTGCCCTCGGAGCGTCAGGCCCTGCTTGCCGCCCTTGACAACAGCAATAGCTATCGCAGCAGTATGCATACGACACAGCAGACGGCGGAGACTTCGCTCTACTTCTCCCATGGCGATGGTACGGCAAAGCCACAGCTCTCGCTCTCGGCACGCCTGCCGTTGGAGTGGAAGCGCGAGCACTTGGGTTACTTCCGCAATAAGGACTATGAGAAGGAGCGCCACACCATGTTCTTTAATCCTACGGTCGACTTGAGATACCAGTTCAACGACTCCACGGGTACACGCTATGTCGAATGCTCTTACTCCACATCGCAGAGAGTGCCGGAACTCTCCACGCTTCTCGACATCCGCGACGATGCCAATCCGCTCAACGTGACGCTCGGTAACCCTAATCTGAAAAAGGCGCGCAGCCACAACGTCAACCTCAGCGCTGCACTCTTCCGACTGGCAACGCAGCGGATGATGAACTTCTCGTTGGGATTCCACACTACTCATAATGCCCTCGCCTCTGCTGTCGTCTATGACAAGCAGACCGGAGTGACCACTACGCAGCAAACCAATGTCAACGGCAACTGGAGTGTCTCGGCGGGTACGGGTTTCTCTACGCCGCTCGACAAGGCTACGAGATGGAGACTACAGAATGACCTCTTCGCCAACTTCAACAATAGCGTTGACCTCACCACGGTGGAAGGCGTGGACAACCAGCGGAGCAAGGTGCGAAGCTGGGAAGTGAACGATCAACTGCAACTCAACTATCAACTCGACACCCGGCTGAATGCCTTCGCCGAGTGCAGTGTCGCCTATCACAACGCCAACAGCCGGCGACGCGACTTTCAGGCGGTCGATGCGTGGGACTGCAACCTGCGTTTGGGTACCAACGTCACGATGCCGTGGGGACTTAAACTGTCGACAGACATCACCGACTATAGGCGTATGGGATACAATGATGAGCAGATGAACCGTAGTGAACTCGTGTGGAATGCACGCCTCTCGAAGAAGTTGATGCACGATCGCCTCACGTTTATGCTTGACGCCTATGACATCCTTGGCAACCTCAACAGCACTACGCTCGTGCTCAACGAGCAAGGACGTACCGAGACTTGGACCAACTCCATTCCCCGCTACCTCATGCTGCATGTGGCCTATAAGCTCACGCTGGGCATGGCAGCATCGAAAAAAGATCATGTGTGGGAGGGTGGAGAATTGTAAACTTTGAATGACAAACATGACAATAAGGAGAAGGAAGAATAGTCTAAATAAACTTTTTTAACCTTCTTCTTTACTTATTATCAAGAGACATTTTGCGGTAAGAAAATAAATTGTTAAATTTGCATGTGATAAGAGCAAAGTGCCTACGGGCGCAATGCTATGTGATTATCATAAATTGAAGATTTCATTCTAAACATAATTATTAAGTATTATGGCAGTTAATTACAAAGATCTTGGTCTCGTCAACACACGCGAGATGTTCAAGAGAGCCGTCAATGGCGGTTATGCTATTCCAGCATTCAACTTCAATAACCTCGAGCAGCTCCAGGCTATCATCACAGCTTCTTCCGAGCTTCGCTCTCCGGTGATCCTTCAGGTATCTAAGGGTGCCCGCAACTATGCTAATCCTATCCTCCTCCGCTACATGGCTGAGGGTGCTGTGGAGTATGCTAAGTCTTTGGGCTGCAACCATCCTGAGATCGTGCTGCACCTCGACCACGGTGACAGCTTCGAGCTGGTAAAGAGCTGCGTTGACATGGGCTTCTCTTCTGTCATGATCGACGCTTCTTCTAAGCCGTTCGATGAGAACATCGAGCTCACCAAGAAGTGCGTAGACTATGCTCATCAGTTCGACGTAACTGTTGAGGCAGAGCTGGGTGTCCTCGCTGGTGTTGAGGATGAGGTTTCTGCTGAAGAGTCTCACTATACACGTCCTGAGGAGGTGATCGAGTTCAGCGAGCGTTCTGGCTGCGACTCTCTGGCTATCTCCATCGGTACTTCTCACGGTGCTTACAAGTTCAAGCCCGAGCAGTGCACACGTGACCCGAAGACAGGCCGTCTGATTCCTCCTCCATTGGCATTCGACGTGCTGGAAGAGATCGAGAAGAAGCTCCCTGGCTTCCCAATCGTTCTCCACGGCTCTTCTTCTGTTCCTCAGAAGTATGTCGACATCATCAACCAGTACGGTGGCAAGCTCCCCGACGCTGTTGGTATTCCAGAGGAGCAGCTGCGTAAGGCTGCCAAGAGCGCTGTCTGCAAGATCAACATCGACTCTGACTCTCGTCTGGCTTACACTGCTGGTGTCCGTGAGACTCTCGCTCTGCATCCTGAGTACTTCGATCCTCGTCAGTATGGCAAGGTCGCTCGTGCTTACATGACAGACATGTACAAGGAGAAGATCACCGACGTGCTCGGCTCTGATCACAAGCTCGCCAACTGCGACTAATCCATTCCGACATTTTCTTCTTCCATGCTCTCTCTGTGAGCATGGAAGATTAAAGCATAAAAAAAGGACTGCCATCTCTGGCAGTCCTTTTTTTATGCTACTTGGAAGTTCTGATGAAGTTCATCGGTGTCCACGACTCTCGCTTTGGATACTGTGGATCGCCGCCCTGGTGGATGCGCTTCAGCAGCCATGCCATGTTGTTGGCCATCGTGCGCATCGTCTGCATTCCTTCCTCGTCGAGCTCTGCCTCACCGGGCTTTTGCCCGTAGACCATGTTCCAATACTGCGACGTGACGATGGGCATATTCATCATCTCAAACGCCATGTTCATCGTTTGGTAGACGGCAGACGCACCACCGCGGCGGCACACGGCGACGTTGGCCACGGGCTTGTTTTTCATCAGTGCGCCACCGGCATAGAGCATTCGCTGTACCACGGCGAGCAGTGCGCCGTTGGGCTGGCCGTAGTATGTCGGTGAGCCAAAGATAAAGCCGTCGGCATCTTTTGCTTTCTCCAAGAAACGATTGCACACATCATCGTCAAATGTACAGCGGTTGTTGCCTTTCTGCTTACAGACTCCGCAGGCGATGCAACCGCGCACTGGCTTGTTGCCAATCTGCATGATTTCCGTCTCAATACCCTGTGATTCCAACGTCTTTGCTGCCATGCTCAGTGCATGGAAGGTGTTGCCCTCCTTGTGAGAGCTACCATTGATCAGTAATACTTTCATCTTGTGCTATATATATAATAATGTGTATGTTCTGAAGTCTGTTTCACAAACATTGTGCCATGACAGTGACGTGATGCCGCTATTGAAACCTCAGCCGGAACGTCGTCTGTCCGTCGTGGCGGTCGGGTAGGAGGGCGATGGAGCCGTTGCTTACCCGCATGATCTGTCGTGAGATGGAAAGTCCTATGCCGCTGCCTTCATCCTTAGTGGTGAAGAAAGGGATGAAGATATGCGTGGCGATGTCCGGTGGTATCGGCTCACCGTCGTCACTGATGTCGATGACGACCGACTCATCGATGTCGGAGAAGGCGTGGAGGCTGATGTGCTGTCCCTCTCGGGTGGCTTCGACTGCGTTTTTCAGTAAGTTGCTCACTACACGGGCGATGAGTCCCTCGTCGGCGTAGACCATGAGATCGTCGGGCTCTACGCTGAGCGTAATCGTCACATCATGATGAAGAAGCGGCCTGACTTGCGTGACCATTCGTTGCAGGAAGGGCTTCACGTCGAAGGGCGACGGCTGTGGCGTGGGCACATGGGTGAACTGCCGGTAGTTCTCGACGAAACGAATCAGGTCCTTGCTGGTCTGGTGGATCACCTCCAGTCCCTCATGTTGTTCGCCTTCAGCCTGTGGCAACAGGGCTTCGCTGAGTGAGATGACGGGTGTGAGCGTGTTCATGATCTCATGGGTGAGCACACGGATGAGGCGTACCCACGAGTCGATCTCCTGGTTGGCCAGCTCACCGCCAATGTCGCTGAAGGCGATGATGCGCACGCGACGCTGTTGCAGGATGGTATGCGTCTCGCGCACGGAGAACTTCTTCAAGGCGTCACTCACTTGACTGATGTGTGTGATGGTTTCGCGGTTCAAGAGTTTGCATGCGGCATTGTTGCTTCTCAGCACCAGTCCCCGCTCCTCGTCGACAACCAGCACGCCCGTATCCACCGAGTCGAGGATGAGCTCAAAGTACTTTTCCTTTTCTATCTGTTCATTGCGAGCGTGTTGCAGGATCTCCTTGATGCGATTGAGCGACCTGTTGACCATCGCGTCGCCTTTCCTGTCTTCGGAGTAGCGGAAGGCATAGTCCCCGTTGTCGATGGCGTTGAACAGGAAGGCCACCTTGCCCACTGTGCGGCGGTTGCGTCGCCACAGCACGATGATCATTGCCAACAACACTACGATAAGAATGGCGGCAATGGCAAGCAGAATATAATATTCAGGCTGTGTCATATATATATAAGGTGTGTCATATATAACCGATGTTTTGTCTCCCTCTATACTCGGTGGCTTGTTCAACCCTAATTGGTTTCTTGTTTCCCTCCCTTTTAGGGTGGGTTAGGGAGAGTCTTTATATCCCGTACTTCTTCATCTTGTTGTATAGCGTTTGTCGAGAGATGCCTAACTGTGAGGCGACATGTGAGAGGTTTCCCTCGCATTCCGTAATGGCTTTGGCAATCATCTCGCGCTCCATGTCGTCGAGTCGTTGGATGTCGTTGGTAGGTTGAGGGCGTGTCGTAGCCGAACCTTCAATGTCGTCGGGACGTATCGTCGTGCCGTCAGAGAGAATGACGGCCTTCTCCACTGCATGTTGCAGCTCACGGATGTTGCCGTACCATGGCAAGTGCTCTATCTTCTCTTGGGTATCAGGCGCAAATGTCATTCCCTCCTTATTATATAGGTGGGCATAGCGGTGGAGAAAAGAACCGGCATAGGTCATGATGTCGCCCGTGCGCTCACGTAGAGGTGGCAAGTGGAGTTGGATGGTGTTGATGCGGTAGAGCAGATCTTCACGGAAAGCTCCTTGTCGCACCATCTCCTCCAAGTTGCGGTTCGTGGCACAGACGACACGCACGTCAATGGGTATTGGCTTGCTGCCGCCTACTCTGACGATAGTGCGCCGTTGCAGGGCGGTGAGTAGTTTGGCTTGTAGCGCATAGCTGAGGTTGCCGATCTCGTCGAGAAAGAGCGTGCCGCCCTCAGCGAGCTCAAACTTACCGGGCTTGTCGGTCTTGGCGTCGGTAAAGGCCCCTTTGACATAACCAAAGAGCTCACTCTCGAAGAGCGTCTCCGTGACGGCACCCAGGTCGATGGGCATCAGTGCTTTGCCAGCGCGTTTCGAGAGTCGGTGAATCTCTTTGGCGAGAACCTCCTTGCCGGTGCCGTTCTCGCCGGTGATGAGAATGTTGGCGTCTGTGCCCGCCACCTTCTCCACCATGTCGCGTAAGTGTCTCATGGCGGGCGAGGTGCCCCATATCATCTCCGACACTGCCGTAATGGTTGGTTTCTTCTTCCTCGTCTTTTGGTAAGCGTCGGTGAGTTTCTCTATGAGTTGGTGGTTGTCGAAGGGCTTGACGATGAAGTCGGCGGCTCCATCCTTCAAGCCTGTCACGGCCAACTCTATATCGGCGTAGGCGGTGAAGAGCACGACGGCGGTCTGCGGCCGTGCTTTCTTGATCTCCCTGAGCCAATAGAGTCCCTCGTTGCCGTTGTTGATACCGCTGTGGAAATTCATGTCGAGCAGCACCACGTCGGGCTGGTTCTCACGCAGTCGGGTGAGGAGGCTTGAGGGACTGGCCAAGCAGATGATGCGCTCAAAGGTCTGCTCGGTCACCATCTTCACCGTGGTGAGGATGTTACGGTTGTCGTCGACGACAAGTAGTGTGCCGTGTTTCATGGTGCTTCTTGCTTATAGCTTTTATGCTATTGCAGCCTTTTACAAGGTTATTCCTACAGCTTTCGCCAGTGTTTGACGAATATAATTATTTATCGTGGTACCGGTCTGTTGCGCAATGGTGGCTATTCTACTATGGATTTCTGGTGTTAGCCGTACATTCAAATTGCCGCTATAGGGCTTGCGAGGTGCCCTGCCTTGTGCCTTACAACTTTCGATATAGTCATCCACGGCACCTTCAAAGTCCTTGCGAAGTTCGTCTACATCTTTTCCCTCGTAGGTGATTGCGTCGTGGCTCATGCCTAATACAGCTCCATAGAGGCAATTGTCTTCTTCACTATAGTCTACACTTCCGGTGTAGCCTTTGTATTTCATAGTTCCCATAATGCTTTCCTCCTATTTGCTTTTAATATATCCCTTTGCTGTTAGATAATTATATACTTGATCTTACCATTTCATCAAAGGTAAAGTCTCTCGGCAAATTATAGAAACGTTTCAAGAGTTTATCTTGCTTGTTCATGGTGTATCTATTTTCTGCTACAAAAGTAACTAATATTAGTTGCACTAACAAATTCTTTCGAGACTTTTTCTTCATTATTGCTGGCGTGAAGGCGAGGTAAGCGATTGACTGTGTCTAATTCTTATACAACGAGTGTCCAATAATTGTACACTGGTATTTGAGGCAATATCTTTCAGAAGTCTCATAAACAGGAACTTACGTTTTTGGCACGCCATTGGCATTGTCTACGGTGTATGAAAACAAAGCATTATATCCTCATCATGGGCTTCTTTGTGAGCCTGAGCGTCCAAGGACAGCAGTCGTGGACCCTCGCCCGCTGCATTGCCTACGCCCAAGAGCACGCCTCCGAGGTGAGACGGCAGACGCTGGAACAGGAACAGAAGCGCGCCGACTACCGTACGTCGCTGCTCAATTTTCTGCCCAGTGTGTCGGCAGAAGTCAGCGGACAGTACAGCTGGGGACGCAACATCGACCCGGAGACCAATACCTATAATAATGTCACCACGTTCAACAACTACTATCAGCTCGGCGCGTCGGTGACGCTTTTCGACGGCGGTGCCATCTGGAACGCTTTCCGTCAGGCTCGTCTCGACAGAGCATCGGCACAGTCGACCGTGCAGCAGGCACGCGACGACAAGGCCATCACGGTCATGGAGAAATACGTCGACGCTGTGTACACCCGTCGCTCCATTGCCCTGGCCGAAGAGAAATGGCGCGACTCCAAGGCACTGTTGGTGAAGACACAGCGTCTCTTTGAGCTGGGAGAGAAGAGCCGTCCCGATGTGGTGCAGGTAGAGAGCCAGGTTGCTGAGGACGAGTATAACTTGCTCCACCAGCGTCATCTTGCCGACAAAGCTCTGAATGATTTGAAGACTGCGATGAACTTCCCGGCCGGCGATAGCCTTGCAGTAACCGCTCTGCCCGTGGATGTCCAAGCGGCTGCCACTCTTCCTGCCAGCCGAACAGCTTGTGATAGTCTCATGCGCCACGGCTTCTTCCTCGCTGAGCGTCCCGCCGTGACGGTAGCAGCGGCGAAGGCGGAGCACGCACGCATGGAGTGGAAGATACAACGGGCCGCCTTGCTTCCTAAACTATCTTTGGGAGGTGGCGTGGCTACCAACTATTACAAGAACCTCACTGCAGGCTACACGGCGCATGGCTTCGACTCGCAGTTCCGCAACAACATGGGTGAGTATGTCTACATGACGCTCTCTATTCCTATCTTCAACGCTTCGTCGTGGAACAGAGCCCGGCGGGCCAAGACCGACTGGCAGGAAGCACAACTCGACCTTGCCGAGGCTCGCCGCAAGCAACACGACGATGCGTTGCAGGCTGTACTCGACTACCGTGGCTACGCCCGTGAGGTGGAGCAGTTGCAGCGCAAGGTGGCTTCCGACTCGTTGGCGCATCATCTCTCCAGTCGCAAATACGAGGAAGGCATGCTCAGCGTCTATGACCTGCACACCACGGCGCAGACGTTCTTGCAAAGTCGCCTGCTGCTGTTGCAAAGCGAGATGATGCTGGCACTGAAGGCACGACTCGTCAACTATTATGTCACAGGAGAGTTAGGAGTTAGGAATTAGGAGTTATTACTTAAGAGTTAGACACATATATATTATGGATATAGAAATCAAGAAGAAGAAATACCGCGTGCCGCGCAAGTACTGGCCGTGGATAGGTGGAGGCGTAATCGTCATTGCGCTGTTGGTCTGGCTGGCTCAGAGCAACTTCACCTCATCGTTGCAGGTCGACGAACGTGGGCTGAGCATTGCCACCGTCGAGAACGCACGGTTCAACGACTATGTCAGTGTGGACGGCAATGTGGTGCCAATCCAAGTGGTACAGATCTCTCCCGAAGAAGGCGGTACCGTGGTAGAGAAGGTCGTTGACGAAGGTTCGAAGGTGCACAAGGGCGACGTTATCGTAAGGCTGAGCAACTCCAACCTCGACCTTGAAATACTCAACGCCGAGAGCGAACTGGCCGAGAAGCAGGACATGCTGCGCAATACCCAGCTCTCCATGGAACAGGAACAGCTCAACAACCGCACGGAAGCCGCCCAGCTTGCTATGGATGTGCAGACCAAGAAACGGGCATTGAGCCATCAGACCGCCTTGCAGAAAGAACAGCTCAACTCGCGTGAGGACTATCTCAAGGCCAAGGAGGACTATCGGCTCGCCGTGGAGAAGAACAGCCTCATTCGTCAGCGACTCAGCAAGAGCGCACAGATGCGGAGGGCACAGATGAACCAGATGAGCGACAACCTGGCTTCGATGCAGCGCAACGTGGAACTTGTCAGGCAGCGTAAGGCCAAGCTCAATGTACGTTCCTCCATCGACGGGGAGGTGGGACTGCTCGACGTGGAGTTGGGACAGAGCATTACGCCGGGACAAAAGATTGGCGTCATCAACGACCTTAGCGACTACAAGGTGGAGGCACAAGTGGATGAGCACTACATCGACCGCGTGCACAGCGGACTCGCCGCCACGTTCACGCAGAACGGCAGGACCTACCGCCTTGAGGTGCGCAAGGTCTATCCTGAGGTGCACGACGGCCGCTTCAAGATTGACTTCGTCTTCCGTGGCGACCGTCCACAGAACATCCGTACGGGACAGACCTACTACATCGACCTGCAGCTCGGCGAGTCGAAGAAGGCCATCATCATCCCCAAGGGTACGTTCTACAGCACCACCGGCGGCTCGTGGATCTTTGTGCTCGATGCCTCCGGCCATAAAGCCTATCGCCGCAACATACGCATCGGACGGCAGAACCCGCAGTACTATGAGGTGTTGGAAGGGCTGGAGCCCGGCGAGCGCGTCATCGTGAGTGGATATGAGAGTTACAAGGACTACAAAGAGTTAAAAGTAAAAAAGTAAAAAAGGTAAAGAACAAAATAATAAGTTGATAATGAATAATATTGTTAAAGCATTGAAGAACCTACCACGGCGCGGCCAACACAATCTGGCCAAGATCGTCTGCTTAGGCTTCGGTCTTGCCGTGTCGGCGGTGCTGATTGGTGAAGTCTATTTCGAGCAGACCTTCGACACCTGGTTTCCCGGGCACGAGCGCACCTACGCCATCAACGAGGATGTCGTGCAGAACGGGCAGTACAACGAGTGGTCGTCCACCTCGGGAGCTATTGCACCGGGCATCAAGGCCATATCCCCGCAGGTGGAGGCAGCCACACGCTATTCGTTCATGCTCAGCGATGTGAAGACGACCGTCGACGGACGGCCGTTCACGATCGACGAGGTAGACGCTGCTGACAGCTGTCTCTTCGACGTTTTTCCACGGGCAACCGTGCAGGGCAACCTCAAGGAGAGCCTCAGTCGCCCTTATAACTGTGTGATAAGCCGATCCATGGCTGATCGCATCGGTGGCAATGTAGTGGGCAAAGCGTTCGAGCTGCGCGACTACGATTTTAAGCTCATCATTGGCGGTGTCTATGAGGACTTCCCGTACAACTCTAAACTGCACGGCATCGATGTCATTACATCACTGCCTACTATCAACAAGTATTTAGATTTCGAAATCACAGACCGTTGGGTGGGTGGCGACCGCTTCTCTTCTTATATTAGACTGAAGAAGGGTGCTACGATAGACTACCTGAAACCTAACGTCAGTAAGATGATGGCACAGCACAGCGACTATGCCGAAGCTAAGAAAGCTGGCGTGAAGTTCAACTATTCTTTCACGCAGATTACCGAAGACTATACCTCCAACCCACAGGTGAAGACGATGTGCTGGATCATGTCGCTGCTCGCCATCATCCTCTTAGTCTCCACAGTGGTCAACTATCTGCTCATCGTGATGGGCAATGTGGTCAACCGCTTCCGCGAGATGGCCGTACGCAAGTGCTTCGGCGGCGGACAGCGGACCATCTACAGCATCATGATCAGTGAGTCGCTGGTGCATGTGGCCATCGGTATCCTACTTGCCGCAGTCCTTATCTTTGCCTGCAAGGGAACGATAGAGGGCTATATCTCTGCACCTGTCAGCACGATGCTGTTCAGCCGTGGCTCATGGATACTCGTCCTCATCTGCCTGCTCATCATCTTCATCGGTGGTTTTGTGCCGGGCTATATATATAATAAGGTGCCGGTGACAGCTGCTTTCCGTGGTGTGCACGAGGCACGCCGCCGCTGGAAGCTCATCATGTTGTCGGTGGAGTTTCTCGTCGTCACCGTCATGCTCAGCCTGCTTGCCGTCGTGCAACAGCAGTACCGCGAGGTGACGCACGAGGATATGGGCTACGACTACAGCCGTCTTGCCGTCGTCACCTTGGACAAAGCACCTGTCAACCAGATGCAGCAGGCCGTGACGTCGCTGCGCTCGCTACCCTTCATCGAGCAGGTGACAACAGCCTACACGTTGCCGATTGGGTGGCATAGCGGCAACAATATCTATCTGCCGGGCGACGACACGGAATACTTCAACATTGCCGACCAGTACAGTGTGGGCGACGGCTACCTGAAGCTCATGGGCATCAAGGTCGTCGAGGGCCGCAATTTTACTGAGCCTGCCGACAGCGACCTGAGCGAGGTGATGGTCAGCGAGTCGTTTGTGAAGCGCTTCCACACGACCACGCACAAGCAGGGCAGCGTCGTCGGACAACACATCTGCGTATCGGAGCACACTGACAGCCTGCATCCTTTCTTTACGATTTGCGGGGTGTATAAGGATGTCAGCCTCGGCTCATCGCTTGAGCGTGAGCTCCGTCCGAGCGTGCTCTTCCACGACAACAACGCTCAATACATCCTTGCGAAGTTCACCGACCTCACGCCCGACAACCTCGACCGCGCACGCCAGGAGTTGAAACGACTGCTGCCCGACCGCGACGTGAAGGTAATGCCTTACTCTGACCTTGTCGTCAATCAGTATCAGAGCACCGACGGCTTCCGCATGGGAACGCTCGTTACGGGTATCACTGCGCTGGTCATCGCCCTGATGGGACTTATCGGCTACACCACCGACGAGGTGAACCGCCGCCGCAAGGAGATTGCTATCCGCAAGGTCAACGGCGCCACGGCCCGTGACATCTTCCACATGCTCGTGACCGACGTGCTGAGGCTCTCGGTGCCTGCCGTCATCGTGGGCCTCATCCTCTCATGGGTCATCGCCGGAAAATGGCTGCAACTCTTTGCCGACCGCATCACGCTCTCGCCTCTGCTCTTCTTAGCTGTCGGCTTAGTGGTACTCGCCATCGTGGTCACCATCATGCTGCTCTCCGCCCGCAAGGTAGTCAACAGCAATCCAGTGCTATTCCTTAAAGACGAATAATAAAAAGACAGAAGTTATGATAAAAGTACAAGATTTAAGCAAGACCTTCCGCACGGAAGAAGTAGAGACGATAGCCCTTGACAAGGTATCGTTTGAAGTGAAAGACGGCGAGTTTGTCGCCATCATGGGTCCTTCAGGCTGTGGCAAGTCCACACTGCTCAACATCCTCGGACTCCTCGACAACCCCACGTCGGGACAGTACTGGCTCGACGGCAAGGAAGTGTCGGGGCTCCACGAGAACGAGCGCACGGCTATCCGCAAAGGACAGATAGGCTTCGTGTTTCAGAGTTTCAACCTCATCGACGAGCTCAACGTGGAGGAGAACATAGAACTGCCGCTTACCTATCTCGGCATATCCAAGGCCGAGCGCAAGCAGAAGGTGCAGGAGGTGATGAAGCGCATGAACATCAGTCATCGTGCCAAGCACTTCCCTCACCAGCTCTCCGGCGGTCAGCAGCAGCGCGTGGCCATCGCCCGTGCTGTGGTCTTCGGTCCTAAGCTCATTCTCGCCGATGAGCCTACCGGTAACCTCGACTCGAAGAACGGTGCCGAGGTGATGCAGTTGCTCACGGAACTCAACCAGGACGGAGCCACCATCGTTATGGTCACCCACAATGCCCACGATGCCGAGCTGGCCCATCGCATCATACATCTCTTTGACGGACAAATCGTCGCAAATCCATAATCTCTCTCTTGGAGGCCGTCCCCCATCAACTGCGGGGACGGCCTCCACTTTTTTGCCATGGGCAGAAGTGCATGTGCTATATATATAATAAGGTGTATATAATAATGAGTCGATGATTTGCACGAACGGAATATTTGACGTAACTTTGCACTAAGAGAGATTTTATACTAAGAAAGTATTCGTCAAGTGAAAGCATTAAAGAATATCGGTTTGTTGCCGCGAGTGATCATCGCCATCGTCTTGGGCGTGGTCTTCGGCCTGTTCCTTCCGTCATCGGTCGTGAGAGTCTTTGTCACGTTCAACAGTCTGTTCAGCCAGTTTCTTGGTTTTATGATACCCCTGATCATCATCGGTCTGGTCACTCCTGCCATTGCTGATATCGGGCGAGGGGCGGGTAAGCTGTTGGTTGTCACCGTCGTCATTGCCTATGCCGACACGGTGTTGGCTGCCCTGCTGGCTTATGGCACCGGTTCGTGGCTCTTTCCATCGATGATTGCTACCACGGGCGGACTGCCGCATATCGCCAAGAGCATGGAGCTGACGCCTTACTTCACGATCACCATTCCACCGATGGTCGACGTGATGAGCGGCCTCGTTTTCTCGTTTCTCTTCGGTCTTGGCATTGCCTATGGCGATTTGAAAACCTCTAAGCGGCTCTTCGACGATCTCCGCTATGTCGTTGACAAGGCCATCGCAAAGGGCATCATTCCTTTCCTGCCGCTGTATATCTTTGGCGTGTTTCTCAATATGACGTATAATGGACAGGCTGGTAAGATCATGCTTGTCTTTGCCCAGATCATCTTGGTCATCCTCGTGCTTCATGTCTTCATCCTCGTCTATCAGTACTGTATTGCCGGTGCCATCGTTCGCCGCAATCCTTTCCGTCTGTTGCTCACCATGCTGCCAGCCTATCTCACGGCTTTAGGCACGAGTTCGTCGGCAGCCACCATTCCCGTGACGCTGGCGCGTACGCTGAAGAACGGAGTGAGCAATGCCATTGCCGGTTTTGTCGTTCCGCTCTGTGCCACCATCCATCTCAGTGGCAGTGCGATGAAGATCACGGCCTGTGCCCTGACCATCTGCCTGCTCACAGGGCGCGCCCATGACTTCGGTCTTTTCCTCTATTTCATCCTTATGCTTTCCATCGTCATGGTGGCAGCCCCCGGTGTGCCCGGTGGTGCCATCATGGCTGCGTTAGCTCCTTTAGCGAGCATTCTTGGTTTCAACGCCAATGCTCAGGCACTGATGATTGCACTCTACATCGCCATGGACAGTTTCGGCACAGCCTGCAACGTCACGGGCGACGGTGCTATCGCGCTTGCCATGGACAAGATGTTCTCACGGAAATAAAGCTGCCAGTTCCTTGCTTGTTTAAAGGGAAATGCGTATATTTGCAGCACATAATATAAGAAAGGACAATAACTATGATTAAGATTTATGGTATGCCTACCTGCCCCTACTGCGCTTATGTAGACGAGCAGGTCAAGGGCGACAAGCGTTTCAAAGTGATAGACATTGGTGAGAACGTCAGATACATGAGTGCGTTTATGCACTTGCGCGATAAGAGTGCGGCTTTTGACCATTCCAAGGAGATTGGTGACATTGGCATCCCCGCCTTCGTCTTGGAAGACGGCACTGTGACACTCAAGCCCGAGGATGTAGGACTCAAGGAGTATGACCCCAATGTGGGCGGCCCTGCTTGCAGTCTTGACGGTAAAGGGTGCTAAGCTTTCATTAGGATAAGCAAGATCGAATGCTGCAAGATAGATAAATGCCACAGACCGACTACCATCAACCGATGATCTACGTTGCCGTTGCCCTCATGGTGGGTATCATGGTGGGCAATGGCGTCGGGGCATCTGTGGGCTTGATACCGTGGGCGGTCGTTTTCGGTGTGTTGTTTATTCTTGCCTGTGTGGGCTATCGTTGTAACAAATGGCTGTGTGACATTTGTTTGATTCTGTCGACAATGGCGTTTGGTGCATTTCTTGAATGCCGTCAAGCTCACGAGCAGGCGAGTCCTTTGCCTGAAGGCAGAGGCTCGTGTGAGGCAATTGTCGTCGGAATGCCACAGCAGCATGGCAAGGTGATCCAAGCCGACGCGCAGATTGTAACTGTGGGTGGACAGCGATTGCGTCATCCTATGAAGGCGCGCCTCTCTTTTCTTCGTGATACATTGTCCGGTGAGGCGGTCTCTGCCCCGGCTCTTGGTGACGGCATTACATTCTTCTCGCGTTTGCAACGCCCCGGAGAGGGTTATCGCACGAATGCTAACACACATTTCGATTCCCGCCGATGGTTGCTTTCCCAAGGTTACCGTGCTCAGACGCTGATCAGTCCTTATGACTGGCATCGTGTGGCATTGTCACTCCATAGTTTGGGAAGAGCAGACCGTGTGAGGCTGAGAGTAGGGAAGTGGCGCGAGCAGTTGCTGGGGCAATACCGTCGTATGGGCATCCAAGGGGAGCAGTACGCCGTGCTGGCCGCCATGACCTTGGGCGATAAGAGTTGTCTGACCAAGAGCTTACGTAAAGTCTATTCCCAAACCGGCACCAGCCATGTTCTGGCGTTGTCCGGCCTTCATCTGTCCATTGTCTTCAGCATCTTGTTGCTCACGTTTGGCTTGTTCCGTATCAACCGCTGGGTCAGTTATTGGCTGACGCTATTGGTGCTGTGGTGCTTTGTCGTGTTGGTGGGCATGCCGGTGAGTGTCGTTCGTGCCGCTATCATGCTGTCGATGGGCAGCATTGCTTTGTTGCTCCATCGCAGGGCCGCGTCGTTGAGTGCGTTGTCCTTGGCGGCGGTCGTCGTGTTGGTGCTGAACCCGGAGAGTCTGTGGGACGTCTCCTTTCAGTTGTCTTTCATGGCCGTGCTGTCCTTAGTTGTCATGGAGCCACTGGTAGAGGGACTTTGGTATCCCCGCTTGCGTGTCGTTGCCTGGTTGTGGTCCACAACGCGCACGTCGGTGATCGCACAGTTGGGTACAGCTCCTTTGGTGGTTTATTACTTCGGCAATCTGTCGGTCTACTTTCTTCCTGCCAACTTGCTCGTGTCGCTGTTGTCGATGCCTCTGTTGCTTCTGTCGTTTTTCTTCTTTCTTTCCTTGCCTTTGCAGTGGGCTCATCTTGCGTGTGTCTCTCAACTGCTCTCCTGGCTGTTGTCGTCGGCAACACTCTTGCTTAATCATGGTCTACGTTGGATGTCGTCTCTACCCGGCGCTGCTGTCGATGACGTGTCATTCAATCAGATGCAGGTATGGCTTTATTATTTCGTGCTTATTTGTCTTCTCTCCGCATGGATGTATGAAAAGCGTATAAAGCGTAGCAAAAACTGTTAAAACATCTCTTTTTGTGTTGTAAATGTCAGAAATTGAATTGAAATAGAATATTATTGTTGTTGTTATTATTAATTCTTTGTATATTTGCAACATTCTTTTCTTTCCTTTGCCTTGTTTAATTGCAGCGTCTTGGTCAAAGGGGAGAGACAGATACAGGTTCAATGCTTGCTTGTAACCTGATTTTGAAATGTTGAAACAATCCGCTGCAAAGCTAATAACCTTCTTTAAAAAGAAATGGAAAAAGAAATCGTGAAGCCTGCTGAGGGCAGACTGGGTATTCTTGTTGTAGGCTGCGGTGCCGTGGCTACTACGTTTATGACGGGCGTGTTGATGGCACGCAAGGGGTTGGCTAAGCCAATCGGCTCAATGACACAATACGACAAGATTCGTGTGGGGCGTGGCAAGGAGAAGAAATACCTCCATTATGGTGACATTGTCTCTTTGACCAAACTCGATGACATCGTCTTCGGCTGTTGGGATGTCTATCCACAGAATGCCTATCAGGCAGCTGTCTATGCTGAGGTGCTCAAGCAGAAAGACATCGATCCGGTGCGTGATGAGTTGGAACTGATCAAGCCGATGAAGGCTGCTTTTGACAAGAACTACGCCAAGCGTCTCGACGGCGACAATGTCAAGGACTGCGCTACCCGTTGGGATATGGTGGAGCAGATCCGTCAGGACATCCGCGATTTCAAAGCTAAGAACGACTGCGCCCGCATCGTGGTTATCTGGGCGGCTTCCACAGAGATCTATGTTCCTTACTACGAGCCCATCCATGGTAAGCTCGACACGTTGGTGGCTGCTATGAAAGCCGACGACCGGGAGCATATCGCCCCGTCGATGTGCTATGCCTACGCAGCCCTGCAGGAGGATGCGCCGTTTATCATGGGGGCTCCTAACACCACTGTCGACATCCCGGCTATGTGGCAACTGGCCGAGGAGAAGCAGCTGCCGATCGCCGGTAAGGACTTCAAGACGGGACAGACGCTCGTCAAGAGTGGTTTCGCTCCAATCCTGAAAGTGCGTAACCTCGGACTCAGCGGCTGGTTCTCTACCAACATCCTCGGCAACCGCGACGGCCTCGTGCTCGACGAGCCTGCCAACTTCCACACCAAGGAGGTCAGCAAGCTCTCTACCCTTGAGACGATCCTACGCAAGGACGATCAGCCCGACCTCTATGGCAACATCTATCATAAGGTGCGCATCAACTATTATCCTCCACGCAACGACAATAAGGAAGGCTGGGACAACCTCGACATCTTCGGTTGGATGGGCTATCCCATGCAGATCAAGATCAACTTCCTCTGCCGCGACTCCATCCTTGCCGCTCCGTTGCTGCTCGACCTGACGCTGCTCTCCGACCTGGCTCACCGTGCCGGTCGTTACGGCATCCAGCGTTTCCTGAGTTTCTTCCTCAAGAGTCCTATGCACGACTACACCAAGGGCGAGGAAGCTGTCAACAATCTCTTTGAGCAGTACACGATGCTCAAGAACGCAATCCGCTCCATGGGCGGATATGAGGCTGACGAAGAAGTGGACTAAGAAGACTCTCCCTGGCCCTCCCTTTTAGGGAGAGCCTGGGAGGACCTTTTCTGTTATTTCTGTCTTATGACGATTCCGCCCATGGGCTGGAATGACACTTTGAGCTTGCCGTCCTTGCTGACTTTCACGGTCTTCTCCACGGCCTCGCGGTTCTTACCGTCGGTGAGAAGTGTTACCTGCTGACCGGCGAGTATAGGCAGGGAGAGCGTGAGCTGAAGAGGCTTGCTCAGACCGTTGAGGCCACCGACAAACCATTTGCCGCTGACAGCGTCCTGACGGGCGATGACAGCATAGCGGGTTGGATATCCGTCGATGAACTTCGTCTCGCGCCAGGTCGTCGGGATGTCCTTGAGGAAAGCGCGCTCCACGGCGTTGACGGTAGAGTCGGACTGTGGTGTGACCTCCACGCAGTTGACGCTCGTCTGGTTGGTGATTGCTGTGGCGAGCTCAAAGACATTGCTGGTGTGGCGTGGGTGACGGCTGTGGTTGTCGCGGCTGAGATAGCGGTTCATGATCACGCCACCCCAGTCAAAACTGCCTATGGCGTTGCGGCTGAAAGGATGCATGGTCATCTCGAAACCTTCCTTCTTGGCGTGGTGCTCCGTGAAGAAGACGTTCTCACTGGCCAGCGCAGCCTCGGAAGCGATATAGTTGGGATACATCCGTTCCCAGCCTCTCGGTATCGTACAGCCGTGGAAGATGACGGCAAGGTGATGGTCTTTCGCATCGCTGAGAATGTCTTCGTAGAGTTGCATCGTCTGTTGCTTGTCACCGCCGAAGAAGTCGACCTTGATGCCGGCGATGCCGATGCGCTCCATCCATGCCATCTCGTGCTTGCGGGCGATGGCATCGTTCATGATACCACGTGGCGTCTGTGGGGCGTCGTTCCAGTATCCGTTGCTGTTGTACCACAGCATGAGACGGACGCCTTTCGCTTTGGCGTAGGCGGCAAGTTTCTTGATGCCCTTGCGTCCGATGTTCTTGTCCCACCAGTTGTCCACCAACACATACTCATAACCATACTTTGCGGCGAGGTCGATAAACTGTACCTGGTCGGCATAATTGATCGAGTTGTCCTGCCATACGAGCCAGCTCCAGGTATAGCGTCCCGGCTTGTAGTCGTATTTGGTCTTGTATTTCGGTTCTACCACATCGAAGGGAATCGTTGTCTCCACGATGGGTGCCAGCGTTTGGCCGATGGTGATCGTGCGCCACGGTGTAGTACCCGGTAAGGCGATGCCGGGTGCCGCGCTGCCATTACCGTTGTTCTCTCCGGGCTGCGGATAGGCTACTGTGTAGCCCGTCTGCGGGTCGTAGTCGCTCAGGCGGCTGCCGCAATAGCTGCCGTCGACGCCAGTCTCGGATACCAGCACCCAGTAGTCGGTTTTGCTCTGACCGGCTTTCTTTGCTTTGCCGTTGCCGGGCAGTTGCTCATGGAAGAGGCAAGGAAAGGTGTAGCCCACGCCGAACTGTGACTTGGCGGCCATGGGGGCATCGGCAGTGTACTCCTCTTCGTAGGAGGGCTTTGTGCGTTCCCATCCCGTCATAGGCGTGATCTGAGGGCAGAGAAACGTCGTGGTGCCGTCGGGGAAACGGAAGCTCGTAGCCTCACTACGGATGACGGCGCACTTGGGGTTGTCGTTTTTCTGCCGGGGAATGGCGTAACGCAGTGCGATGTTGTTGTCGTCGACGACGAAAGTCACGACAAAACGCTGTCCCTCGGCGTTGGCGAAGGCCACATCAGTGGCGTTTGCCTTGAAGTCGACATGGGCGCGTTTAGTGCGGGTCATGTCGTAGTGCTTCTCCATCGGATAGTCGCGGCTATCGCTGAGCGTCATGCCGTGGGTGAGGTCGCCAAAGTCAGCGATGAAGCCAAGCCGGGACGGGCACAGCACTTCCTTGCCGTTGAGAGTGACGGTATAAGTCGGTTTGCCGTCAGCGTCGGAAAGCTTTACGATGAGCTGTCCGTTTGGCGAAGCGATGGTCTTGTCCTTGGCTGTCGCGGGCAAAGCCACGGCGAGAGCCATAGCGAAAAGAGTTGTTCTGAAGATTGTTTTTTTGTTTGTCATGTGTGGGTATTTTAGATTTGGTTGAGCAAAGATACAACTTTTCCGGCAGATGATATTTTTTGCACTCTATTATTTATGCTTCTTCGTATTTCCATTCATCCACAGTACGTTTCTCCGTAGAGAAGTTGATGCCGACCTTGAAGATGCGGCGGCCGTCGTGCTTGTAGGGCAGGATATAGTCTTTGGCGTCGATCTGCTCAAGGGCTTTCGCCGCACTCTGGTCAATCTTCAGTTCCATGACGAAGATCGTGGTCTTTGTAGAGACCAGCAGGTCGACGCGTCCGCGTGCTGTCCGAGCCTCAGCGCGAATGGTGAAGTTGAGCATGTTGAAGATGGTGTAGAGGATAGCCTGAAAGAACGCCTCGCTATTGTGATGGATGTCGTACGGAAATCCGGCGAGATAAACCTTTAAGGCTTCCATGGCGGCATCGATATTATCAGCGCGCATGGCTTGACCGAACTCCCACGCGAAGTTGTCGCGAGGTCCTGCATAGTAAGGCGCGATGTAGTTGAGCATGCTCTCGCTGAAGCCTTGACGCACCTCTTCGTTGGGGAAGCCTAACAGATACATGCCGTTCTGCGACTTTTTGATGGTGATATAGCCACTCTGATAAAGCACCGGTACTGGGTCCGTGATTTTCTCCGTTGGCGCATCAAAGCGCTGCGGAGTGGCCATGATGCCTTCCAACTGCGGGATGAGAATGTTGTTCTTCTGCAACAGTTCCAAGAGGAAGGTCGGTGTGCCCGTGGCGAACCAGTAATTGTCGAAGCGACTGTCGAACAGGGCGTTGAGGATGCTATAGGGGTTGTACAGTCCCGGGCAGTGGGCTGTGAAGTGATAACCATCGTATTGCTCCTTCAGTTTTTCTACAGCCTCGTCGAAGGTCATACCGTTGGCAGCGGCTAAGTCGGTGATCCCCTCGTGGAAGTTGTCGAGCAGCTCCTGTTCCGTGAACCCACAGATGGTGGCATATCGGTCGTCAAGACTGTAGTTCTTGATGTTGTTCAGCTCGCTGAAGATGCTGAGCTGCGAGAACTTTGTGATGCCGGTGAGGAAGACAAAGCGCAGCAGTCCCTCGTTGGCCTTTAAGGGACTGAAGAAGTCGCGCATGATGCTGCGGATCTGTTCCTGCAGCTCCGGCTTAGCGTTGCTGTCGAGCATGGGCGCGTCGTATTCGTCGATGAGGACAACGACTTTCTGCCCGGTTTGGGCAGCTGCAGTCTGAATGATATTATTAAACCGGTCTCCGAACCCTGACAGGTCTCTCGGAGTGATGTCATATTTTAGTTCATAGCGCGATAAGAGAAAGTCAAGTGTAGACATGATGCGTTGCACTTCGTAATACTTACCGCTGCTCAGGTCTATATGTATGACCGGATATTTCACCCATTCCTTCTCCAGCTTCTCGATGGCGAGTCCTTTGAACAACTCTTTCTTTCCCTCGAAATAAGCCTGCATCGTTGTGACAAGCAGTGACTTGCCAAAACGGCGGGGGCGATTCAGAAAATTGCTCTGAGAGCCTTTGGCTATGTTATAGATAAGGTCGGTCTTATCTACGTAATACTGATTGTTCTTACGTATTTCCTCGAAAGTCTGTATGCCTAAAGGGTATCTGTTCATCGCCTCTGATTTTATGGGTTATTTTTATGCTTCTTCGTATTTCCATTCATCCACGGTGCGTTTCTCCGTAGAGAAGTTGATGCCGACCTTGAAGATGCGGCGGCCGTCGTGCTTGTAGGGCAGGATATAGTCTTTGGCGTCGATCTGCTTCAGGGCTTTCGCCGCGCTCTGGTCAATCTTCAGTTCCATGACGAAGATCGTGGTCTTGGTTGAAATGAGGAGATCAATTCTGCCCCTTGCCGTTTTCACTTCAGCATGGATGGTGAAGCCCAAGGTGATGAATATTGTAAAGAGGATAGCCTGGAAATAATCTTCTCGATTGTGGTGAATGTCATAAGGGAAGGCAGCAAGGAAAGACTGAAGCACTTTCATGGCTGTGTCGATGTCGTCCTTACGCATGGCTGCTCTGAACTGGGCAGCAAAAGCCGTCGTCTTCAATCCATATTGCGGAGCGATATAGTTTAGCATACTTCTGTTCAGCCCCATCCGTACCTCCTCGTTGGGATAGCCTAACGTATAGATGCCTTCATCGTAATCTTTAATGGTCAGATAGCCGCTTTGATACAAAACGGGAATGGGGTTGCCAATATTATCTGTAGGGGAATCGAACTGGTCTTCTGTGGCAACGATCCCTTCCAACTGTGGCATTTCGATATCGTTCTTAATCAGAAGTTCCAACAGGAAAGTAGGCGTGCCCGTGGCAAACCAGTAGTTGCTGAACTTCTTGTCATGTAGCGCATTAAGCACACTATAGGGATTGTAGATATTGGGGCAGTGTGGCGTGAAGCGATAGCCGTCATACTGTTCTTTCATCTTGGCGACCGTTTGCTCGGTGGTGAGGTCGTTGGCTTTGGCCATTTCATGGATGCCTTCGTGGAAGGTGCTGAGGATCTCCTCCTGCGTAAAGCCGCAGATGGCTCCGAACTCATCGTCGAGACTGTAGTTCTTGATGTTGTTCAGTTCGCTGAAGATGCTGAGCTGTGAGAACTTTGTGATGCCGGTGAGGAAGACAAAGCGCAGCAGTCCCTCGTTGGCCTTTAAGGGACTGAAGAAGTCGCGCATGATACTGCGAATCTGTTCTTGCAGTTCCGGCTTGGCGTTGCTGTCAAGCATGGGCGCGTCGTATTCGTCGATGAGGACAACCACTTTCTGCCCGGTTTGGGCAGCTGCGGTCTGGATGATATTATTAAACCGGTCTCCGAACCCTGACAGGTCTCTTGGAGTGATGTCATATTTTAGTTCATAGCGCGATAAGAGAAAGTCAAGTGTTGACATGATGCGTTGCACTTCGTAATACTTACCGCTGCTCAGGTCTATATGTATGACCGGATATTTCACCCATTCCTTCTCTAACTTCTCGATGGCGAGTCCTTTGAACAAGTCTTTCTTTCCCTCGAAATAAGCCTGCATCGTCGTGACAAGCAGCGACTTGCCAAAACGGCGGGGACGGCTCAAGAAGTTGTTCTGCGAGCCTTTGACAATGTTATAGATAAGATCGGTCTTGTCTACATAAAAGAGGTTCTCTTCTCTTATTTTCTCGAAGGTCTGTATGCCTAAAGGGTATCTGTTCATAGACTCTGATTTTATAGCGTTCTATCTGTTGCAAAGATACAAAAAAAATAATGAGTAATTCCCTCTTTATGACATTTTTTCCTTTCTTCTTAGAACTCATGCTGCCACCCTATGCTGATGTCGGCCATCGTGGTGTGCTTGGCGTTGGAAGGGTTCATCCACGCTGCTTCTGCTTTCAGTGTGAAGCCGAGGGGTAGAGATGTGTTGAGGCCTGCCGTCCATTTGTTGCAGAAGATGTTGCTGACGTGGAAATAGCCGTCGTAGCGCGCAAAAGGGATGATCGAGAAGGCGGGAAGTCCCAGACAGGTGGCGAGGTCATAACCCGCTTCCAGTCCCGCCGCCTTGTTGTCGTGGGCGTTGCTGGCGATGAGCTGTCCGTCGATGGTCCATCCGTTGGCGAGATAGGCGAAGTCGAAGGCCGCATGGAAGGCGTGGTCATATTCTATGAGATTTGGGTTGTCGCGCTGGTCCATCCCCTCCTTGGCACTGCCATAGAAGCCGGAGAGGCTCAGGTCGAGGCCATTGAGAGGTTCGATACCCACGCGCGTGGCGGCACCGAGCAGACGGGAATGCTTCAAAGGGGCGGAAGGGTAGACATACGCACCCACCTCATAGTGAACATTGCCGTGTCTACCCCAGACGGCGGCACCACCCTCGTGCCACGTCATCGGCATGAGCGTGCTCTCACTGAGCGGGTCGTAGATGGTCAGTGCCGGTCCGCCGGAGTTGGTGGTGCCCACAGGAATGTCAATGATACCGGCTTTGACATTCAGAGCCTCACTCCATTGCTTGTTGATATAGAGCTTGTTGGTCGTGTAGTTACTGCGGAAGTTGTTGATCCACACTCCTTCTGAGCGAAACCGCTCATATTCCACTTCGGCCACCGCTGACCAGCCTTTGCCCAAAGCCAACGTGGCGTTGGCCAACAGATGCGGGAAGTCGGTGAGTGTCGGATGCTCCTGTCCATGTCTGTGGCCATAGTTCATCTCGGTCATCACATAGCCTGTGAGCCGCTGCTGTGCGGTGCTGTCCTGTGCCAACATGTTTGCGCTGCAAGCCAAGAGACACAGCGCGCTGAAGAGAAATCTGAGTTTATGCATTTCGACATCATGTTTTACGAGTGCAAAGTTATAACATTGTTGTGAATAGTAGCACAAATGAGGCATACCCAAAAATGGTGATTTTTTAAAGCAAGTGTTATGAGCGCTAATATATATCATCATTTTCTACGACAAAAGTACATCACGGTGAAGTTACAATCTAGAAAGGCCATTCTATATAAAAACAGAGATGACTTCGCCATTTTTACTGTTTTTGAAGGTAAAAAGGGTAGTTTGTGTGAGTGAAAGCACTGAGATGAGGAAAAATTCTCTAGAGAATTTTTCCTCATCTCAGTGTTTTTATCGGCACATCTCGGTTGAATGACATGTAAAAAATGGATTTTTACCCTTATTAAGGTGCAAAAATGGAGGAAAGAGAAAGAAAATATGATAAAAAAGAATAGGTAATTGTCTGATAGATAAAAAGTTATGCATATTTTTGTAAAGCAATGCAAAAATCACGCAAAATGGCGATATTTGGAGCCAAGGACACCTTCGCTTCCAAATATCGCCGTCTCGTGGGCGGAAAAATGTCGTTTTACTTGACATTTTCCTACTATGTTGTTGTTATGCCACCTCAATGTTTTTGGTGATCTCCTCTTTCTCAGTCTTACGTGGCAGACCGATGCGGAGCACACCGTCCTCTACTCTTGCCATGATCTTGTCGCGGTCGACGTCGTCGGGCAGTTGCAGGCGCTGCTCAAAGTTGGCGTATGAGAACTCACGGCGCAGATAGCGTACTGCATTGTTTTCCTGCTGATTCTCATCCTTATGCTCCATCTTGATGTTGAGCACACCGTCCTTGTCGACGCTGACGTGGAAGTCGTCCTTGGTCATGCCCGGAGCGGCCAGCTCAAGTTCGTAACCGGATTGGTTCTCCTTGACGTTGATGGCCGGAGTGGTGGTCTGCACGCGTGCAGCGCGGTTGTTGTTCAAGAACTCGTTCAGTGCGTTGTCGAGCATTGTGTAGTGGAATACTGGATATAACATATTCAAACCTCCTAATGATATTGTTTCTAAATTGTGATTAAACTCTAATGTTGTATTTCTTTGCCTTTCGGAATGCAATATCCATACCTACATAAAGAAAGCGACAATCCGTCAGTCTTACGTGACAGATTGTCGCTATTTCCTATGTTTCTCTTCAAAAAGACGGTTTAGTAGATGATTTTCTTTCCTTTTTGGATGATGATCTGATGTTTGGAGGGGTGCTGGATGCGTACTCCATTGAGGCCGAACATGAGACTATTGGAGGCTCGGCTGCCGACACTGGGAGCAGAAATATCTGTCATGGGTGAGTAATCGTCGTTGTTGGTCACATAGATGTCGTCGATGGTGATTGGCTTGCCGCCAAAGGACCACAGTGCAACGATGTAGATTTTCGAGGGGTCGATGGCGCTTCCTGTCTGCTGGCTCTTCATCGTGTGCAGCGGAACGACGATCTGCGTGCGATTATTGAAGGCTTGCTCATAGTTGTTGTTCGCCCAGATGTTGTTCTGTGGATAAATGAAGATTTTGGCGCTGTTGTTGTCGGGCTCTTTGAGTTTCACCACGAGGTATTTGTAAGCACTGAGGTCTACGCCGTCGCTGTAAGTCCATCCTGTTTGTCCGTACTGTCCGTTGACGAACGTATGGGTTGTTTCGTCGTATGAACTACCGTTTTGTTCCCAGATCACCTTCACGTAGTTCTTGCTGAGCGGGAAGGAACTTGAGCGGACGTTGAAACTCGTGGCGTAGCTGTTGCCAAAGGCATCTTTGACCTTGGCGGTGACTTGGGCCTTGCCCTGTCCTTTGGCCAGGATCTGTCCGTTGGCGACTTTGACGTTTTCCGGATCGCTGACCTCGTAGGTTGCCAACGAGGAGACATCCTCTGTGTGGCCGTCCTGATAGGTAGCTTTCAATCCGGCGAGCTGTGCTTGTCCGGCCATCATGTCGAGGTCGCCGACGGGTTGCAGACCGGTGATCGTGGTCTTTTGGGGATCGGGCACGTGCGTGTCGTCGTCGTCGGGCCAGGCGCGGTTCACCTCCGCCCAGTCCTTGTACCACTGCCAGCAGGCACCGGCGCAGGTCTTGGGATTGCCGTCGAAGTCCGGTGCCACGGTACCGCTGTTGATATATTTGTCGATGTCGAGATAGCAGGCAGTGCTGGAGAGCGTCATGGAGATGTTGTCGTAGTGGTCCATGAGGGCTTTGAAGGCAGAGCCCCACTTCGATGTGGAGCCGGTGGCCCAGGTGCCCCAGTTCGACTTGACGTATTCTCCGTGCTCATTATAGTGTCCGGTGCCTTCCTTCTCAGGGCTCCAGTCCACCTCCGTGATAATAACAGGATTGGTCATCACCACGGGCACAGCCTCAGTGAAGGACTGTATGTATTTCTGCGCATCGTAGTTATTGTCATCAGCACCGTACCATCCTACGTAGTCGTGCACGGCATATCCGATGTTCTCGCCCTCGATGGGATGGGAAGCATAGCCGCGGTAGTTGGCCTGCCAACTGGTTCCCGGCACCCAGATGATGCCCGTGAATCCGTTGGCGCGTATCTTGTCGACGATGGGCTGGAAGAAGTCGTGCATCGCCTCGGCCGTTTCCTTGCCTTGGGCGTCGTAGAGTTTGACGGGCTCGTTGGCGAGTTCTATCGAGATGGCACCGGCGTTGGCTTTGACGATGGGATTCTTGCTAACCACATCCCAGACGTAGAGCAGATATTTCTGATAGTCATCTCCTACCTTGATCTCACCCGGACATACGCCCGGCGGCCGCACGACGACATACATGCCGTGGTTCATGGCCTTTTGCATCAGGGGGATGTAGAGCTTGTCGAGGAAGTGGTTGAAGCGGTCTTTGCTGAAGGCTGAGATGTCGTTCTCACCGGAGGACTTCTTCGACGGCTCGTTGGTCCAACAGGGATCGAGGTGCAGACGGAAGACATCGCAGTAGGCACCATGGTCGTTGTCGGTCATGGCGGTATAGATCTTCTCGAAGTAGTCAAGGCAAGGCTGTACGTGGGCATCCGTCAACTCGGGTACCCATCGGGTCCATCTCCAGCCGTTGAAGTAAGGACTCGGCGTGTCCATTACCCCGTGGAGCGTGACGCGGTTGCCATGGGCATCGCACAGATAGCGGCCCTCGACATGAAGGGTGGGGAGCGGGGCGGAGTAGATGGAGGATGCATGAGCGCAGAGCGTGGTCAGGCAAGCCAGCAAGGAAAGGAAAGTTTTTCGTAATTTCATTGTTTCGATTTGTTTAGGATCATCGGGCGCAAAGATAGGGAATAATTGGTAAACAGAGTTTGCGGGAGGTTACGAAAAGTTTAGCGGAGGTTACATAGGGGGGGGAGACAAGGGGGCGCGTTTGCTTGTAAGCAAACGAACAGAACTGAGGGACGAACATGGGAAGACAAGAAAGGCAGAGGCCGCAAGGCGACCTCTGCCAGAAGGAAAGGAGGAGACTGCTTACCATTTGATGCTCACGCCACCCATGACCCACGTGCCGGGTTGCGGCACATTGCCGACATCGACATAGTCGCGGTCGAGGAGGTTGTTGCCTTTGAGGTAGACGGTGTAGTGCGGAGCCGTCCAGGCAAGGTTAGCGTCGAGGATGCCGTAGCTGCCATAGCTGTGGAGTTCGCCCTGCAGATCGTTGTAGTGACCCTTGCGGTGCTGGAAGCGGTAACTGACGTCGAGCGTCAGCTGTCGCCAGAGGTTCAGTCCCAGCGTGGTGACCACCTTGTTTTTAAGATATTCCAATGCATAGAGGCTGTGGATGCCCTCATCCGCGTGCTGGTCTTGGTTGATAAAGCAGTAGCTCACGTTGAGTCGACGCAGCACATGCTGCTCAGGCAGCAACTTGCGGAAATCGAATTCTGTCATGGCCTCCACGCCGAGGGCGTTGATCTTGCCGTAGTTGACCGATTTCCACACCACATAGCCGTCGTCGTCTTTCGTGCCGTCGTCGATCCAGTCGATGAGGTGAGTATAGTGGTTGTGGAAGACGCTGGCCTTGGCCGAGATGCCGTCGACGGCATAGCGCAGACCGCCTTCTACAGCCCGCAGCTCCTCGGGTTTGAGATTCGGGTCAGCCTTGTGGCCTCCGACAGAATAGAAGAGTTCGGTGAAGGAAGGCATGCGCAGTGAACTGTTGTACGAGGCAAAGAGACTCCAACCCTTGCCGAGCCGTACGCTGGCGTCGATGCCGGGATAGACCCGCATGTTCATGTCGGCACCGCTGTTCTTAGCCGCTACGAGTCCCGCCGACACCGTCAGCGGGCCAGTCACCACGTTGTGCTCCAGAACAAACTGCAGGTTGGTGCGGTTGAGTCCCTTGACATAGTCGCGGGAGGAGCCATGGATGTGTCGGCTGCGACTGAGCGCGTTGCCGAGGTTGGTGCTTACCAGGTCTTCGTTGCGCAGCTCGGCGCCGAGAGCCGTACGGCCGAGTGCCCAGTCAAACCATGCATTGATGTTCGCGCCATAGATGTCGGTGCGGTGATAGTTGAACGGCACCTTCGACTCGTCGCCGCGCAGAAGCTCAAAGCGGTCGTACTGATGGTTCCAGTAGATCGAAGGCTTGAGATGCACAGCACCCTGCCGTGTCTCAACCTGTAAGGCCGTGAAAGTCTTGAAAGTATGTTCAAACTGATTGTCGAACTTTGGTGAATAGAATGTCGAGGAGCCAAAGTTCTTGGCCGAGGCGCCGGCGTGCCAGTTGACGCGCACGTTGTCGTCGAGATACTGTCCTTGGTAGAAGCCCTTTGCCGTGCTGTAGTCCGTGTTGAGCTGTCCGGCTTTGCTGCGTGTGTATCCGTCGCTTCGTGTGAACGTGCCCGAAAGCGACTGCCCCCATCGGCTGCCGCCCCATGCGCCCCTTGCGCCCAGGCTGAGGTAGCCATAGCTGCCGCCCTCGACATGCGCGTCGATGGATGTTGCGTTGGGTTTGCGTGTGACGATGTTGATAGCACCTAACAGGGAAGAAGTGCCGTAGACGCGCCCTGCAGGTCCCTCGAGCACCTCGATACGCTCGATGTCGCTGATGTCTACGGGGAAGTCAAAGGCGTTGTGCCCAGTCTGTGGGTCACAGATGTTGATGCCATTGAGTAACAAGGTGATCTGCTCGTCGTTGCCGCCCCGGATACTCACGTCGGTCTGAGCGCCAATGGCTCCCCGCTGTCTGACATCCACGCCAACGGCGTACTTCAGCAAATCGTTAACACTCTGTACCGGCGCCGCCTGGATCTCCTCGCGGTTCAGTACAGTCACCATTCTGGCTTGTCGGCTTTGTGCCAGCGGAGCGCGTGTTGCCGTGATGTCAACCTCGCCGAGTGTCTCACCCTGCCGGATGAGGGAGTCGGGATTGGCCTTGTCCACGTCGGTGCTGATGCCTTCTGCCTTGGCATAGGTCAGCGTGGCCACGGAAAGCGTGCCCACTAACACCTCGCGTCCCAGACAAGCAAAGAGCGCGTAAGGCTTACGCGAGAAATGCGTAAACTTCATGGGGCGCTGCTTGTTGAAAACTGTTTTGAACATAAAAAAATAATTGTCATTAAGTCTCGCCAACTTGGCAAAACGAGTGCAAAAGTAATAAAAAAATGTGAAAGCTAAAAGAAATCATCTTCTCAATTTGCTCGGATTGACAGGCTATCGTTTGGCAGATAACAGATTTATCGTTACCTTTGCCATTCTTAAACATATGATGTTGAAGGATGAAAAATCATATTCTGAACAGAAGCGAAGGCAAGAACTCTACGACAGGTTGGGCGCAGCCGGTCGGTCTGATCGCCTTCGACGCCGATGATACGCTGTGGGACAACCAGGGGCATTTTGAAGCCGTAGAGAAGGCCTACTGCCGTTTGCTCTCGCCCTACGGCACGGCAGAGCAGGTGTCGGCGGCGCTGTTTGAGACAGAGACCGCCAACATGCCCCTGCTCGGCTATGGCTGCAAAGCCTTCACGCTGTCACTGATCGAGAATGCCGTCAGCTTCAGCCAAGGACAGATCACGGCACAAAGACTGCTCGAAGTGGAGCAGCTCGGCAAATCGCTGCTCTCCTTGCCCGCAACGCCGCTGCCCGGAGTTGTCGAAGCGCTGAGAACACTGCGACAGAGCGGCCGCTTCCGGTTGGTCGTCTTCACCAAAGGCGAACTGCTTGACCAGCAAAATAAGGTGATCCGCTCAGGCTTGCGCGAGTTTTTTGATGACGTGATCGTCGTATCGGACAAGACGCGCCACGAGTATCAGCGACTTTGCGACATGTTTGACACCGACGTGAGCCGACTGTTGATGGTGGGCAACTCGTTTAAGAGCGACATTGCGCCCGTCTTGCAGTTGGGCGGCTATGCCGTGCATATACCTTTCGACAAAGTGTGGCAACACGAAGTGGTGGAGGAATACGAGCATCCGAGGCTGAAACGGTTGCAAAGTATCAGCGAGTTGCCCTCGTTGCTTGCTATTTAAGAATAATGAGGGGCTAATTCTATATATTATTTGCTGATGCGCTTTTTTTTTGTTATCTTTGTAGCCAAAAAATTAGAATCGCCAGCTATTTCTGACAAGATATGAACGTCATAGATATTCTTAACGACAGCAGCCGCCCCAACGGCTTCTCCATAGAGGTGCTGCCTCCTCTGAAGGGAAACGGCACGGGAGCATTGTTCCGCAATCTCGACAAGATGTGCGAGATGAAACCGCTGTATGTCAATATCACCACCCACCACAGCGAATATGTCTATCGTGAACTCGAAGGCGGACACTATGAGCGACAGCGCATCCGCCGCCGTCCGGGTACCATCGCCATTGCGGCCGCTATACAGAAACGCTACGGCGTGATGGTCATCCCGCATGTCATCTGCAGTGGAGCCACGGCGGAAGACATCGAGTATGAACTGATCGACCTGCAATTCCTGGATATCAACAATGTGCTACTGTTGCGCGGTGACAAGGCCAAGGACGACAAGACCTTCAAACCAGTGCCCGGCGGCTATGCCCACACGACACAGCTTATAGAACAGGTCAACCGCTTCAATGAGGGATTCTTCGTTGACGGCACGCCGATCAAGCATCCGGGCGATCCTTTCCACTATGGTGTGGCCGCCTATCCCGAGAAGCACGAGGAAGCGCCCAACATCGACATGGACATGGCCTACCTGAAACAGAAGCAGGACATGGGCGCGGACTATGCCGTCACACAGCTCTTTTATGACAACCGCAAGTATTTCGACTTTGTGAAGCGGGCGCGTGCCATGGGCATCACCATCCCCATCGTGCCGGGCATCAAGCCTTTTTCCAAGTGCTCGCAGATCACGATGGTGCCCAAGACGTTTCATTGCGACATGCCGCAAGAGCTTGCCGCTGAGGCCGTGAAGTGCAAGACCGACGACGACGCACGGGCTTTGGGCATCGAGTGGACGGTCAACCAGTGCCGCGAGCTCTTTGCCGCCGGTGTCAAGGATATCCATTTCTACACCGTGTCTGCCGTGGACAGCGTCGTGGAGGTGGCTCAACAGTTGATGTGATGCAGAGCACTGAGGTGATAGGACAGCAGGAGGCATGGCAAAGACTCATGCAGCTCGTGGATGAAAACCGCATCCCGCATGCCTTGATGTTTGTCGGGCCACAAGGATCCGGCAAGTTCGCTTTGGCGCTTGCCTTTGCCTCTTTTCTCTTGGGCGAGCCGTGGAATGGCAAGTCGATGGTGGACAACGAGGCCATGCGGCGCAATGCCGTGGCAATGCTGGCCAAATGGCAGCATCCCGATCTCCACTTCTCTTTCCCGATCATCAAGCCAAAAGGCACCGGCAGCGACCATAAGATGATATGCGACGACTTTGCGAAGCAGTGGCACGAAATGCTGGCAAAAGGACCTTACTTCGCCATGGAACAATGGATGACGATGATGGGTGCCGAGAACCAGCAGGCCGTAATCTTCGAGGCTGAGAGCGACGCTCTGAGCCATCGGCTGTATCTCAAACCTACCCAGGGCGGCTATAAGGTCAGCGTGATATGGTTGCCGGAACGTATGAATCTGACGTGCGCCAACAAGATGCTGAAGCTTTTGGAGGAGCCACCACAGAAGACGGTCTTCCTACTGGTGAGCGAAGAGCCGGAACGACTGTTGGAGACGATACGCAGTCGCGTGCAGCGCTTCGACGTGCATTGCATAGCGGACGAGGATATCGAGCAGGCTTTGGTGGCGCGGCGTGGACTCGACGAGGACACTGCACACCGTGTGGCACGCTCGGCAATGGGCAGTTGGCTGCAGGCTCTGCAGGAACTGGATGCCGGAAACGAAAACCGACAGTTCTTCGATCTCTTCGTCATGCTGATGAGAAAAGCCTATACACGTGACTTGAGAGAACTGAAAAGCTGGAGTGAGGCCGTCGCCACCTTCGGACGTGAAAAACAGCGGCGCATGCTCGTCTACTTCCTATATCTCGTCCGTGAAAACTTCATGTTTAATTTCCGGCAGCCCGATCTCAACTATATGACATCGGAGGAGGAACATTTCGCACAGAACTTTGCGCGCTTCATCAACGAGCGCAATATCGTGGAGATGGGCGAGCTCTTGCAACTTGCACACAGAAATATTGGACAAAACGCCAACGCCAAGATCGTATTCTTCGATTTGGCGATGAAAATGATAATATTATTAAGAAGATAGTTCATGATAAACTGTAATGATCATATATGTACCGGATGCGACCGTGGTCTGTGTTGCCGTGGCGTCAGCCGGCAGGACAAACAACTCAACACCTATGATTGGCTGGCCGACGTGCCGGGCAATGCTGAGTCGACAGACTTGGTAGAGGTGCAGTTCAAGAATACCCGCAAAGGTTACTACCACAATGTGAATAATCTGGATTTGCAGAAAGGCGACATCGTGGCCGTGGAGGCGAATCCCGGTCACGACATCGGCGTGGTGACACTGACGGGACGGTTGGTGAAGCTGCAACTGAAGAAAGCCAACCTGAAATCTGCTGACGAGATCCGACGCATATACCGCATCGCCAAACCAGTGGATATGGATAAATATAAGGAGGCCAAGAGCCGTGAGCACGGCACGATGATTCAGAGCCGGCAGATCGCCAAGGATTTGGGACTGCAAATGAAAATCGGCGACGTGGAATACCAGGGCGACGGCAACAAGGCCATCTTCTACTATATCGCCGATGAGCGCGTGGACTTCCGAAAACTCATCAAGGTGCTGGCAGAAACGTTTCATGTGCGCATAGAGATGAAGCAGATCGGCGCACGCCAGGAGGCGGGACGTATCGGTGGAACGGGTCCCTGCGGCCGCGAGCTCTGCTGTGCCACGTGGATGAAGAACTTCTCCAGCGTGTCGACAAACGCCGCCCGCTTCCAAGACATCTCGCTCAACCCGCAGAAACTGGCAGGTATGTGCGCTAAGCTCAAATGCTGTCTCAACTACGAGGTGGACGAATATATCGAGGCCGGAAAGAAGTTGCCACCGAAAGATGCCGTGCTGGAAACTGCCGACGGCGAGTATCATCTCTTCAAAACGGATATCCTTGCCGGGCTCTGCCAGTATTCTACTGACAAAAACTTGGCTGCCAACCTCGAGACGATCACGGCAGAACGCGCCCGCGAGATCATTGCGATGAACAAAAAGGGCGAAAAGCCGTTGTCGCTGCAGGAGGATAACAAGGCAAAAGCCGTGAAGAAACCGATAGACCTCCTCGCCGACACGGACATCAGCCGCTTTGACAAGGCAAAGAAAAAGAAACGGAAAAACAATAAAAATAAGGCCGACAAGCAGGCTGCCGCCGGTGAGCAAGGCAATGGAAAGCAACCGAAAACCCCACGCACTAACCGGCCGGACAACAGAAACCGGAAACCGAAAGCCGAAAAGGCTCCGGCTGCCGGAAATGATAAGCCGAAGGCCGGTTCCGCCAATGCTCAGCCACAACGTGAGCAGGCAAAAGAACCGAAGAAGGATAATGGGAATAAGACAAATGCTCAGCCCACGGCTCCTTCTACAAACGAATGATAGTCATGAGACGTTTTTTGTTTTGGGGTGTATGGGCCTTGGTGATGCTCTGCTGCTGTTGTACGGGCAACCAAGTCTATGACCACTATCAGAATGTGCCCATCTCGGGTTGGGACAAGGCCGATGTGCTCAGCTACGACGTAGCAGCACTGCGTGATTCCGGTTGGTATGCTACCGATTTGGGACTACGCATGAACAATATGTATCCTTTCCTGAGCGTCACCATGGTGGTCAGTCAGTCTGTCTATCATCCTACTGCTGCGGGGAAGAAAGAGCCATACCTCCAGCCTTCAATGGTGAAAAACGACACGATCAACTGCTCGCTCCGCGATGATAACGGAAAGGTAAAAGGTCAGGGCATCATCTTCTACCAATATCACTACCATGTCTCTGCCATGAAACTGCAGCAGGGCGACTCGCTGCATATCACCGTGCGCCATATTATGAAGCGTGAGATCCTGCCGGGACTCTCTGATATCGGTATCAGCATGAGGCGGATGATGAAGTAACGAAAAAATTGAAGGTTGGATTTGAGTGATGAGGAGCTATTTCTTGCGTAGCACTTGCCTTGCCGTCGGTCTGTTGTTGCCGTTTGCTTCCCATGCGATCAACGTGGACTCTTTGGCACAAGTGGAAGCGAAGGAGATGGGGCGGTTGCCCAAACAGGCAGCCAGCCTGCAAGTGGGACTGAACACGAGTGAGGAAACCAGTGTAGCATACGAATTAGATTATCAATGGTATCCGCTGAACTACGTCGGTATCGGCATAGGTCTGGAACTCGACGACGACTATGGCGACCGGCCGCTGATCGAAGCCGGAGACGATGACGACTATGATCCCGACCGCATCGTCAAGTTCAATATCCATCCCATGCTCTCGTTCCGTACACCAACCTTATGGATGAATAAACGGCACAGCTGGGGCTTGTTGCTGCGCTGCGACCCTGGTTTGGTGCTGTCCTTCCCACGCAATGACAAGGTGTATTACTCAAAAATTAAGTTCGTGGATGGTAACGATATCGTCTATGACAGTTTTACATTGAAAAACCATAGCGGAAGATGGAAGTTCTGGCGGGTAAAGTCGGCAATCTCTGTCCGCGCTGATCAGTCGCTCATCTCTTTGGGATGGAGCATTTCCAACTATAACATCGCCTATTGTCGCAACAATATGTATTATCAGGGCAAACGCTACTATGGACGCGAGAGCTACGACAAGACATTTTCGTTATTTGCCTCTTTCACGTATTGCTTCTGATCATTGCTATTCTTGCATCGGGCTATCGCTATGATAGCTTCCGTCTTGAAAACATAAAAAAGAAAACGCTCAAAACGAATACTCTTGTGGAGTGAATCGTTTTGAGCGTTTTCTGTTGTTGCATTCTGTTGATACCGGAGCTACTACACCTTATTATATATATAGGAGACTCGGCATTCGTAATATAGACTACACCTTATTATATATATGGGGTCAGCCATCTGATGGCTTTATGTCCTCACAAGGTTTCTGCCGGCATCAATGCGTAGGAAGATGAACAGCAGGATGGTGAAGCCCCACAATGACGAGCCACCATAGCTGAAGAAAGGTAGCGGGATGCCGATCACAGGTGTCAGTCCCAACACCATGCCCACATTGATGAACACATGGAAGAGAAAGACGCTGAGCACACAGTAACCGTAGACGCGCCCAAATTTAAATGGTTGTCGCTCGGCAAGGTGGATAAGTCGAAGAATCAATGCCAGGAAGAGCAGTAAAACGCCGGCTGAGCCGAGGAAGCCTTCCTCTTCTCCCACGGTGCAAAAGATGAAGTCGGTGTCCTGTTCTGGTACAAACTTCAGTTTGGTCTGTGTGCCGTTGAGGAAGCCCTTACCTTGCAGTCCGCCTGATCCGATGGCAATCTCACTCTGATGGACATTGTATCCGGCACCAGCAAGGTCCTCGTCAAGGCCTAAGAGCACGTTGATACGCACGCGTTGATGAGGCTCCATGACATCGTTGAGCACGTAGTCGGCACTATAAAAAAAGATGATGGAACCCACCGCAAACAAGGCTGTGAGCATGTAGTTGATGAGTCGTGTCGACAAACCTTGGAAGGTGAGGTAGCCTATCAGCGCGGCACAGATGCAGAGCTGGATCCAGACAATGTCGAAGCGAATGACAAACTCGGAGAAAAGCAGCGAAAGAAGGGTCACGCCAAGGCTAATGCCAATGATACGCAGTGCCTTGTCGCGGTCATGACAATAGACGTAGATCATGCCCGCGGAGAAAATCTGCACCAACAACAACACGACAAATTTACCGACAGAAGTCGGCGTGTCCCATAAGAACACTTGCTCGTATTTGATACCTACGACAAAGTATACGACCATAGCAACGCCTGTGAAGAGAATGCTGCCAGGCATGCCTTCGCGATAAAACATCAAAAAGAAAGACAGATAGACCAATGCTGAACCTGTCTCACGCTGTCCGATGATGAGCAGCACAGGCAGGAAAACCAATGCACAGGCGGCCATGAAGTGCTTGAGTTGACGCATGGTGAAGCCGTACGTGCTCATCAGTTTGGCTAACGCCAACGCTGTGGCAAACTTCGCGAACTCTGCCGGCTGTAGTCGCAACGGACCCAATACCAGCCACGATCGTGAGCCCTTGATCTCATGAGGATTGAAGATGGTCAAGAAGAGCAGTACCATGAACAGTCCGTAGATGACGTAGGCAAACGTGTCGTAGAAACGATCATCGAGCATGAGAATGATAAAGCCCAGCATCAATGACGTTCCTATCCATACGACCTGCATACCCGAACGGGTACTCAGACTGAAGATGTCGGTCTCGCCATAGGTGTAGCTCGCACCACAGACGCTGATCCAACCGAAGACCAACAGTGCCAGGTAGATGCCAATCGTCCACCAGTCGAGACTCTGGAGTATTCCGGGTTGTTTATCTGTTTCTTGAGCCATAAGCGATTCTACGTTTCTGCAACTCGTCGGCTTCGCGGGCGCGGGCCGGAGAGAGTTTGCCATTGATATATTGATCCATCAACACAGTGGCCATAGGTACGGCAAAGTCAGCACCGAAACCACCATTCTCCACATACACGGCCAAAGCGATCTTCGGCTTGTCCATAGGGGCGAAGGCCATACACACCGAGTGGTCTTGTCCACGGTTTTGGGCGGTTCCTGTCTTACCACAAGCGGGGAAGTTGAGTGTGGAGAAGTGTTTACACGTTCCACCCATGGCAGACGAGCGCATACCGGCGACGATAACGTTGTAAGCCCAAGGGGCGGCTTTGGTGTAATGACGCTGATAATATTTCTTATCGATGCTTCCACCTTTGACATCTTTCACGACGTGGGGGATATAATAATAGCCGCGGTTGGCAATCGTCGAGGCGAGATTGGCAATCTGCAACGGTGTGAGGTTGACCTCACCCTGACCGATAGCGATACTGATGACGGTCAAGCCATTCCAAGAACCATGGTAGGCTTTGTCGTAGAAGGCGGCATTAGGAATGAGGCCACGCTTCTCACCCGGCAGGTCTATGCCCAACTTATAGCCGAAGCCCATGCTGACCATATAGTCGCGCCATGTGTTCATGGCTATCTGCACCTTGGGGTATTTCATTCTGTTGGCAAACATGTGATAGAGTCCCCAACAGAAGAAGCCGTTACAGGACGTGCTGATGGCTGGAATGATCGCCAAGGGCGAGGGGTGCCCATGACAACCTACATGCAAGCCCTTGTACGAGAAACCATGGTGACAGGGGTATTGTGTATGAGTGTTGATAATGCCTTCAGTAAGAAATGTCAGGCCTTGAGCGGTCTTAAACGTAGAGCCTGGAGGGTATTGTCCCATGATGGCACGGTTGAGCAAAGGCTTCCATACGTTTTTCGAAAGAGCTCGATGGTATTTGTTGCGGAGCTTTCCCTCCAGCAGACGTGGGTCGTAGGAAGGAGAGGAAACCATGCACAGCACCTGCCCGGTGCTCGGTTCGATGGCGACAATAGCACCGATCTTGCCTTCCAGCATACGTTCGCCAAGTGCCTGAAGACGGATGTCCAAACCCAGCGTAAGGTCTTTTCCGGCTACGGGACGACGGTCGTATTTGCCATGTTGGTATTTTCCCTGGATACGTCCATGGGCATCACGGAGAAGAATCTTCACGCCTTTCTCACCACGGAGATCCTTTTCGTAGCTATGCTCAACGCCCAATTTTCCGATGTAGTCGCCGGGCTGATAATAAGAATCCTCGTCTATGTCGGCTTGAGAAACCTCACCGACATCGCCTAAGACGTGGGCACCATAGGGATATTCGTATTGACGGATGGTACGACGCTGGATGGAGAAGCCTGGAAAGCGGAACATCTTCTCCTGAAAGACGCTGAAGTCTTTGTCGTCGATCTGGCTCATGAACAACTGCTGAGTGAACCGCGAATAGCCTGGATTCTTATTGCGGTCCTTGATATCGTTCATGCGTTTGATGAAATAGTCCTTTGTGATACCCAAGGTCTCACAAAAGTCCAAAGTGTCGAGATGACCCTTCTCTTCGTTCATCACGACCATGATGTCGTACGCCGGCTGGTTATAGACCAACAGCTTACCATTGCGGTCGCGGATGACACCACGAGAGGGAAACTCCACCTGCTTGAGGAATGCATTGGAGTCGGCACTCTTGCGATAGTCATCGCTCAGAAGCTGAATTGTGAACAATCGCAAGATATAAATGGCCACTATGACGATAGCAATACCGCCAATGACCAGTTTCCGATTTTCCAGGTTATAATCTTTCATACCTACAGTCCTTCCGGGCTTCACTCGCCATCGCGTAGTTTAAGCCTTCTTGCGCAAATTATCCACTACAAGGATGAGCACAGCAGAGAGAGCCGTGCTGGTGATGATACACAAAATCCACTGACCCCAGTTGAAGAATGAGAACATCTCCACCGTAAAGAACACTATACAGTAGATAAACGTCAGGATCAATGAGAAGTAGACGTACTTAGGCATTCCCATGGTAAAGATGGCTGGCTGCAGTGCCTCGTCGCTGTCACGTTGCATGAAAAGCTCCAGCACATACGGCTGAAGCAGTCCAAGCAGAGTCATCGACGACGCCGCCACTCCAGGAGTGTTGGCAAAGATGTCGATGCTTAAACCTAAGAGAAAACTCCACACCAGTATGGCCCATTTGGGATAGTTGCGGTTGAAGCTGATGACAAAATAGATATATAACAATGGCGTAGCATAGTCGAACAGATGGATGTGGTTGAGCACAAGCACCTGTACGAGCAATAGCACAACAAAAAGCAACAGCCTTTTCAGAAAGTCTATGTTCATTTCTATTTGTCTTCTTTCGGTTTCAACGAGTCTTGTGCGGCACGCAGTGCGTCAAGTCTTTCCAATACTGGCTTGTTGTCAATGACGCAGACATCACGCAACTTGCCAAAGTCAGTCGACAATTCCACTTGCAGACGGTAGGAAATACCGTCTGGAGAGTTGTAGACATGGAGTATCTTTCCTACGGCAATGCCTGGGGGGAAGACAGAGGAATAGCCACTTGTCTCTACCCATTCATACAGTCGGAAGCGTGCATGGCGCGGCACGTCCTCAACGTAGGCCAACTTGCTGTTGCCTCCATACCAACGCAGATAGCCAAAATAGCCACGCCCTCTGATCTGGCAACTGATGTTTGACTCGGTATTCAACGCCGGGATGACAACGGAATAGTGGGGCGACACTAAATAGACAATACCCACCACACCTGTTCCACAGGCTACGCCCATGTCCTTCTTTACACCGTCGAGACTACCTTTGTCAATGGTAATAAGATTATCGTGGCGGTCGATGGAGTTGCTCACGACTTGAGCAGGGATGAGGTGATAGCCTTTTAATATGTCAAGCTGATTGCGACGTACCCAATTGGAGTCTTTGGTAGCATCGGTAAGCTGCTTTGACAAGGTCTTCACCTGTTGCTCAAGATAGAGGTTGCGCTGGGTGAGCTCTTGGTTGGCTTTGGACATGGAGAGGAAAGACTCTACGTCAGCTTCCCAACTGAGCAGCTTTCCCGCTGCTGCGTTTGCCGTAGAAAACCATACGCTGCCTTGATAGCTGTTGTATTGAAACAACAGTATCAGGCTGAACACTTCCAGAATTAAAAAGACAAACCAGTGATTATGTTTGGCAAGAAATTCTACTAAGTTGCGCATGGATAACTTTTATCTCATCAAGAATGAGAATCTGTTGACGTTCTTAAGGGCAATACCTGCACCTTTGGCCACACTGTGGAGTGGGTCGTCGGCAATATGGAATGGAATGTTGATCTTGTCTTGCAGACGCTTGTCAAGACCGCGCAGCAAAGCACCGCCGCCTGTGAGATAGATGCCATTCTTGACGATGTCGGCATAGAGCTCCGGTGGAGTGGACTCCAAAGCAGAGAGCACTGCATTCTCGATCTTGGCCACCGTCTTGTCAAGACAGTGTGCGATTTCCTGGTAGCAGACGGGAACTTCCATCGGCAGGGCGGTGATACGATTTGGTCCGTGCACGATATAGTCCTCGGGAGCCTCGTCGCCTAAGTCGGTCAGAGCAGAGCCTACATGGATCTTGATACGTTCTGCCATGCGCTCGGAAACCTTTACGTTGTGCTGGCGACTCATGTACTCCTGGATATCGGCCGTAAGGTCGTCACCAGCAATACGGATGGAGTTGTTGCTCACAATACCGCCGAGAGAGATCACGGCGATCTCGGTAGAGCCACCGCCTATGTCGACAATCATGTTGCCTTCCGGTGCTTCCACGTCAATACCAATGCCGATAGCGGCTGCCATTGGCTCAAAGATCAGGTAGACATCACGTCCGTCGGCATGCTCAGCAGAGTCGCGGACAGCACGAAGCTCCACTTCTGTGGAACCGGAAGGTACGCCGATGACCATGCGCAAAGATGGCGAGAACAGACGGGAGCCTGTGTGTACCATCTTGATCAAGCCACGCATCATCTGCTCGCAAGCTGTGAAGTCAGCGATCACACCGTCACGGAGTGGGCGGATCGTGCGTATGTTGTCGTGTGTTTTTTCGTACATCATCTTAGCCTTCTCACCGACGGCGATCATCTTGTCAGTGCGACGGTCAAGAGCCACTACCGATGGCTCGTCAACAACAATCTTATCATCACTAATGATAATGGTGTTGGCAGTGCCAAGGTCCATGGCGATTTCCTGAATGAATGAAAAGAATCCCATTTCTTATTTATTGATTCTTGAATGATTATTTCTTTGCAAACCAGTTATGAATAGCCGTGTCGTAATGGCTGCTCACACCGAAAGCATGCTCTGCAAACATCTTGCGGTCTTCGATATCTGTCTTTGCGCCTTTCTTGTTGAGGATGTCAAGGAGCAACGGATATTCTGCTTTACTGGGCACAATGACCACATCTTTGAAGTTCTTTGCACCGGCACGGATGAGAGAGATGCCGCCGATGTCGATCTTCTCGATGATGTCCTGCTCGGAAGCTCCGCTGGCGACAGTCTGCTCAAAAGGATAGAGATCCACAATGACCAGGTCGATGGCAGGTATATCGTATTCCTTCATCTGCTCCTGATCTCCGGTATTATCGCGACGTGCAAGGATGCCACCAAAGATCTTCGGGTGCAATGTCTTGACGCGACCGCCCAAGATAGACGGATATGTAGTCACGTCTTCCACCTTCTGGCATGGATAGCCCAAGCCTTCGATGAACTTTTGAGTACCACCTGTGCTAAGGAATTTCACCCCTTGCTCATGAAGCTTAGCAAGGATATCCTCCAGTCCATCCTTATGGAAAACGGAGATAAGCGCAGTCTTAATTTCTTTTGTTTCAGCCATATTATTCCGTACGTTAAAATATTGGATGTGCAAAGTTACTAATTTTTGAGTAAATCATATGGCTTTTAACGAGAAATTACAATTAGAAAACGTTAAAAGGCTGATGATAGCAAAAGCAAAGTTGGGAGATTTGCCTTGCTCAAGGGGCTGCGACAAATCTCCCGACCGATATAATAATGATAGTCAGATGTATGTCATCTTCATGGCAGAGGATAGCTTTACACCATCTTTACCTATGCTTTAAAACATGATCCGCTCTATGTCTTGGCAGGAAGGTCTATGCGTTCTTAGCGCGTCCGAGCACATCCTTCCATCTTGCGTAAGCGTCGAGATACTCAGATTCATGCTTTTCATCCGGCTCGATGACGGCCAGTTTCTTGAGCGAAGCGAATGCCTCCTCCGCGCTCTTATATAAACCGCAACCGATGCCGGCACCTTTCGCTGCACCCATACTGCCGTCGGTTTCATAGAGTTCGATGGTTGCGCCACTGGTGGAGGCGAGTGTGTCGCGGAACATTGGGTTGAGGAACATATTGGCGCGTCCGGCGTGAATCTTGTTGATTTTCATGCCCATCTGCCGCATGATCTCCATACCATAGCAGAATGAGAAGACAATACCTTCCTGTGCGGCACGCATGAGATGGGCACGAGTGTGGGTATTGAAGTTCAATCCATGGACAGAGCAACCGATCTCCTTGTTCTCCAAGACACGCTCGGCACCATTGCCGAAAGGAATGATAGAGAGGCCGTCGCTGCCGATGGGCACAGTGTCAGCCATGTCGTTCATGTCCTGATAGCTCATTCCCTCCGGAGCAATATTGCGTCGTACCCATGCATTGAGAATGCCGGTACCATTGATGCAAAGCAAGACGCCGAGGCGAGTCTGCTCTGGTGTATAGTTGACGTGGGCAAAAGTGTTCACTCTTGATTTCTTGTCGTAGCCGATTTCTCCCAATACGCCATAGACGACGCCGGAGGTTCCTGCGGTAGAAGCAATCTCTCCCGGTTGGAGAACATTGAGGCTCAGCGCGTTGTTGGGCTGATCGCCACCACGATAGCTGATTGGCGTGCCGGCCTTCAGACCAAGTTCTTTTGCTGCCGATTCACAGACTTGACTCTGTACGGCAAAGGTCGGGACAATGTCAGGCAGGATGTCGTGAGGGAAGCCAAAGTAATCCATCAGCTTCTCGGAAGGTTTCTTCTCGACGAAGTCCCAAAGGATACCCTCACTCAGTCCGCCGATAGTGGTGTTTGGCTCGCCGCTGAGACGCATGGCGATATAGTCTCCTGGCAACATGATCTTATAGATATGGTCAAAGACATCCGGTTCGTTGTCCTTCACCCACGCCAGTTTGGCTGCCGTGAAGTTGCCGGGAGAGTTGAGCAGATGCTGGAGGCAGTAATCATTTCCGAGGTCGTTGAAGGCACGTTCTCCATAGGGAACGGCACGGGAGTCGCACCATATGATGGCATCGCGCAAGGGTTTGAGTTCTTTGTCCACGACCACGAGGCCATGCATCTGATAAGAGATACCGATAGCTTTGATGTCTTCTCCTTTTGCACCTGTCTCAGCCATGATCTTCTGTAAAGCCAGTTTGGCATTGTCCCACCACATCTGTGGGTTTTGTTCTGCCCATCCCGGCTTGACAGCCTTGATAGGAGCTTCGTGTTCAGGGAAGAAGGCTGTGGCAGCCATTGCTCCTGTCTCAGCGTCGACAAGTGATGCTTTCACGCTGCTGGAGCCTACGTCGAATCCTAAAAGATATTGTTTGCTCATGATTCAGGTTGGTTATTATAGACCGGAGATGCTTCGGCCTTGTGTATTTGACTCGTTTTATGTGTGCAAAGATAACGATTTCAATTCAGTTACAAACGATTTTTTGTCCTTTTAACCTTGCTGCAGTGATAAAAGAAACAAATGATGAAGAATTTGATACAATAGCCTTTTCTCAATTCTATTTTTACTTATAAAATTTGCAGATGTGGTGGAAATAGCGTACATTTGCACTAACGTATACACATTATATTATAATATGAAGGAATTTGTTATTTCTGAGGTAAAGGCTGAGACTGCTGTTTTGGTGGGACTTATCACCCCCCAGCAGGATGAGGCAAAGACCAAGGAATATCTCGACGAACTGGAATTTCTCGCCGACACAGCCGGTGCTGTCACCGTGAAACGCTTTACGCAGCGTGTGGGCGGACCGAGTGCTGTCAGTTATGTGGGAAAGGGCAAGCTCGAAGAAATCAAGCAATATATCCACGACGAGGAAGAGAACGACCGTGAGATCGGTATGGTCATCTTTGATGATGAGCTCAGTGCGAAGCAGATACGCAATATAGAAAACGAACTGCACGTGAAGATTCTCGACCGTACGTCGTTGATTCTCGACATTTTCGCCATGCGTGCGCAGACTGCCAACGCCAAGACGCAGGTGGAGCTGGCGCAATATCGTTATATGCTGCCACGTCTGCAGCGACTGTGGACTCACTTGGAGCGCCAGGGCGGTGGCTCAGGATCAGGTGGTGGAAAAGGTTCGGTGGGACTGCGTGGACCGGGTGAGACCCAGCTTGAGATGGACCGCCGTATCATTCTCAACCGTATGAGCTTGCTGAAAAAGCGGTTGGAAGAGATCGACAAACAAAAGACCACACAGCGCAAAAACCGTGGACGGCTCATCCGTGTGGCTCTTGTGGGCTACACCAACGTCGGTAAGTCTACGATCATGAATTTGTTGGCCAAGAGTGAGGTCTTTGCTGAGAACAAGCTCTTCGCCACCCTCGACACCACTGTGCGGAAGGTTGTCATCGGCAACCTGCCGTTTCTGCTGGCCGACACCGTAGGATTTATCCGCAAGCTGCCTACCGATTTGGTAGATTCCTTTAAGTCTACGCTCGACGAGGTGCGTGAAGCAGACCTGCTGGTTCACGTCGTTGACATCTCTCATCCCGACTTTGAGGAGCAGATAGAAGTGGTCAACCAGACGCTCAAGGAACTGGGATGCTCAGACAAGCCCACGATCATCGTGTTTAACAAGATCGACAATTACCACTGGGTAGAAAAAGATCCTGATGACCTCACCCCACCGACAAAGGAGAACCGCACACTCGACGATCTGAAGAAGACGTGGATGGCACGCTTAGGTGACGATTGTCTGTTTATCTCAGCGCGTGAGAAGCAAAACATCGACGAGATGCGCAACGTGCTCTATAAGCGTGTGCGTGAGCTGCATGTGCAGAAATATCCTTATAACGACTTTCTCTATCCTGAGATGAGTGACGATTGATGGCATGTGTATCAGTCGTAGAATGGAAGGAAGAAGGATGGAAGATGAATCAACATTAAACGATCAACGAGCATGAGAACACTGTCAGATACAGAGATCACGATCCTTGAAGACCAAGGCTGCTGGGCTGAGGACTGGAGCAACATACAGGTCGACGAAGACTTCCAGCCTACGTTTCTGCGCCGTGTGATGTTCTATGGCAAGATTACGTTAGGCGTCTTCGAGACCAGCATCGAAGTGTCGAAGGATTTCTATAAGCATACGGGCATCTTCAATGCCACATTGCGCAATGTCGCTATCGGCGACAACTGCCTGATAGAGAATGTAGGAAACTACATCAACAACTACACCATCGGCGATGGTTGCTACATCTCTAATATCAGTACTCTCGAAACAACCGAGGGTGCCACTTATGGCGAAGGCAATCTCATCTCCGTGCTCAACGAGGTCGGCGAGGGTAATGTGTTGCTCTTTGACCGCCTCAATAGTCAGGCAGCTGCCTTCATGGTGAAGCATGCCCACGACAAAGAGCTGAAGGACAGCCTGCGGCGGATGATACGCGAATACATCAGAGTGACATTGCCCGACCATGGTATTTTAGGCAATCGTGTGAAGATCATCAACACCAAGGAGATCACCAATACCATTATCGGTGACGACTGTGAGGTTAACGGTGCCTCCCGGCTGAGTGACTGTACGATTATCTCCACGCCACAGGCCAACGTATATATTGGTACAGGCGTCATCTGTGAGAACTCCATCATCAACTATGGCTCCAGCATTATCAACTCTGTGAAGATGCAGGACTGCTTTGTTGGTGAGGCTTGTCAGCTGAGCAATGGCTTCACGGCTTCGGCAAGCGTATTTTTTGCCAACTGCTATATGAGCAACGGCGAGGCCTGCGCAGCCTTCTGTGGTCCGTTCACCGCAAGTCACCATAAGAGCAGCCTGCTCATCGGCGCACAGTTTAGTTTCTACAATGCCGGTTCGGCTACCAATTTCTCCAACCATGCTTACAAGATGGGACCGATGCACTGGGGCGTTTTGGAACGTGGTACGAAGACGGCGAGTGGCGCTTATCTGCTCATGCCCGCAACCATTGGCGCCTTCAGTGTCTGCTTTGGCAAGCTCATGCATCATCCCGATACACGCAACCTTCCCTTCTCCTACCTCATTGCTTACGGCGACACGATGTATCTCTCGCCCGGCCGCAACATCACCACAGTAGGACTCTATCGCGACATTCGCAAGTGGCCCAAGCGCGACATGCGCCCTGCCGGCGCTCAGCTGAGTATTGTTAATTTCGACTGGCTCTCGCCGTTTACCGTGCAGGAGATCGTCAAAGGCAAGAAGATCCTTGAGGACTTGCGCCAGGCTTCCGGCGAGGATGTGTCGAGCTACAACTTCCATGAATATGTCATCAAGAGCAGCTCACTGCAAAAGGGCATCAAATACTACGACGTCGCGCTGCGCATCTATATGGGTGCAGTGATCAAGCGTAGACTCAAAGAAGACTCGGAACTCGCTGCGCCGACGGCCGACACAGGTCTTGGCGACTGGGCGGATCTCTCCGGTTTGCTCTTGCCGGAATCGGAGGAACAGCGGCTTGTCGACGATATCAAGCAAGGCGTATTGGACACTGTGGACAAGGTCAACGAGCGTTTCCACGATATTCACAACCACTATCGCGACTATCAGTGGGCTTGGACCTACCGGCTGATACTCGACTATTACGGACTTTCGACTTTGACCTTAGAGGATGCGGCTCGCATCCACGACGACTATGTCCAGGCCCGGCGCGCTTGGATCGGTGAGATCAGGAAAGACGCGGAGAAAGAGTTCCGTATGGGCGACGTTGAGCAATCTGTTCTTGACAACTTCCTGAGCAGTCTCGACAAGGAAACTGACTATGAGGAGTAGGGGAGAGTCTGCCAAGACTCTGATGACCGGCAAGTAAGACACCGGTAAGAAATACTGAATACTGAGATTAATTAATAATATGATGAATTGTAAGACTATCATGCTCTCGGCTCTCTCGCTGCTTGCTACAGCCACGTGGGCACAGAGCTATCACTACGAGACCGTGAAGGGCGATCCGATGCAGACACGCATCTATACGCTCCCCAACGGTCTAAAAGTGTACACCAGTGTGAACAAGGAAAAGCCACGGTTGCAGACCTACATCGCCGTGCGCACCGGTTCACGCAACGACCCGAAGGAGACCACCGGTCTGGCTCACTATCTTGAGCATCTGATGTTTAAGGGCACGACCCACTTCGGCACGTCGAACCTTGCTGCCGAGCAGCCACTTCTCGACTCCATCGAGAACCGGTTTGAGCAATACCGCCACATTACCGACCCCGTAGCACGGAAGCGTTGGTACGAGAAAATCGATTCGCTCTCACAACTCGCTGCCAAGTACAACATCCCCAATGAGTACGATAAAATGATGGCATCCATCGGTTCTGAGGGCAGCAACGCTTACACAAGCAACGATGTCACCTGCTATCAGGAGGACATCCCCAACAACGAGATCGATACCTGGGCAAAGATTCAGGCCGACCGCTTCCAAAACATGGTCATCCGTGGCTTCCACACGGAGCTGGAAGCAGTGTATGAGGAGTATAATATCGGTCTTGCCAATGACGGCAATAAGGAGTGGGTTGCACTCGGGAAGAAACTTTATCCCACGCATCCCTATGGTACACAGACAACTATCGGTACGCAGGAACACCTGAAAAATCCGAGTATCGTCAACATCAAAAACTATTTCCATCGCTACTACGTGCCCAACAACGTAGCTATCTGCCTGGCAGGTGACTTCGATCCCGACAAGGCCGTGGCCACCATCGACAAGTATTTCGGCTCCTGGAAACCGAGCACGACGCTTTCACGACCCGAGTATGCGCCTGTCGCAGGCCTGAAGCAGCACGTCGACACCACTGTTGTCGGACAGGAAGCTGAGAACGTGATACTCGGCTGGAAGTTTGACAAGGCCGCTTCTGACCAGTCCGACACGCTGAGCTTCATCTCTGATCTCCTTTCCAACGGCAAGGCCGGACTCATGGATGTCGACCTCAACCAACCGATGAAGGTGATGAATGCCGGTACCGGCGTGGAAGGCTTGGCCGACTACACCACGTTCATCGCTGAGGGAGAGCCCAAGCAGGGACAGAAGCTCGAAGAGGTGCGTGACCTCATGCTTGCCGAGATAGAGAAACTCAAACGTGGAGAGTTTGCCGAGAACCTGATGAAGGCTGTCCTTGCCAACAAGAAACTTAACATGCTGCGCGGCCTGAGCAGTAATCGCAACCGCACCGAGATGATGAAGGACGCCTTCATCAATGGTGAGAGCTGGCAGCATGTCGTGGGGCAGCTCGACCGTATGTCGAAGATCACCAAAGAGCAGATCGTGGACTTCGCCCGCCGTCACTTCCTCGACAACTACGTCTGTGTCTACAAGCGTCTCGGCAACGACACGACGATCCACAAGATTGAGAAGCCGCACATCACGCCGATACCCACGAACAACGACAAGCATAGCGACTTCCTCACCGCTGTTGTCAACAGCAAGCCGGAGCCTATCCAGCCACAGTTCATCGACTTCAACAAGGATCTCGCTAAGGGTAAGATGAAGAACGGCGCCGAGGTGCTCTACAAGCAGAACACTACTGACGACCTCTTCGACCTCTCGCTCGTCTTCCCTGTGGGCCGTGAGAACAGCAAGCAGTTGCAGGTTGCGGCTGACTATCTCGACTATGTCGGCACTGCCACCCGCTCGGCCAATGACATCAAGAAAGCCTTCTATCAGTTGGCTTGCGACTACAGCGTGAGTGTCAGCGATGACGAGACACGTGTGTCGCTGAGCGGACTCAACGAGAACATGCCCGCGGCGCTGAAGCTCTTGGGTGACTATATCAACCATGCCAAAGCCGACGCGGAGAGCTATAACAAATATGTCGGTTTGACGCTGAAGTCGCGCAACGATGCCAAGGGCAACCAGCGTGTCTGCTTCTCAGCCCTGCGACAGTATGGCGAATACGGTCCTTACAACGGCTTCCGCAACAAGATGAGTGCTGATGAACTCCATAAGGCCAATCCTCAGCAACTGCTCGCTCAACTGAAAAATCTAGGTAAGTACACCTTATTATATTATGGTGCCACACCGATGAAGCAGTTGGAGGCTACCGTGGCAAAGAGCTATCCTTGCACGATGAAGACCACTTTGCCTGCAGCCCGCCGCTATACGCGCACGACTACAACGCAGAACGAGGTGTGGATAGCACCCTATGACGCGAAGAACATCTACATGACGCAGTATCTCAACGAGAACAAGCAGTGGACACCCGAGCAGGCTCCTGTCAATGCGCTCTTCGGCGAGTACTTCGGCGGAGGCATGAATGCCATCGTCTTCCAGGAGTTGCGTGAAGCCCGCGGACTGGCCTACAGTGCCGGCGCATGGCTGACGACACCGGACCGCAAGGGTGACCCAGAGTGCTTCAACACCTATATCATCACACAGAACGACAAGATGACAGACTGCATCAAGGAGTTCAACCAGTTGCTCAACAACATGCCGGAACGTCAGGCTGGCCTCGACCTTGCCAAGCAAAGCCTGATGAAGAGCATCGCCACTGCACGCACCACCAAGTTCTCTGTGCTCAATGCTTATCTTACCGCACGCAAACGTGGCCTCAACTACGACATCAACCGTGTCATCTACGACAAGTTGCCGTCGCTGACCATGGCAGATCTGGTGAAGTTCGCCAAGGAGAACATCTCGGACAAACCCTATCGCTACATCATCCTCGGCGATGAGAAAGAGCTCGACATGAATGCGCTGCAGAAGATAGGACCCGTCAAGAAACTCACGAAAGAAGACATCTTTGGATTCTAAATAATGTATAGTGTAGAGTGTATAAATAATAAATAATAAATAAATGCTTGGGGGTAGATAAGCCTTTCGCTGTTTGCATAAGGCTTTTCCCCCCATTGAAATGTGGCGTAAGTTCTATAGGCTTATCAATATAAAAGTAGAGATCTTATGACAGAATATAATGCCATATTGGAGAAAAGTAAACGATTTGCAGTGCGAATAGTGAAGCTTTACCGATATTTGGATAAGACGAAGGTTCCAAGAGCGCTCTCTGATCAGATCTTAAGAAGTGGTACGAGTATAGGCGCGAATGCGGCAGAAGCTCATTTGGCACCGTCATCTACAGATTTCTACTGTAAGTTGGGAATATCTTTGAAGGAAGCAAAGGAAACAGAATATTGGTTGTACGTCTTGCATGGAGCCGATTTTATTGACGGCCGATCATACGAGAGTATCAATGATGACTGCGTGGAGATTCTCAAAATTCTTACGGCTATTCTTAAGAACCGACCAAATCGCACAGGCAAGGGATAGTAGCTTGTTCACCGCAAATCATTTATTTATTATTTATACACTATACATTATACATTATCCATTATACATTGCTCATTATACATTATACATTATACATTAACATCTATAGATTATGGCAAAACCAGTAGATTTCAAGTACGCTCCCATGTTTCAGATGGGTGAGGACGATACCGAGTATCGTCTGCTCACCAAAGAGGGAGTGAGTACATCAACTTTTGAGGGCAAAGAGATCCTGAAGGTCACACCCGAGGCTCTGACCCTGTTGGCCCAGCAGGCCTTCCACGACGTGGAGTTCTGCCTGCGTCGCAAACACAACGAGCAAGTAGCTGCCATCCTCAGCGATCCTGAGGCTTCTGATAACGACCGCTATGTGGCTCTGACGCTTCTGCGCAATGCCGAGACAGCAGCCAAGGGCGTTCTGCCTTTCTGCCAGGATACCGGTACAGCGATCATCCACGGCGAGAAGGGACAGCAGGTTTGGGCCGACTTCGATGAGGAAGAGGCTCTGTCACGCGGTGTGTACAACACGTATACTCAGGACAATCTGCGCTACTCTCAGAATGCGCCCCTGACCATGTACGACGAGGTGAACACCAAGTGCAACCTGCCCGCACAGATCGACATCGAGGCTACCAAGGGTGCTGAGTACCGCTTTGTGATGGTTGCCAAAGGCGGTGGCTCTGCCAACAAGACCTATTTCTACCCGATGACCAAGGCTACGATTCAGAACGAGGGCACGCTGCTGCCGTTCCTCGTGGAGAAGATGAAGAGCCTCGGCACAGCCGCTTGTCCTCCTTACCACATCTGCTTCGTCATTGGCGGCACATCGGCAGAGAAGAACCTGCTGACCGTGAAGCTCGGCTCTATCCACTATCTCGACAACCTGCCAACGACGGGCGACGAGACCGGCCGCGCCTTCCGCGACCTCGACCTCGAGGCCAAGCTGCTCGAAGAAGCTCATAAGATTGGCTTCGGCGCACAGTTCGGTGGTAAGTACTTCGCCCACGACGTGCGTGTGATCCGCCTGCCCCGTCACGGTGCCAGCTGCCCGATTGGTCTCGGCGTGAGCTGCTCTGCCGACCGCAACATCAAGGCAAAGATCAACAAGGACGGTATCTGGTTGGAGAAGATGGACACCAATCCTGGCAACCTCATCCCTGCTGAATTGCAGCAGCCGGGCGACAATGGCGGCATTGCCATCAACCTCGACGAGGGCATGGACAAGGCGCGTGCCATCCTGACAAAGTATCCTGTCTCTACCCGTGTAAGCCTCACCGGCACCATCATCGTGGCTCGCGACATCGCTCACGCCAAGCTGAAAGCCCGTCTCGACAAGGGCGAGGAGCTGCCCGAGTACTTCAAGAACCATCCTGTGCTCTACGCTGGTCCGGCAAAGACTCCGGAAGGCTATCCTTGCGGTTCCATGGGTCCGACAACGTCCAACCGTATGGATCCGTATGTCGACGAGTTCCAGGCTCACGGCGGTTCCATGATCATGATTGGCAAGGGCAACCGCACGCAGGTTGTCACCGACGCCTGCAAGAAACACGGTGGCTTCTATCTGGGCACCATCGGCGGCGTGGCAGCTGTGCTGTCTCAGGATACCATCAAGAGCATCGAGTGCGTAGAGTATCCCGAACTCGGCATGGAGGCTATCTGGAAGATCACCGTTAAGGACTTCCCCGCCTTCATTCTCGTGGATGACAAGGGCCATGACTTCTTCAAGGAGTTGAAGCCTTGGACTTGCGGTGCTTGCAAATAACAGAATCTAAGCTGTTAAAAATAGCAAGTCCGGAAGTGGCAGTTGCTGCTTCCGGACTTTTTTCGTTGTTAATGATCACAAACTTAGTGTTCCAGCTTTCTTATTGATGTCTTGTCTATTTCACCTTTGCGCTGAGCGGCAGTCGGCTGGTGAGCGCTGATGTTGAGGCAGTGGGACGCAGGCGCAGGTCAAAGGTCGTCGACTTCTCGCCGGAGTATGACATCCAGCGGAGCGTTAGTTTCACCTTGTCGCCGTGGACTCTCTTCAGCTCATTGAGGTTGAAAGCGATGAGCGCGTCACCCCAAGTGCCGTAGGTGTCGCCTTTGGCATCCTGACGAAGTACCAGGTCGAAGGGATCGTCGGGGTTGGTACCTGTGACCAGATTGATGTAGTGCACCCGGCCACTGTTGCCCCAGCGCGTGCGGAAACGGAGTGTCAGATAGCCATCCTCAGCCACGGTCACCCAGTCTCTGACGATTTCTATCGGGTCGTTGCCATAGGTCTTATCGTCGTCGTTGCCTGTCGTGACTACCGGCAGTTTTGTGCGGATGCTGTCGATCCAAACGATGTTCACGCGGTTGTCGTCGTTCGTTGTGGAGTTGGCTTTATAGCAGTTGACGAGCGCGCGCACCTCTTTGTTGCCGAAGGGCGATTGCTGCATGTTGGCCGGCGTGAGCGTCGTGGAGTCGTCCAACTGCATGGTGAACGAGCCGTCGGCGGCCGGACGCACGGTCACGAGGGCATTGGGGAGGTAGCTGGGATAATAATAGTTGTCATCGTCGTCGTTGCATGATTGGAGAGTGACGAGCCCGGCCAACAGTCCAAGGGCCAGGATTGCTTTCTTGAAATAGTGTTTCATGATCGTTTTCCTTTCTTGATATTCACTCGTAAAATAAAGGGAGAAAGGAAAACTTGCTTGCGTTTTACATTTTTTTGCTACCTTTGCAATTCATCAACAACAGCTATTCAACAAAAACGAACCGCATTATGGGAAAAGTCATAGACAGGGAGAAGCGTACGATTGCGTTTATGATCCGGCTCTATTGCCGTCATCGTCTTCATCAGCAGGAGCCTTCCGAGGAATACCGTGCGCTGACCGACTATTGTCAGCGCCGCTTGGATCATTGCCGATGGCAGGACGAGAAGCCGGCATGCAAGCGTTGTCCCTGTCACTGCTATGCGCCCGAGCAGCGTGAGCGTGTGCGGCAGATCATGCGGTGGACGGGTCCTCGTATGATTCTCTATGCGCCGTTGGAGGTGCTCCGCCATCTGCTCAACAAGGGATAAACGCAGTACAGAGGTTTACTTGGCGTCGTAGGTGCGGTAGACCATGTAGTTGCCGTCGGCCCGAAAGCTGACCTCACTGCCAGTGCATTCGTTGAGCGTGCCCTGCCACCATTCTTTGTAGGCATAGCTCTGCCAGCGCAGTCCGGTGCTTTCCAGCTTTGTGCAGGAGAAGTTGAAGATGCTCATCTGCTGACGCATAAAGGTGCTGAACACCATATTGCCGTTGGCAGGCGTGAAACAACCGTAGTCGGTGTACATCTCCGGCAGGATGGCGAAGTCACGCAGATAGCGCATCATCAGTGCGATGTTGCCGAGAGTGTGGTCCTCGCGCTTGCCGGTGGCCCCCAGATAAGCCAGCCGTGGCTGTTGCTTCTCACCGTTTTCCTTTGTTGATGCTTTTATCAGACCGATGGCAAAGCGTGTTGCCTTGGTCAGATCGTTATCCTCCTGTTCGCTGACCGCATGAAAGATGTCGGCATACTGCGCCTTGAGTCCGGCGGGGAGGCTGTCGCCGTCGCCCACACCAAAGAGTTTTCCTTCCGCCCTCAGTCTTTCTATTTCTTGTGGCTGATGCTTGAAGAGTGTGAGCAGCGCGCCGTCGCAGCAGATCAGCCGCTGTGCCTGATGCAGAATACCCAGTGGTATTTGATGAGTAGGAAAATCGCCGTCGGCAAGGATGACGGCAGAGAAATCATTCATGTTAGATCCTTTTCGTTGACATGCTTAATTGCAGCTTATAGCAGCTTTCTTCCATTTGAAGTATCCGGCCACGGCGATGGCGACATAGAGAGCGTAGAGACCGGCGGTGAAGGGCAGCCCTTTGTAGACATAGAGGGCGGAGAGCTCAGCGTCGATGACAATCCACAGCAACCACTGCTCCACGTATTTGCGGGCGAGCCACCACAGTCCGATGAAGCTCAGCGCGTTGCCGAAAGAGTCGAGCACGGGCACGGTGGAGTTGGTGAAGCGGATGAGAATCCAGTAGACCAGTGCCCAGGCAGCGAGAAAGAGCAGCAGAGAGGGAATAAGCAGACTGCGCTTGACGTGCGTGATGGGCATGTCTCCCTCGTGCGCTTGCCCCCGTTTCTTGCCCAACTTCCATACGAGCAGACCATAGACGGCAGCTAAGGCGTAGTAGACCTGCATGCCGAAGTCGGCATAGAGTCCGGCGTCGAGATACACAAACATATAGACCACCGGCATGATGATGCCGGTGATCCATAGCCATATCGAGGCCTTGTACTCCTGATAGATATATACAAGGCCGATGATCGTTCCAAATAAATCCAGCATTAGAAGTTGATGCTCAGATGAGCCATCCAGTTAAACGGAGCGGAGGGCGCGAAGCCTGTTTCGTAGAGGTCGTCGGTGCAGTAAGCCTCGACATTGCCTTTGCTGTCCTTGCGGAACGAGGGAGCAGCCCAGCCGTTGTTGTCATACTTGGCGTTGAAGATGTTGTAGAGCGTCACGCCGAGGGTGATATCCTTCAGTCCGAAGCAGGGCAGGGCGAAGTGATAGCTCAGGTTCACGTTGGTATTGAAATGCGCTTTGAGGAACATGTCCACGTCCTGGTCGAAGCTGCCGTCCTTATTATAGTTCTTATAACTGTCGAAGTCGGTGTTGGTCAGATATTGTTTGCCGATGTACTGGCTTTGGATGCCGGCGTTGAAACCTTTATAATTGAACGTGAAGATGTTGTTGAAGATGAAGTCGGGCGAGAAAGCGGTGTGGGTGTCACCGAGACTGACTGCCGATCCGTCTTTGAGTGTCACCGTCCAGTCCTTGCAGATGTTGCGTGAGAGTGTGGCGTTGGCATCCCAGCGGAACCAGTCGACAGGCTTCCAGGCAGCCTCCAGCTCCACACCCTCGCGGTAAGAGCGTCCGCTGTTCTCGTTGCTGGCCTTCATCTCACCGATGTCGTTGAGCTCACCGGTGAGCACATACTGGTGGTTGTAATACATGTAATAGAAGTTGGCACCGGCGGTGAACTTCGGGCTCTCATAACGGTAGCCGAACTCTACGTCCTGCAGTTTCTCAGCTTTCAGATGCTGCACTTCATTGTCCTGGTAGTCGTTGCGTGTGGGCTCCTTATGGCTGATGGCGTAGCTGACATAGAGGCGGTTGTGGCTGTCGAGCTGGTAGTTGATACCAAACTTCGGGTTGAAGAAGTCGAAGTCGTCGTGTGCCCAGTAGCCCTTCGTGCGGTCCTCGTCGATATAATAGTCGCGGGGATCCTGCATGCGGTAGCCCACGTGACGGTACTGCAGGTCGATATAGGCGTTGAGGCCGGGGAGGAAGGTCCATGACTCTTTCGTATAGAGGTTGAAGTCGGACTTCCATGCGCGGTTGCGGTAATATTCGTATCCGGGATAGAACGTGTTGACTTTGTCCTTCGTCCACAGCACCTCACCCCAGTGGTCGCCGATATATTTGTTCCATCCGCCGCCGAGGGTAGCCTTATAGTTCGACTTGTTGTCGTAGTTGATACTCGCCACCACGCCGTAGAGATCATTCTCCATGAGCTTCTTACGTGTCAGGTCGCTCTTGAACTTTGTGTCGGACAGTCCGTAGTCCCGGTAGTCCTTGTTAGACTTGTACTCGTTGTAGTAGCCATAGCCGTAGGTGTAGTGCAGTGTGACGTTTGACGACCAGTTCTGACCATACAGCTGGTTCCAGATGGCCTGATAGTTCATCTGATGATAGTTGTCGGTCTGATCCTTATAATAATGTACATTCCCCTTGTCGTCGTAGTACTCACCACAGGAGTTGTAGCGTCGTCCATAGAGGCTCTGCTCGTATTTCGAGGCATAGTTCCAGGCGTGGTAGGTCTGTTCGGTGCCGTTGAAGGTCAGGAACTTCACCATGGTGTTGTCGGAGAAATAGCCGCCCTGGAGGAAATAGGAGTTGAGTTTCGTTGAGGCACGATCGAGATAACCTTTCGATCCGATGTTTGACAGCCGTCCCTGCAATCCCCAGTGGTCATGGAGCAGACCGGTGCCGAAGCGCAACGTCTCCTTGTGGCTATAATACGAACCGGCACTGGCATCGAGGCCGATATAAGGCTGCGTGCCGATATTTTCCGTCTGCATGTTCAGTGTAGCACCGAAGGCACCTGCACCATTTGTCGAAGTACCGGCACCGCGCTGCAGCTGCATGCTCTGTACCGAAGAGACGAAGTCACCCATGTTGACGAAATAGACCTGCGAACTCTCCGCGTCGTTGACGGGCACGCCGTTGGCGGTGATGTTGATACGGCTCGGGTCAATGCCACGCACACGGATGGAGGTGTAGCCGATTCCGTTGCCGGCATCGGAGGTGGTGGTGACGGAGGGCGTCAGTGAGAGGATATACGGAATATCCTGTCCGAAGTTCACTTGTTTGATTTGTTTCTGAGTGAGCGTAGAGAAGGCCATAGGTGTCTTCTTGCCGGCGCGGGTGGAAGTCACCTGCACGCCTTGAAGCTCATAAGTGCGGATGGAGTCTACCGGCTCGTTGTCGGCAGCCCAAGAAGCAGTGGCGGCACAAGACAGTGCGGCCATCATCAATAAGTGTTTATCCATGAATGTTTAAAAAATAAATTAAATGTTTTCTTTTTACCATAAGCACAATATCTATTAAAGAGGTGAAAAGAAAATCTCGTCCCTGCGTCGGCATTGTCCGTATCAGGTTCAACGGGTATGATCTCAGCGAGGGCAAACGCCCAGGCACCCCAATAATGCGTGTTGTGTGTGACAGCTTTCACTGCTTAACACACTGCAAAGTTACAAAGAAATCCGAAAACAAGGAAGCTTTTGCAAAAAAATGTTGCAAGAACGTTAAGAGTCCTACTTTTTGATGACCGCATCGATTGTTGAATAAACTGACATTTTAGAGGCCTTATTTTGCCGTTCTTTGCCAGCGAACGGCCGCCGCCCGTTTTTTTCGCGATTTTGAGCGTTTTTCTTAAATCGTTGATTAACAACGATATAACATTTATGTCTCGTTCGTGCGCTTATAAAAGCATTGAGATGATGAAAAATTCTCTAGAGAATTTTTCATCATCTCGGTTGTTTCATCTCATAAAACCACCTTTTTGTGTCACTAAAATCAGTATTTTTACTTAGTCATCTCACGGTTTTGTTGATTTCATGCTACTATTTCCCTGTTTCCATCTCACTTTTTTCTCAAAAAGCCCTCACTGTGCGCTCTAGATTGAAACTTTTCGCGGGCATGTTTTTGTCAGTGTTTTTCACGATACCAAGACTTAGACTATACGTTTAATAGGAATTGCTTTTTACATGAATGTCCATGAATGAACCACGAATTTTCATAAATTTGATCTTTTGCGAACGGTTCTTCCATTCCGAATGGAAGAAATCTCCCATTCAGAATGGAAGAAGTTGAGGCCTGTTTTTGAGCAATCCTTGCTGTCAAGGCCGGAAGTTGGTATTTCCTTACAGCCTTCCTCATAACGGCTATTCAGCAGGAGCGACCGGTGCTATTCTTCATGGCTGCACGACAACGGCTTTAAGCAACTGATCCCTTTTATGGAATTGAAGCTCTTGCTTGCGTCCTAAATTTCCTCATAAGTAGGGATTGTGAATATCCGTGAAAAGCCGTAACTTTGCAGTCGTAAATCAGAATCACACAACTAAATCATAAAAAGACACTAAGGACAATGAAGAAACTGTTTACCCTCATGCTGCTCTTCATGGCAGCCGTGATGACAACGACAACATTCACCGCTTGCGGAGATGATGACGATGACAACAACAACACTTCGACAGTGGCCGGTAGCTATACTGGTAAGGATACGCTCAGCTTTTCTGTCATGGGCATGGATCTCAAGCAGGCCAACACGGCAGACGTGAACTATGTCATCAACCAAAATAACGACGGCTCTATCAGTGTAGTCATACCGGAGGAGACTTTTGACTTCACAGCTGTGAAGATGGGGAGCATTGTGCAGGGAACCTATTCTGTGACCAATATCCCTTACGACAAGGCAAAGAATGCTTACTACCTCGACTATAGCAATAAGGCCAACGCTGATGTCTTTGTCTATGGCAACAAGAAGAACTATACTGTCACTGAGGGAAAGATTACGGTGAGCTTCAGCGGCAACAAGGTCACGGTGGTCAACGTTCATAAGTTCGGAAACATGCCCATGGGTATGACCGGCACCTTCGTCGGTACGCGCAAATAATCTCATTATTATATATAGTGAACCACATCAACCGACTTTTAATATATTTCCTCGCAGGGTGCTGCCTCGCATTGGCGGCATCCTGCGAAGGTGTCTTTGGCGGTATCTACGACGAAGACCGGGGAGACGAGACCGGCGTGAAGCCCGGACAGCTCTATATCGACGCCACCAGCTGGAATGACTGGTACTACATTGACCTCGACTCGCTCGTAGATCTGATTGATAAAGGTGATGTCGCAGCCTTGCAGCAGGCGCAGACCAAGTTCACGCCGTGGCCTATTCCGCAGGCCGAGAACACTGAAGCTATGCGAGACAGCAGCGGCATGTACATCTACTGGTTCGACATCTTCGGCAAGGGCATGTCCAACTATGAGCGTCGCGGCTACAAGCCTACGGCTCCGCAGCCCGAGCCTGAGCACTGGACCTTTGCCGTGCACCGCGACAACGTACGCACCAACGGCGGCAGCGTCTTCGAGACCAGCTATACGTCGATGGAGGAACTGCCGGCATCAGCCTCATCCTTCGTTGACAAGACGTTTACGCCCGACACGTGGTCGGAGCGCGACGTGTGGGTAGACCGCAAGGAGATGCTCAACCGCATCATGGGCAACCAGGGTATCAAGATCAATCAGGTGTTGTCCTCCTGGCTCGTCTTCAACATACCTCCCATCCCGCCCACTTATACGTTCAACAACCACGTGTTCATTTTACGCACGAAAGACGGGGAGTACTTCGCACTGCAATTAGCGAACTACACGGGCAGTAAGGGCACCACGTGCTACCTGACCATCAATTATAGAAAAATAGCATTATGAGCCATACCTCCCTTTTCACGACGCTCGCCCTCGCTGCGCTCCCATTAGGCACCTTCGCTGTGGAGCCTGCCGACTCGTTGCTCACCGGCAACGACCTGGAGCAGGTCGTTGTCACCGGCACACGCTCTCCCAAACTGCTCATGGAGACGCCTGTGCTCACGCAGGTCATCAGCCACGCCGACATAGAGAAGACGGATGCCACCAACCTCAAGGATTTGCTACAGCAGGTGATGCCGGGCGTGGAGTTCTCCTTTGCCCAGAACCAAATGGTACACCTTAACTTCTCGGGCTTTGGAGGACAGAGCGTGCTCATCCTCGTAGATGGTGAGCGTCTCGCGGGAGAGACAATGGACGACGTGGACTTCACGCGCTTGTTGATGGACAACGTCGACCACATCGAGATCGTCAAGGGAGCTGCATCTGCACTCTACGGCAGTAATGCCAACGGTGGCGTCATCAACATTATCACCAAGGAAGCAGTAAAAAACCACAGTGCTACGCTCGACGCTCGTCTTGCCAAACATAACGAGCAACGCTATGGACTGGCCCTGCAAGGCGGTGGCAGCCGGTGGAGCAATGCGTTCAACATGAACAGAACGACGCAAGACAACTATGACGTGCACAGTGCTGACGGGGCTGTCGCACGCACCATCACCACCATCTTCGGCGACCGTACCTGGAACTTTGCCGACAAAGCTCTCTGGCAACCGTCGGACAAGCTGAAACTTACGGGGCGCGCAGGCTATTTCTTCCGTCAGGTGAAGCGTAGCGTGGAGTCGCCCGAGCGCTATCGTGACTTTAATGCGGGTGGTAAAGCTCAGTGGATAGTCTCTGACAATGATGTCTTGGAAGGGTCGTACAGCTTTGACCAGTACGATAAGTCGACATGGCTGCGCCGGCAAAAACTCGACGTGCGCACCTACTCCAATGTGCAGAACAGCGTGCGCCTGCTCTATAACCATACCTTCGGCGACAATGTGCTTACCGCAGGGGCAGACTATCTTTATGACTATCTGAATAATACCAAGCTCGATGCCGCACACCGTCAGCAGAGTGTCGACGTCTTTGCGCAGTTTGATTGGAAACTCAACAGTCGCTGGGAGTTTGTCGGGGCACTGCGATATGACTATTTCTCGGACCATCACATCCAACGCGTCACGCCGAAGTTCAGCGTGCGCCATACGCCCATCGACCATCTCAACGTGCGCTTTGGCTATGGCATGGGCTTCCGGGCTCCGACATTGAAAGAGAAATACTACGATTTCGACATGGTTGGCATCTGGACCATCACGGGCAACCCGCTGTTGAAGCCAGAGGTGAGCCATAACTTCAACCTCAGCGTGGAGTATGTCAAGGGCAACTATGGCTTTCTGTTGGCTGGATACTGTAATCGTGTGACCAATAAGATCACGTCGGGAAATCCTTATTACGCCAGTGCCACGGAGGCGATGCCACGACTGCCCTATGTCAACATCGACCGGCTCTATGTGGCTGGCTTTGAGGCTACGGCGCGTGCACGATGGAGTTGTGGCCTCGATGCCCGCCTGTCCTACACCTTTGTCGATGAGCAGGCAGGGCACAAGGATGGGCAGAAGCTTGCCAGTCCGTATCTCCCAGCTCGCAAGCATACTTTGACGGCACATACCGACTGGACTCATCGCTTCTCTACGCTGTTGGATGGAATGGTGGCTCTTGACGGTCGCTTCCTGTCAGGTATCGACAACCAAGAGTTTAAAAACTACTATAAAGTGGAGGAGGGTACCATCACGGTGCATTATCCGGCTTACACGCTGTGGAAGTTGTCGGCACAAATGGGCATTGGCAAACATCTGAAGCTGACCTTTGCCGTCGACAACCTGCTGAACTATCGTCCGAAATACTACTATCTCAATAGTCCGGTTGTTGATGGTACGAATGTGATGGTGGGGTGCAAGATCAGACTATAAGCCTCACCCCCATACCCCTCTCCAAGGGAGAGGGGAGTAAAATGTATGGCGGGTGACACGTTTGTAGGCTTTAGCGGAAGGTATGGGGTTGAGGCAGTCCTAACTACTCTTGTCGGTAATCACTCCCCCTCTCCTTTGGAGAGGGGTACGGGGGTGAGGCCGTTTGTTTAGTCGTCAAGTGACTTCAGCCATTTCTGCCCGCTCTTTGTGTGGAGCCAAATGGCAAAGAGAATACCAATTGCCGCAGAGCCACCCAAAACAAATATAAGTCCGTCAAGTCCTTGCATCATCATAACGTTACTTCTTTAAAATATAATTACCCAAATAAGCAAAAACGGCTGTTGCTATCACTCCCATTAAAAAGAGAGAAATAAACACAGATGTCTTGACATTAGCCATGAAGTACGTCACTACTGCTCCCACAACTATCGCTGTGAAGCAGGTCTGAGCCAGATTGTAGAGAAATTTGCCAAGTGCCTCCCGTCTGCTCTTCTCCCGTTCTCTGTCTTCTTTCAATGTCATACCGCAAAGATAAGACTTTTTATCCAAACGCGCAACTATTGAAGAGATTATTTGCCGTTTGGATATTTTTCGCTATCTTTGTGGGAAAATAAGCTAAAGCAATGATAGAGAACATCGTTTTTGACTATGGTGGCGTGCTGGTGCAGTACGACTTTGTGGCTTTCTTCGGCAAGTTGTTGGGAAGTCGGGAACGAGGACAGTGGTTCATGGACCACGTGCTGCCGGAAGAGGTAGGCGCTGCCATGGACCGGGAACTGCATCCTTTCGACTATTATATCCGTCAACAGCAGGAGCGATGGCCCGAATATGCCGATACGCTCAGCTATTTTTCCGGTCACTACACCGATGTCTTCACCGTGGAGACACCCGGTATCCGCGACCTCATCCAACTCTTGAAAGATCGTGGCTTCCACGTTTATGGACTGAGCAACTGGTCGAGCAAGCTGAGTGAGGTGAAAGAAAAATACAGTGTCTTTGGCCTTATCTCCGACGAGTTGGTGTCCAAGGATGTGCATCTGCTCAAACCTGATCCAGCCATCTATCAGGCTTTTCTCGATAAGTTCCACCTCAAGGCAGATACATGTCTGTTTCTCGATGATAAGAAAGAGAACATAGAAGGTTGCCGGCAGGTAGGGATGCAGGGCATCCGCTTTGACCGAGAGCATCCTGAGAAGACCATTTGCGAGATAAAGAACTTGTTGGGATTGGAAGTGTAGTCACTTAGGCCTTAATAGTATCTCTTCGCTATGCTCTTGATGACACTGCGGTTGGGCACTGTGGCGCCTTTGGCGTTACAGGTGAGCAGCATCTCGGGAGCGTAGAAGTCACAGCCGCGGCAGTTGTCGGGACTGTCGAAAACGTTGCAGGCCAGTTCGCGCTGCACGGCGAGTAAAGCATTGGCGGGATAGGAGGCACGATGGCGGATATAAGCCCAAACGAGCTCGGTAAGGTCATGGATGTAGCTCTTGATGTCCTTGTTGATTCTGATGTTCATTTTCATGTTCATTCCTTTCTGTTAGAGGTTGTCTTTGCATCACTAATGAGGGTTGCTCAGAGGTTTTCCTTGTAGAATGCAATGCAAAGATAGGACTTTCGTGGCTATATGTAGTCGTCAGTAGCGATAGTTTAACGATGTTTGCCGTTCTGTAGGCAATTTATGTTATAACGGCGGGGAATAGGTTAATTTTGACAATCCCCGCCGTTATAGCAGTTCGGTCTATTTCGTCTTCTTGATGGGCAGCTGATAGAGGATCTTACCGTCTTTGTTGATGGCTGAGAGTGTCAGCTGTTGTTTGTCGGCACTGATGATGGTGAAGCCTGTAGAGGGATCGCACCACTGTGTGCCGTCGGTGGCACTCACCGGTCGGGAGAGTGCGGCGGCGGAGTTCACCCAATAGACAATGGGATCGCCCGGTTTCTTGATGTATTGGAAGTTGTGGATATGACCGCAGCCGTAGACGGCCACGTTGCTGTGACGGCGGAGCACGGGAAGCAGGTATTTCATCATAATGTATAATGTATAGTGTATAATGTATAGTGTATAATGTATAGTGTATAATGGTATAATGTATAGTGTATAATGTATAGTGGATAACTTAACTCCTAACTCCTAATTTCTAACTATAAGCTGACCCTTACGCCCACAAGAAACGTGCGGCCATAGCGGTAGCTGCCCACAAGGGTGTGGTCAGAAGGCTGGCCGGGAATGCCACTATTGAACTCATTGGTTGTCTTCAAGTAGCGCTCGCGTTTGGCGTTGAGCAGGTTGTTGGCTTTAAGGAAGATGGCCAAACCGTTTTTGAATCGTTTCTCACCGCTGAGGTCGAGGGTGAAGAAGTGACGCTCCCATTCGTCAGAGTCGAGGTAGGGCGAGACAAGTACAAGGCGCGTGCCTGTGTAGGAAGCAGCGAGCTGACCATTCCAACCGTGGTTGGTATCCTTATATAATAAGGAGACGTTGGCGCTTAGGTTTATAACCGATGTAGTTGACAATAATGGTGACGGCACCCTGGTCGGGCAGGTCCTTCAACGTGAAGGTTCCGTCCAGGCCAGTGGTCGTCATGTTATCCTGTCTACCTTTTACCTGGACCACGGAGCCGATGAGTGTCTCGCCCGTCTTCTTGTCTTTGACCACGCCATCAATGGGACCGGCCAGACAAGCAGGGAGAAACGTGGCACTCAGCGCCGCTGTCAGAAAGAGTTTTTTCATACTTGTATGGAGATGAGATTTTTATTCGACGGCAAAGGTAGATATTACTTATTGCAATACTGTTACAGATGTGATAACATGGAATGACAAGTAAGGAAAAGGGAATAAATGGTATTAGAAAACAGACGTAGAGAAAAAGACAGAAGAAAGGACGATAGGTTAAAAGCATCAATTCGTTTGCTGATGTGCGGAAAAGGTGCTAACTTTGTCTGATGATGAGCAATGAACTAAATCTACGAAAGATCATCCATGTCGACATGGATGCCTTCTTTGCCAGCGTGGAGCAAAGAGACCACCCGGAGTGGCGTGGCAAGCCGTTGGCTGTCGGCCATGACAGTTCAAGAGGCGTGGTAGCCACGGCGAGCTATGAGGCCCGCAAATATGGTGTGCACTCTGCGATGTCTATCCAGGTGGCCAAGCGTCAGTGTCCCGATCTCATCATTGCTCCGGGACGCTATGAGGTCTACCGCGAGGTCTCGGCATCTATCCATCGCATCTTTCACGATTACACCGACTTGGTGGAGCCTATCTCGCTTGATGAGGCTTTCCTTGATGTTACACATAATAAAAAGGACATGGACTTGGCAGTGGACATCGCCAAGGAAATCAAGCAGCGTATCCATGAGGAAACGGGACTGACAGCCTCGGCAGGGGTGTCGTATAATAAGTTCCTGGCTAAGATAGCGTCGGACTATCGTAAGCCCGACGGGCTCTTCGTCATACATCCCGACAGGGCATTGGACTTCATTGCCACACTGCCCGTTGAGGATTTTTGGGGCGTGGGCAGCAAAACGGCCGAGCGCATGCACAGTCTGGGTATCTATAATGGTGCGCAGCTACGTAGCATTTCATTGGGTTATCTTCTTCATACTTTTGGTAAGGCGGGACGGGCTTTCTATGATTTCGCCCGTGGCATTGACGAACGGCCAGTAGTCTCAGAGCGCATCCGTAAGTCAGTGGGCTGTGAGCACACGTTCTCACAAGACATTTGTCTGAAGTCTGCGGTGATCATCGAATTGTACCATGTGACACTGGAACTGGCGGAACGGCTGCAAGAGTCTAATTTCAAGGGTCACACGCTGACGCTGAAAGTAAAGTACGGTGACTTTACCACCATTTCGCGCAGCATCACGCAGGCAAAGGTCTTGCGTACCAAAGACGATATCCTGCCGTTAGCCAAGAAACTAATGAGCCGTGTGGACTACGATGCTAACCATCCTATCCGCCTGATCGGTCTTGCCGTCGTCAATCCCCATGCGGGCGAATATCGTGAGAAAGACCGGTGGATAGAACTCGATATAGACTTTTAATAAGAGACAGAGCAACAAAGGAAGATAAATAAATCCGTGTTCCTTTGTTGCCCTGTCTTCTTTCATAAATAAGTTTGTGTTCCTATGTTACTCTGTCTTCATTCAGAAATAAGTTTGTTTTTCTTTGTTACTCTGTCTTCTTTATGGGCTCATCAATCTCACGAATGTACGCCCGATGCCTTCTGTGTTGTTCGGCTTCGAGATATTGCCACTGGTCGAGAACACCATGGTTGGTCTCCATCTGTGGCATGGCTTCCGCCCATTTGAATCCATAGCGACGGTACCAGCTTATGAGGTCGTTGAAGATAAGAGCGTTGGCACCTTTCATTCGGTATTCGGGCAGCACGGCAATGAGCAGCAGGTCTACCGTGTCGGTCTTGTGCCATTTCATCACACGCAGCAACTGCCACCAGCCCATTGGCAAGAGACGTCCGTCGCGTGTGTGCTGTAGAGCACGGGAGAAAGAAGGAAACGACACGCCGAAGCCTACCATGCGGTCGTTGTCATTGGCATCAACCACGCAGGTGACCAAGTTGAGGTCGGCACGACGGATGTAGTCATTGACCAAACGCGAGATCTGGTCGTCGGAAAGATGGGAGAAGCCATATAGACCATCGTAGGTGCGGTTGACGATGTCGAAGAGCTCCTTGCCTTTGCCTCGCTTCACGAAGTCGAGTACACCGTATTTGCGTACTTGCAGGTTGTAGCGCTTCTGTACCAACTCCGCTGTAAGCGCAAACTTACGGGGCGTCACCTCCGGCACCTTCACCCGGCATTCCAACCAGTCGTTGTCTTTGCGGAACCCGAGCTGATCCATGAAACGGGGGTAGTACTCATTATTATAATTAATATATAAGGTAGAGAGGCGGTCAAAGCCTTCGACCATCATACCCTCGCGGTCCATGTCCTCAAAGCCAAAGGGACCTCCGATGCAGTCCATACCTTTGTCTTTTCCCCAATGGGCTACGGTGTCGAGCAAAGCACGGCATACGTCGATGTCGTCGATGAAGTCGAACCAGCCGAAGCGCACCATCCGCTTGTTCCACCGCTCATTGGCCCGATGGTTGATCATGGCTGCCACGCGCCCCACGACCTTTCCGTCGCGATAAGCCAGGAAATAGTCGGCTTCACAAAATTCAAAGGCCGGGTTTTTGTCCTTGCGCAACGTTTTCATCTCCTCACCATATAGATAAGGTACGGCACACGGATTGTCGCGGTAGAGATCGTAGAAGAATTGAATAAAAGTTTTCAGTTCACTAAGCGTCTCTACCTTTCTTATTTCTATTTTACTCATTACTTACTGGTTTACATGAAGCCCTGATGACGCAGAGCTTTCTTCAGCCCCTCGCTCATGGCCTCGCAGTCTTTTGCGGTATAGCGGATGTCGGTGAACACTTGTGCGAGTGTCTCGGTGTGGTTGATCTCCACATACTGCTTGTTCTCCGGAAGATTTTCTTTCGGACCATAGATGTCGTCGATCTGTTGTGGCGTGTAGTCGTGATAAACCTCTTCGTGGACGATGCCGTTAAGAGGCAAGCGGTCGCTCTGTGCCGGATCCTCATCGGGCCAGCCCAACGTAATAGTTGCAATGGGGAATACCAAAGGCGGCAACTCTAACAGATCGATGATCGCTTGTGGTTGGTAGATGGTCGTACCCAAGAAGCAAGTGCCCAGTCCGGCTTCTTCGGCCAGATTGCAGAATGTCTGGCAATAGAGCAGAGCGTCGGTAGCAGCGTTGACAAAGCTCAGCAGGTTGTCGTAGCCGGGATGACCTTTGCGCTGTTCGCCCCAAAGCGTCGTGCGGCGATAGTCGGCGCAGAACGTCAGCACTACGGGAGCTCCCGTCACCATCGGTTGACCAAAGTGTGCGGGTGCCAAGCGCTCCTTCATCTTCGGGTCGCGTGTGACGATGACGCTGTAGAGTTGCAGGTTGCCCATCGTGGGCGTGCGCTCAGCCTGCTCAAACAGACGATGCAACAGTTGCTCGTCCACCTCTTTATCTTGGTACTTTCTAATACTTCTACGATGTATTAAGCTTTCCATTTCTTGTTCAATTTAGTAATTGCAAAGATAGGGAAAAATTCCAAAAGGGAAAAGTTTTCTCCTAAATATCTTTAGAAAGTTGATAGAATATGAGAAAACTTTTGTAGTTTTGCAGTCTACATTTAAAAGCAAATAATTCATCAACACAATCATGCAGCCCCCAGTCCGAAAGGATTGATATAAGGGGTTATCAACCAATGGAAAACAAACAGACATACACTTACGAAGAGGCTTACGAGGCCTCTTTGCAGTACTTCGGCGGCGACGAGTTGGCGGCACGTGTGTGGGTCAACAAGTACGCCATGAAGGACAGCTTCGGCAATATCTTTGAGAAAAGCCCGGAGCAGATGCACTGGCGTATTGCCAACGAGATTGCGCGCATCGAGAAGAAGTATCCTAATCCGCTCTCTGCCCAACAGGTCTTCGACGTGCTCGATCACTTCCGCTACATCGTGCCGGCAGGTAGCCCGATGACGGGTATCGGCAATGATCACCAGGTAGCATCACTGAGCAACTGCTTTGTCATCGGCCTTGATGGCAATGCTGACAGCTATGGTGCTATTATGAAAATCGACGAGGAGCAGGTGCAACTGATGAAGCGTCGTGGCGGTGTAGGCCATGACATGAGTCAGATTCGCCCGAAAGGCAGCCCCGTGAACAACTCCGCACTGACCTCTACCGGCTTGGTGCCATTCATGGAGCGCTACAGCAACTCCACACGTGAGGTGGCTCAGGACGGCCGGCGTGGTGCGCTCATGCTCAGCGTGAGCATCAAGCATCCCGACTCTGAGGCTTTCATCGATGCTAAGATGACAGAGGGAAAAGTCACCGGTGCCAATGTCAGCGTGCGCATTGACGACGCATTCATGCAGGCTGCCGTAGACGACAAGCCCTACACTCAGCAGTTCCCAATCGACAGCGATCAACCGATGGTAAGCAAGGAGATCTCTGCCCGCAAGCTGTGGGAGAAGATCGTGCACAACGCATGGAAGAGTGCTGAGCCCGGCGTGCTGTTTTGGGACACAATCATCCGCGAAAGCATTCCTGACTGCTATGCCGACCTCGGCTTCAAGACGGTGAGCACCAACCCTTGCGGAGAGATTCCACTCTGCCCTTATGACAGTTGCCGTCTGCTGAGCATCAATCTCTACAGCTATGTCGAGCATCCTTTCACCAAGGAGGCTAAGTTCGACTTCGACAAGTTCAGCCGTCACGTACAACTCGCGCAGCGCATCATGGACGACATCGTGGACTTGGAGATGGAGAAGATCGACAAGATCATGGACAAGATCCGTCGTGATCCTCAGAGCGAGGACGTGAAACATACAGAGTATCATCTTTGGGAGAAGATCAAGGAAAAGAGCGGCAAGGGCCGCCGTACAGGTGTCGGCATCACCGCCGAGGGCGATATGCTGGCAGCCATGGGTTTGCGCTATGGCACACAGGAGGCTACAGACTTTGCCGTGAGCGTACATCGTGATCTGGCCATCAATGCTTATCGTTCTTCTGTGAAGATGGCTGAGGAGCGTGGCGCGTTCAGCATCTATGACGCAGACCGAGAGAAGAACAATCCGTTTATCCTTCGCTTGAAGGATGCCGATCCTAAACTCTATGAGGACATGGTGAAGCATGGCCGCCGCAACATCGCCTGCCTGACAATCGCTCCAACAGGTACTACTTCGCTGATGACGCAGACCACGAGTGGTATCGAGCCCGTGTTCATGCCCGTCTACAAGCGTCGCCGCAAGGTCAATCCCAATGATGCTGACGTGCATGTGGACTTTGTCGATGAGGTCGGTGACTCTTTTGAGGAGTACATCGTTTACCACCGCAAGTTCCTCGAATGGATGAAGGTCAACGGTATCGACACCGAGAAGAAATATACCCAGGAAGAAATCGACGAGCTCGTCGCCCGCTCTCCTTATTATAAAGCTACCGCCAACGACGTGGACTGGCTGATGAAGGTGCGCATGCAGGGCGCTATTCAGAAATGGGTGGACCACAGCATCTCTGTGACGGTCAACCTGCCTAACAATGTCGACGAGGCGCTTGTCAACAAGCTCTACGTCGAGGCTTGGCGCTCAGGCTGCAAGGGCTGTACCATCTACCGCGACGGCAGCCGCTCAGGCGTGATGATCGCTGTGTCGAAGAAAGACAAGAAAGAAAAGAAAGACGCCGACCATAAGGAGTCACCGGAGCCTGTTACCGCACCGTCGATTCCGCGTCCTTCTGTGCAGGAGGTTCGCCCGAAGGAGCTCGACTGCGATGTAGTGCGCTTCCAGAACAACCGTGAGAAGTGGGTGGCCTTCGTCGGATTGCTCGACGGTTATCCTTACGAGATCTTCACCGGTTTGCAGGACGACGACGAAGGCATTGTGTTGCCGAAGAGCGTCACCAAGGGCAAGATCATCAAGCAGACCAACCCCGACGGTACGCATCGCTATGACTTCCAGTTTGAGAACAAGCGTGGTTACAAGACCACGGTGGAAGGACTGAGCGAGAAGTTCAATCCGGAATACTGGAACTATGCCAAGTTGATCTCCGGCGTGCTGCGCTATCGTATGCCTATCGACCATGTCATCAAGCTCGTTGGCTCTTTGCAGCTCAAAGACGAGAGCATCAACACATGGAAGAATGGTGTGGAGCGCGCATTGAAGAAGTATATCACTGACGGTACCAAGGCTGTAGGCCAGAAGTGCCCCGTCTGCGGTCAGGAGACACTCGTCTACCAGGAGGGCTGTCTCATCTGCACCAACTGCGGTGCCAGCCGTTGTGGATAATCGCGCTATAGGTTTGACGTATGAAATGCGAATCAAGCTATATCCTCTTACGTTCCCTGCGTTTTCATGCCTTTCACGGTGTGGAGGCGCAGGAGCGTCTTGTTGGTAACGACTATGAAGTCAGCCTCAGACTGAAGGCTGATGTGTGCCGTGCCGTAGAGAGCGACCAGGTGGCGGACACCATCAACTATGCTGAAGTGTATCAGCTGGTGGCCAAGACAATGTCCGAACCTGTGGATCTTGTGGAGCATCTTGCCGGAGTGATCGGTGAGCGACTGTTTCAGCGTTGGCCTCAGATCGAGGCGATAGATGTGACAGTCATCAAGCTCAATCCTCCCATGGGTGCTGATTGTCAGGGTGCCGGCATCGAGCTGCATCTGACCAATCGCTAAGCACTTGCATCATTAATAAATAATAAAACTCATTGCTTCTTTTCAGTTTCCTAATGTAAAATCCGTAACTTTGCATAAAATTGATACAAGTTCACGCTTGTTGGTACTGCAAAGGTAAGAATCATCGATATGTTGAAAAGGATACTTCTCATAATTCCTGTTTTCTTCTTTTTCGCACTTGTGACTACAAGTGCAGCCTCCCGCTTTACGCTTGTCGTTGATGCTGGTCATGGTGGCAACGACTTCGGCGCTCCCGGTGCAGTGTCCAATGAGAAAAACCTGACGCTGAAATATGCCTTGGCGTTTGGTCGCTTTGTGGAGAGCCATTGCCCCGATGTGCGCGTCATCTACACGCGCAAGACCGATGTATTCATTCCTCTTCATGAGCGTGCCGACATTGCCAACCGCAACAAAGCCGACCTCTTCATCTCCATTCATATCAATGCAGTGGACGGCTCACACACAGCTCACGGCTTCCAAAGCTATACTCTCGGGCGTGGAGAGCGTTCCGGCGACCGCGGAATCCGTGAGAACCTCGACGTGGCTAAGCGTGAGAACTCTGTGATCTTCCTTGAGAAAGACTACCAAAAGAAATACAGCGGACTGGACATGAACTCAGCAGAAGGTGACATCATGTTTGAGTTTATCGCTGACAACAACCGGCAGCGCAGTGTGGAGCTTTCCCGTCTGATGCAGCACTGCGTCTGTCAGGCTACGGGAAGACAGGACGGTGGCTCGCATCAAAACAATCTTGCTGTGCTCCGGCTCACTTCCATGCCTGCCATCCTTTTGGAGTTGGGCTTCATCTCTACGCCCGATGAGGAGCAGTTTATGAATTCCGACTCAGCAGTGGACCTCTATACCAAAGGCATCTACAATGCTTTTATCACCTATAAGAATAAGTACGACACCCAGTCGACATTGCCTTATCAGAACCGTGTGATTGAGGTCAGTGCACCTTCCAACAACAATACGGATGATGACCAGCCTGTTATCGACGACCGTCGAAGCAACAGGAAGACAAGGACAAGCGTTCAAAGAAAGTCTGTTGCAGGGAAGGGAAGCAACGATACTCCGCAACAAAACTGCAATACTCCGCAAAAACGTGAAGTTGCTTCACCCAAGGCTACGAGCAAGAATAAAGCAAAGTCCGACAAAGCTGTCAAGGCTGAGAAGCAAGTAAAGAAAGACAACGACAAGAAAATTGTCAGTCAGCAGGCTGTTCATGCTCCGGTATTCAAGATTCAGATACTCCAAGGATCCTATAAGTTGCGCGACAACGACCGTCAGTTCAAAGAGCTCACAGGCATCGAACGGATGGCGGACGGCGATAAATGGAAATACTTCTACGGTAGCAGTACCGACTACAATGCAGTCAACCGCTCCCGCAAGGAGATCCTCGACAAGTTCCCCGGCGCGTTCATCGTAGCCTATAAAGACGGCAAGCAGATGGATGTCAACGAGGCGATCAAGGAGTTCCTCTCAAATAAACGAAAGAAATAAAAATCATACGCACATGAAGTTTTTCACCAATGAAGTCAAGATTGCCCTTGTGGCCATCGTAGGTATAGCGCTGCTGTTCTTCGGCATGAATTTCCTGAAAGGCATGTCGGTGTTCTCCAGCGACAAGTCCTACTATATCAAGTTTAAGGACATCAGCGGTCTGTCACGCTCCAATCCTATCTATGCCGACGGCTATCAGGTGGGTGTGGTGAAGGATATCAACTACGACTACGACGGCAATGGCGACATCGTCGTGAAGTTCGATGTGGACAACGATCTCCGCATTCCCAAAGGTTCTTCCGCTGAGATTGTCAGTGATCTGATGGGCAATGTGAAGATGAATCTGCTCTTGGCCAACAACCCGCGCGAGCGTGTGGAGCCGGGCGATACGATACAGGGGCAGATCAACGAAGGTATGTTGGGTTCCGTGCGTACGATGTTGCCGGCAGTGAAGCAGCTTATCCCGAAGATCGACAGCATCCTCACGAGTGTCAATGCGTTGCTCGCTGATCCTGCTTTGGCTCATTCTCTGCACAATGTGGAGGCGATCACCAATAACCTCAACACCACCTCACGCAATCTCAATACGCTGATGGCTCAAGTCAACGGACGTGTGCCGGGTATGATGAGCAAAGCCGACTATGCCCTGGGCAAAGCCGGTACCACACTCGACAACACCTCTCGCCTGACGGCAAATCTCGCCTCCATCGATGTAGCCAATACGATGGCGAAAGTCGATCAGACGCTTGCCAATGTCCAGGAGGTGACGGCTAAGCTGAATGGCAAGAACGGCACGCTTGGACTGCTGATGAATGATGATAAACTCTATCACCGGCTGAACAATACCGTGGGCAGTGCAGATTCTCTGCTGACAGACTTGAAGGCTCACCCCAAGCGCTATGTCCACTTCTCACTCTTCGGGAAGAAGGATAAATAAAGAAAGGCATAAAAAATGCGTCACCAAATCTTTTGGTGACGCATTTTTTTATTTGTTATTCGGCTGCATCTTTCAGCTTGAATGAATTCTCTATACTTACGATTTCTGCCTGGAAAGCGCGGTCTACCTGCAAGCGCTTCTCTACTTGCGCGCAGCTGTGGATCACAGTAGAGTGGTCACGGTTGCCGACAAGTTTGCCAATGCGGCTGGCGGGCATCTTGGTGTATTTCTGTGCGAGATACATCGACACTTGGCGTGCCATCACAAAGTCGCGTTTGCGGCTCTTGGAGCTCACCTGTGCCTGTGTGACATTGTAGTGGTTGCATACCTTCTCCATGATGTCGTCGATGGTGAGCGGGCGGTCGTCGATCTTGATGGCACGCTTGATGACACGCTCAGCCAACTGCATGTTGATGTCACTGTTATAAACAATGGAGTAGGCCATCAGCGAGTTGACCACACCTTGCAGGTCGCGCACGCTGCCGCTGGCTGTCTGTGCAATGAAGGCGATGACGTCGTCGGGGATCTTCAGTCCGTCACGGCAAATCTTGCTGCGCAGGATGTCGATACACAACTGACGGTTGGGCTTCTCCAGCGGAGCGATGACACCGCATGAGAAGCGGGTGAGCAGTCGGTCGGGCATACCCTTGAGGTCTACCGGCGGACGGTCGGAGGCCAGGATGATGCGCTTGCCGTTTTTGAAAAGATGGTTGAAGATATGGAAGAAAGTATCCTGTGTCTTCGGCGAGTTGATCCATTCCTGGATGTCGTCGACGATGAGCATGTCGATCGTCTGATAGAAGGCAATGAAGTCGTTGAGGTGGTTCTGAATGACCGCATTGGAGAATTGCACCTGAAAGAGACGCGCACTGATATACAGCACACGCTTCTGAGGATAGAGGTGCTTGGCGTGTACGCCGATGGCATTGATGAGATGCGTTTTTCCGCAGCCCGAGGGACCATAGATAAACATCGGGTTGAACTGCAGCGTGTTGGGATGCTCGGCAATAGAGAGTCCCACGGCACGCGGCAACTTATTGCTCTCTCCCTCGATGTAGTTGCTGAAAGTGAGATGCGGATTGAGTTGCGGATCGAGCTGCGGCACGGCAGCGTCGAGCATGGTCGGCGGTTGGTTGGCGCGTGTCTTAGGCTGTGGCTTGGGCAGCGCGTCAGTGGGGTCGGCCTCAATGTTCTGCGTGAGGTTATGCTCCTTGTCCGTGACAACCTGATAAAACAGTTTGGTGCCTGTACCGAAACAGTGGTACATCACCTTGCAGAGCAGGTCGATGAAGTTCTCCTCCAAGTATTCATATACGAAGGGACTCGGTACAGCCACCTGCACCGTCTTGGTCTGCTCATCGTAGCGTACAAAGTCGATGGGCTTAAACCATGTGTTATATATCTGCTCGGTGACATTCTCGCGTATCAGCGCAAGACTCCTGTCCCAACGAGCATCAGGACCTGCTTTCTTCATGAATAATGTTGTTTCAGCGGTTGTATCTGAAAAGGATCATGCCTTGTTTTTGTTCAATAGTATCGGCAAGCGTGTTGGAAGTCCAATCCCTGTGCTTTGCCGCCTATCTTTTGCAAAGTTAGAAAACTTTTCTCAAACGTGCAAATTCCTGCCTTCTGCTATACTCTACTGGGTGAAATCCGCAAGTGGTTGAATCATACACAGTTAATGTAAATCAGGTTTTATTGTGAAACATCATTGTAGCATCACGCATGTAGGTAAGAATGAACACTTTTCATTCACTTACATCATTTGTGAAACATCATTCGGTACGATTTAAACTTAATTAAGGTTTCTGCCACGCTGCATCCGTCTTCCTTACTTTGTTAATCTTTGTATAAGCTCTTGTATTCTCAAAAGAAAAGTGTAATTTTGCCAACATATAACTATAGTATCACTAACATCCTAAACAAAACATGCATTACAAGCAACTACTTTTCACTACTGCTTTGCTGTCTGCCATGCAGGCATCAGCGCAAATCACAGTCAATGTCAACACGACACAGAAGGGACACGAAGTGTCTCCGAACCTCTACGGCATCTTCTATGAGGACATCAACCATGCTGCCGACGGTGGCCTTTATGCCGAGCTTGTGCGCAACCGCTCCTTTGAGGACAACGCCAAAGCGGCTGAGCATTGGAGCACAGTCGGGCAGGCTGCCATGCAGCTCACCGCCAAGGGACTGCTCAATGCCAAGCAGCATCAGGCTTTGCAGGTGACCTTCCTGCAGCCGGGCGACGGGGTCGCCAATGAAGGCTTCTGGGGCATCCCCGTCGTACAGGGTCGCCGTTATCGTCTCTCCTTTTGGGCGAAAGGCAAACTCAAGGGTCAGCTGCGTGCTGTGCTGACAGATGCTACGGGTAAGCAGACGTTTGCCTCAGCCACCTTTGCCGGCAAGAGCTTTGGCAAGAAGTGGACACGCTATGAGGCTGAACTGGTAGCCAACGGCAACGACGACAAGGGACAACTGCAACTCGTGGCTGACGGCAAGGGACAGCTGGCCTTTGATGTGGTGTCACTCTTCCCGCCCACTTTCCGCAACCGGCAGAATGGCTTGCGTCCAGAGCTGGCCGGTATGCTCAACGACCTTCATCCTAAGTTCCTGCGCTTCCCCGGTGGCTGTTTTGTCGAGGGGCAGGAGAACCCTGATAATGCTTTCCGTTGGGAACGTACCATCGGTCCCGTGGAGCAGCGCGAAGGCCACTGGAATGTCAACTGGGGCTATCGCACCACCGACGGACTGGGCTTTGACGAATATCTCCAGCTCGCTGAGGACCTGCGCGCTCAACCGCTCTATGTCGTCAACGTGGGTATCTGGCATGGCGGCTTCACTCCCCTTGATTCCATACAGCCTTGGATCGACGAGACGATGAATGCGTTGGAGTATGCCAACGGCCCCGTGACAAGTAAGTATGGCGCCCTGCGTGCCAAGAACGGACATCCCGAGCCCTATAACATTCAATATTTGGAAATCGGAAACGAGAACAACCAGCCTGACCAGCGTCAGCAGAGCGACCACTACTACGAGCGTTTCAAGCTCTTCCGCGATGCTGTGCTGAAGAAATATCCCGATATGCACATCATCGGCAACGTGGCTGCATGGGGCACTGACGAGCCGAAGTGGGAGTCAAAGGAGCAGACCGAGCTTGTCGACGAGCACTACTATCGTTCTCCGGCGTGGTTTGCCGAGCACTTCCATCACTATGATAACTACGACCGTCGTGGTCCGAAAGTCTATGTCGGCGAGTATGCCGTGACGCAAGGCTTCGGTCAGGTGGGTGACTTGAATGCCGCTTTGGGCGAGGCCGTGTTTATGATGGGTATGGAAAACAATTCCGACATCGTGCGTATGGCCAGCTACGCGCCCATCTTTGCCAATGTCAACGAGACGCGTTGGCGCCCTGATATGATCCAGTACGACGCCACCCGTGTGCTCGGCACTCCTTCTTATTATGTACAGAAGATGATGGCCGACAACGTAGGCACGCGCACCGTGTCGACAACGCTGACGAATCCCTATCAGATCGCTGAGGCCCAGCAGCAGGTCAAACCCCAGGTCTGCCGTGTCGGTGTGGGCACGTGGGCTACGCAAGCCAGTTTTGCCCAGCCATCGCTTTCAGCCGGTGACGGCAAGGTGGAGCAGGTTGGTGGTAAGGTAGACATCCGTGGCACGTGGCAGCAGGCCAATGGCATTGTCAGTCAGCAGTCTGCTTCCGAGGGCGCACTGCGTCTGAATCCTCAGCGTACCGACGGCAACGAATACACCTATCACGTGCGTGCCCGTAAGGACGGCGGCGCCGAGGGCTTCCTCATCGTGTTCAACTATGTTGACCCTGATAACTATTGCTGGTTGAACATTGGCGGTTGGGGCAATACGCAGAATGCCATCGAGCAGGTTGTCAACGGCAGCAAGTCGCAGCTCGTCACAGCGGCCGGAAAGGTGGAGACCGGACGTTGGTACGACGTGGATCTGCATGTCAAGGGCGACAGCATCTATGCTTCTCTCGACGGCAAGCAGCTCTTTGCCACACAACTCAAGCCGAGTACCTTTGCGGGACTCTTCCAGAATGCGACCTATGACGAGGCTACGAGCGAGTATATCGTGAAGCTTGTCAACACGCATTCTCAGGCTACCACAGCCCGCATCGCTCTGCCTGGTCTGCATCCGACCGTGGCACGTCTCATCCGGCTGTCTGCTCCGAAGGGCACCGACGAGAACACGCTCGACACGCCGACACGCATTGTTCCGATGACTTCTACGTTGAGTCCTGACGGTGACGGCGTGAGCCTGGAATTGCCGGCTAATTCGCTGAATATCGTAAGGATCAAATAGAAGTAGGAGCCCCCCCTCTAACTCCCCCTAATCGGGGGAGAAAAGAGCCTCACCCTTGCGCCCCTCTCCAATTGGAGAGGGGTGTAGTTACTTGGTTAAACAGAAACTTGCCCTGTTTCTGATTATTGTGTTCTTTGGGTATTGATGAATGATAGGGGCAGATAAAGTGATTCTAAGTAAAGCCACTATATGGCAATCTCAATGCCTGCCTTTGTATGAATTTACTCTCTTTCTGAACGATTTTTGTGTTCATACTATTAGATATTTTGTACTTTTGCAATGGTTATATTTAATAGTAAAAGCAAATGAACAATCACAAACCTAAGCAGTGGCTCCGGCCACAGACAGTTGCAAAAGCTGTACCCTTCTTTTTGTTATTACTGACATTGATACTCGGATCCTTCGACTCAGCCACACCGGTGATCTACATCATCGGCGACTCTACGGCAGCGAACAAAGACACCACTGAGGGACGCATCGAGCGTGGCTGGGGCATGTTCCTGCATGAATATCTCGACGACGGTGTGCGGGTAGAGGACCATGCTGTCAACGGTCGCTCCTCGCGCAGCTTCTATACTGAGGGCCGTTGGAAGAAAGTTATCGACAAGGTGAAGCCCGGTGATTACGTGATCATACAGTTCGGACACAACGACGAGAAGCCGGAACCGGACCGACATACTGACGTGGGGACCACTTTCGATGCCCATCTTGCGCAGTATGTCATCGAGACGAAGGCTAAGGGAGCCACTCCCGTGCTGATGAGTCCCGTGGTGCGCCGCAACTTCCAGGGCGACACTCTCGTCGACACGCACGGAGCCTATCGCCTGGTGGCCGAGAAGGTGGCCCGGCAGTACGGTGCCGTCTATGTCGATGCCAACGCCATTACCCACGACATCGAGCAGCGGCTTGGGCCTGATGGCACGATCCGTCTGCACATGTGGGTGGAGCCCGGCAAATACAGTTGGGCAAAGAATGGCCGCAAAGACGACACACATTATAATATATATGGTGCGCATGTCGTGGCGGCAGCTCTTGCCAAAGCCCTTGGCGATGCCGTACCCGCATTGAAAAGCCATGTACGTGCGAATAAGAAGTAATCAGACATCATCGTAAAGCATAAGCATGAACAATCGATTCCCCTTCAAGTCTCTTGCCTTTGCCTTCTTTTTACTAATGACATCGAAGGGAGCTTCGGCGAAGCCCGTCACATGGTTCGACGGCATCCATGCCGTCAGTCTTTCGGTGCCTCGCGGTGTCGATCCCGTAGTGGATATTGCTTCCGACATATTCAGAGACGACATGAAGCAGGTCACGGGTATCGCAGCGCAGCGGACCGGCCTGGTTCGGCAGGCTACAATACGCCTTTGTCAGTTGGACCGCCTTTCCCGTCGGCAGCAGCGTGAATTGCGGGATGTGGGCGTGCCGGTAGAGAAGTTGCAGACACTGACCGACGGATTCCACATCTGTGTCCTCCACGGGCAGATTGTCGTCGTTGGGGCTAACGGGCGTGGCACTGCTTACGGACTGTTGGAGTTGTCGCGTCTGGCGGGCGTGAGCCCTTGGATATGGTGGGGAGATATTGTGCCCGAGCATCGTTCGCGGCTGACAATCGACGATCAGTTTACGACGACGCAAGGTGCTTCTGTCGAGTTCCGTGGCATCTTCCTCAACGACGAGGACTGGTCGCTGCGCCCTTGGAGCTATGCCCGTTCCGAAAAAACGCCGTTTGGCGTTATCGGGAAGAATACTTATAAAAAGGTGTTCCAGCTGCTGCTTCGTCTGCGCGCCAATGCGATCTGGCCCGCCATGCATCCCGGTACGGAGGCTTTCTTCCTGACACCAGGAGCCAAGGTCATGGCCGACAGTTGCGGCATTGCTATCGGCTCATCGCACTGCGAGCCTCTGCTGCGCAACAATGTGGGTGAGTGGAATGAGAAAGTGCGAGGGGCGTTTAACTATATCACCAACCGGCAAGCCGTGCAGGACTATTGGGCAGAACGGTTGAAAGAGGTCAAGGGTTCCAAGGGCGGCAATTTGCTCACCATCGGCATGCGTGGCATCCACGACGGTTCGATGCTGGGTGTGAAGACCATGAAGGAGAAGTTCGACGCCCTGCAGCTCGTGATCGACGACCAGCAAAAGCTCATCGCCAAATATCTCGGTGACCCGAAAAAGCAGGCGCAGGTGTTCATTCCTTATAAAGAGGTACTCGACATCTACAATATGGGATTGCATGTGCCCGACAATGTCACGCTGATGTGGTGCGATGACAACTATGGATATATGACGCGATTGTCCGACAGCACGGAGCAGCGGCGCGCAGGCGGTGGTGGCGTTTACTATCATCTCAGCTACTGGGGACGCCCCCACGACTATCTGTGGCTGGCCACCACACAGCCGGGACTTATCTATAACGAGATGCGAACAGCCTACGATCACAACGTGCGGAAGATGTGGATCGTCAACGTCCACGACCCGAAGGTGGCAGGCTATGACTTGGAGCTCTTCCTCGACATGGCTTGGAATATCGACTGCGTCAATGGCTCCACACTCAACAACCACTATCGCGAGTGGCTCTGCCGTCAGTTCGGCAATCAGGCTGGTGATGCACTCTTCCCGGCTATGTATGAATACTTTAGGCTTTGTGGCGAGCGTCGTCCTGAGTTCATGGGGTGGAATCAGACCGAGCTGTCGAAGGATTTCTACGACCGTGGGCTGAGTCCGGTGCGCAACAGCGAGTTCTCGCAAACCGAGTTTGGGGATGAACTCGACGGCTACCTCGCCCGTTTCGCCGCTGTGGCTGAGCGGATCAGGAAAGCCAAGGCCCTTGTCCGTCCCGAGTTGCAGGATGCTTACTTTGCGGCCATCGAGTATCCCGTGTGCGCTGCTGAGGCTCATGCCCGCAAGATGCTGTGGGCACAGAAAGCCCGTCAGCTGGCCAACGGCACGACGACGAAGGATATGTTCGCCCATCAGTCCGAGCTCTACCATGCTTGTGCCGAGAGCCAGCAAGCCTATCAGAAGGTGAGGGCACTGACGGAATACTATAATGAAAAGATGGCTGGCGGCAAGTGGCGCCGGTCGATGAACATGCGTCCGCGTGACCTTCCTGTCTTTGGCGCGCCCGTGCTTCCCATGCTGCTCACCGACGCACAAGTTCAGGAATGGTTGAAGAAGGGAAGAAAGTCCACTGACAGAAAACTCTCAGATTGGAGCGATACTTTAGGCGTGGTGGCCCGCAATGCCGCTGACTGGCAGCAGGCTTCCGAAGGTACGAAGGTGATTGGAATGTTGGGGCACAGCATGCGGGCGGTAGCTCTGCCCCAGGGTGGAGACGTGACGTATGCTTTCTCCACTGACCGCGACGGTGACCGCGTGCTGCGTGTGGCGCTGATCCCCACACAACCCAACGACAAGGGAGACCTGCGCTTCTCAGTAAGCATAGACGGCGGACAGCCTACGGTGTTCTCGCTCAAAGAGTCGTTCCGCTCCGAGCGTTGGAAACGCAATGTGCTGCGTGGTCAGGCTGTCCGTGAACTGCCGTTGAAAGGTTTGAAGGCGGGCCGCCATACGCTGACCATCCACGCCCTTGATCCGCATATCGTGCTCGACCAGTGGATGGTGGACAGCAAGGCAAACCGCCGGTTCTACCTCTTCCCCGTCAGACAGACTTTCTAAATATATACAACAATATGGAATATCGCACATCAGAGGCAGTGTGCGACTATCTCATTACACCTTTTTAATCTGCCGTTAATCTTTTTTGCACCATGTCTTTCCGCTGTCATCATTGAATGGTGTATCTTTGCAGCCGATTTAGAGACTTCTATAAAGTCATAGGGAAAGATTGTATTTAAGGGATTAACGTCATGGAAAGACAAGTGTTTCAAACTGACTCACGCCGTCGTTGGAGTCGGTTTAAGTGGACGATGCGATTCTTCGTCACCATCATCGTGCTGCTGTTCATCGTTTTCATCACCATGTTTGCGCTGGAGGGCAGTCCGAATATGCCTTTCCGTCACGACTATCGAGGGGTGATGACTGCCTCGAAGCCGCTCATGCGTGACACCAAACTCACCAAGGCTTACCGCTCATTGCGTGACAACTTCCTGGAACAGCGCATGCACAACACCTACCAGGAGAACTATGACAAGGCCCACCGTTTCGTAGGGCACGGCAAAGGTCTCACGCAGAAGTTCATCAACGAGTGGCGTGACCCGCGCCTTGGCGTGCGCGCCGCGTGGTATGTCAACTGGGACGCTCACTCCCTACGCTCGCTCAAGCAAAACATGAAGCACCTCAACATGGTCATCCCCGAGTGGTTCTTCATCAATCCCAAGACCTGCCGGTTGGAAGTGCGAATCGATAAGAAGGCGCTGGCTGCCATGCGCAGATCAGGGATGCCCATCGTGCCGATGCTCACCAATAACTATGGCGATGCCTTCCGTCCCGAGGGCATCGGCCGCATCATGAGTGATAAACACCTTCGCAAACAGTTCCTCAATACCCTTGTCACCATCTGCCACCGCAACCGGTTCCAAGGCATTAACATCGACTTGGAGGAACTCGCCATCAACGACAATGCCCTACTGACCAATTTCGTAAAGGAACTCTCGATGCTCTTCCACGACAACGATATGTACGTCACGCAGGACATCGCACCGTTTAATGAGGACTACGACGTGGAGCCGCTTGCCCGTTACAACGATTACCTCTTCCTCATGGCTTACGACGAGCACAACAGTGAGAGCCAGCCCGGCGCCATCGCCTCGCAACACTGGGTGGAACGCGCTACCGACTGGGCGGCGAAGAATATTCCCAACGACAAGCTTGTGCTCGGTCTCGCCGCCTACGGCTACGACTGGGCACAGGGCGACAATGGGCAGACGGTGTCTTACGACCAGACGATCGCCTCTGCCCTTGATGCCGGTGCGCAGATACTGTTTGACGACGACTCCTACAACCTCTCTTTCTCCTACGACGACGATGACGGGCAGCTCCATCAGGTTCACTTCACCGATGCCGCCACCTTATATAATATCATGCGCTTCGGTGTCACCTATCATCTTGCCGGCTTTGGCCTTTGGCGCCTCGGCACCGAAGACCACCGCCTGTGGAACTTCTATGGCAAAGACCTGGCATGGGAGCAGGTGAAGCGCTGGAACATGAACCGGGTGCTGAGGCTTAGCGGTTACGACGATGTCAACTTCGTGGGCTCCGGTGAGGTCCTCGACGTGGAGTCGGAGCCTAAGCCCGGAAAGGTCACCGTACAGATAGACCCCGACGATCAGATCATCACCGAGGAGCGCTACCAGCGTCTGCCCTCCACCTACACGATCTCGAAACTCGGCCATTGTGGTGCCAAAGATCTGTTGCTGACCTTTGATGACGGCCCTGATGCCCGCTGGACGCCTACGGTCCTGCGCACCCTCAAGCGTTATCATGCGCCAGCCGCTTTCTTTATGGTCGGCTTGCAGATGGAGAAGAACCTGCCACTGGTGAAGAAAGTCTATGAGGACGGATTCACCATTGGCAACCACACCTTCACCCACCACAATATGATCGAGAACTCCGACAACCGCACCTATGCCGAGCTTAAGCTCACCCGTATGCTCCTCGAGAGTGTCACCGGACAGAGCACCATCCTCTTCCGTGCGCCTTACAATGCCGATGCCGATCCCACGCAGCACGAGGAGATAGAGCCGATGATCCTCGCCAGCCGTCGCAACTATCTCTTCGTGGGGGAGGAGATAGACCCCGACGACTGGCAGCCGGGTATCACCGCCGACGAGATCTACCGGCGTGTCATCAACGGCGTGCACCGGGGCGATGGACATATCATCCTGATGCACGATGCCGGAGGACTCACCCGTAAGCCAACAATTACCGCTCTGCCACGTATCATCGAGACGCTGCAGAAAGAGGGGTATCACTTCATCTCCCTGGAACAGTATCTCGGCATGTCGCGCGCCCAGCTCATGCCGCAGATCCCTAAGGGAAAGACGTATTATGCCATGCAGGCCAACCTGACACTGGCGGAGATGATCTATCATGCCAGTGACTTCCTCACCGCCCTCTTCATGGTATTCCTCGTCCTCGGCTTCCTGCGCCTGGGCTTCATGTACTATCTCATGGTTCGGGAGAAGCGTGTGGAGCGCCACCGCCACTATCCCGCACTGACCAAGGACAACGCGCCGCACGTGTCGATCATCGTCCCGGCTTATAACGAGGAGGTCAACTGTGTGCGTACCGTGGAGACGCTGCTGCGGGAGGATTATCCGTCGTTCGACATCATCTTTGTCGACGACGGCAGTAAGGACCACACCTTGGCGCGTATCCACCACGCCTTCGATGGCAATGACAAGGTGCTCATCCTCGGCAAGCCCAACGGCGGCAAGGCGTCGGCACTGAACTATGGTATCGCCCATACCGACTCGGAATATGTGGTGTGCATCGACGCAGATACCCAGCTGCGCCCCGACGCGGTGCGTAAACTCATGCAGCATTTCCTGACCGACAAGGACCACCGCATCGGGGCTGTGGCAGGAAATGTCAAGGTCGGCAACCAGCGTAACATGCTCACGCGCTGGCAGGCGATCGAATACACCACGAGTCAGAACTTTGACCGGATGGCTTACTCTTATATCAATGCCATCACGGTGGTGCCCGGTGCCATTGGTGCTTTCCGCAAGGAGGCCATCGAGCGGGCTGGCGGCCTGACCACCGACACGCTGGCTGAGGACTGTGACCTGACGATGCGCATCAACGAGGCAGGCTATATCATTGAGAACGAGAACTATGCCGTGGCTATGACAGAGGCACCGGAAAACGTGCGGCAGTTTGTCAAGCAGCGTGTGCGCTGGTGCTTCGGCGTGATGCAGACCTTCTGGAAGCACCGTTCCTCGCTTTTCAATGCTAAGAAGAAAGGCTTCGGACTGTGGGCGATGCCTAACATGCTCATCTTCCAGTATATCATCCCCACGTTCTCACCGCTGGCGGACGTGCTGATGTTCATCGGTCTGTTCTCGGGCAACGCGCTCCAGATCTTCGGCTATTACCTGCTCTTCCTCGCCGTCGACGCGAGTGTGAGCATCATGGCTTATCTCTTCGAGCACGAGCGGTTGTGGGTACTGCTGTGGATCATCCCCCAGCGTTTCTTCTACCGCTGGATCATGTACTACGTGCTTTTCAAGAGCTACCTCAAGGCCATTAAGGGTGAGTTGCAGTCTTGGGGAGTGCTTAAGCGTACGGGAAATGTGAAGATGTAGCTTGGCAGTATCAGTTTTTTTTCGTAAGTTTGCATGTAATAACTAAAAGCACTTACGATGGAAAGCAAGGAGAAGACATGGACACCTGATCGAGACCAGCAGGAAATCATCGGCCTTAGCCATGGCCGTCACCTCGTATTGGCACCACCGGGATGTGGCAAGACACAGATTCTTGCCGAGCGCGTCCGTAAGGCTCATGCCGAGGGAGTGGCCTACAGCGATATGCTTTGTCTGACGTTTACCAACAGAGCTGCCCGTGGTATGCGCGAGCGTATCAGCTCCAATCTCGATGATTCCGACACGACGCAGGTGTTTGTGGGTAATGTGCATCGCTACTGTGCCCGTTTCCTCTTTGAGAATGCCGTGGTGCCCGGTGAGACTTCGGTTATCGACGACGACACGGCAGTGAGCATCCTTGCTACTTATCTCAATGAGGATGAAGACAAGGTCATGGGCAATTACCAGCGGCGCAGCGACTACAACCGTGTAGTGTTCATCTCTCATCTGATGTATGAGATTGAGCACGGATTGCCCAAAGCCCTTCGACAGCATCCCGACAGTCTGTCTTCTGAGGATATTGCAGCATTGCGCGCCATCTGCAAGATGCAGCGCAGAGAGTTCACCCGCGAGGCACTGCTCGACATCTATCATCACAACGACTTCTATCGCGATGCTGTGCTCCAGCCCGATTTCGACGCCGTGCTGCGTCCTTCTGCCCAGCGGACATTGCAGTTCCTGCGCTATGCCCATGCTTATCAGGCTTATAAGCGGCAGAACCTGCTTCTCGACTTCGAGGATCTCCTTCTCCTTACTTATTTTGCACTTCACGACAATAAAGACTATAAGCGCTATCCGTGGATACAGGTCGACGAGGTGCAGGACCTCAACCCTTTGCAGCTCGCCATTATCAATGAACTCTCCACCGCTTCCCTTGTAGAGCAGTCTTCCCAGCACGATACCCAGTCACTGTCTGAAGAGGGCTGCGTCATCTATCTTGGCGACGAGCAGCAGGCTATCTTCTCGTTTATGGGTGCCAAGCTCTCCACGTTGGGACTGCTCAAGGACCGTTGCAAGGGCAACATACATTATCTCGGACAGAACCATCGTTCTCCGAAATACCTTCTCGACTTTCTCAATCGCTATGCCGTGAACGAACTGCATACCGATCCGGAGCTCTTGCCGCAGACAGCTGACTGCGACGACAAGGCAAATGGGCGTCTTGCCATTGTTGCCAGTGATGATGTGGACAGTGAGTTCAACGGCACAGCTCATCTTGTCGAACAGTTGCGGCATGCCCATCCCGAGGAGACGGTGGCTGTGATCGTCAATGCCAACCGCGACGCCGATGCCATGAGCCGTGCATTGACCGCACAGGACATTCGTCATTTCAAGGTCTCGGGCAGTGATCTTTTTGCTTCCGATGAGGTGAAACTGTTGTTGGCTCATCTCACCGTACTGGACAATGACCAGCAGTTTCTGGCTTGGGCACGGCTGCTCAAGGGCTTGCAGGTCTGTGCCACTCATGCCTCAGCCCGAAGGCTGATGCACCAGCTCAAGGAGCGGGCTGTCTCGCCGGCTGAGTTGCTCACCGGCGACAAGACGATGTTGCAACGTTTTGTTGAGACTTATCAGCAAGAGGATATCGTAGTCTTCGACACGGAGACCACGGGACTGAATGTCTTTGAGGATGATGTGGTGCAGATTGCGGCGGAGCGTATCCGGCAGGGTAGGGTGGTGGACACCTTCTCTGTCTATGTCGAGACCGACCGCGAGATACCGTCGATGCTTGGCGACATCGTCAATCCGATCATCGAAGAGCGCAAGCATCAGCAGCTTCATAGTCATGCTGAGGCTTTAAGGATGTTTCTCAACTTTGCCCACGGCAGTGCGCTGTTAGGGCATAATGCCGATTACGACTACCACATCATGCAGTGCAATGTGGCGCGCTATCTGCCAGAAGTCAGCTGGGTGGAGCAGCAGCCCGTCTGCTTCGACTCTCTGCGGCTCATCCGTTTGTTGCGTCCCGATCTGAAAGCATTCAAGTTGAAACTGCTTTTGCAGGAGCTTCATCTTGAGGGACAGAACTCCCACCTTGCCGACGACGATGTCTTTGCTACCGTGTCGTTGGTCAATTACTGTTATGAGAAAGCCCTGGAGGTGGTGCCACAGCAGCAGGAATTCCTGTCGCGTAAGGGAGTTGCCGCACAGATCAAGCTCTTGCGCGACCACTATGCGTCGTTCTATATAGAAGCTCTGCAACGACTCTACCAGCGTCGGCAGCCCACAGAAGATCCTGCTTTGGTGGCTGAGCTTCAGCTTTTCAGTGATTATACAGTGAAGAAAGGATGGATGAAACAAGTGAAAAAACTGCCCGTCATCCTTCGTTTCCTTGCCTATGACATCATTGATGTGGAGAAGGAACACTCGCTCAAGGAGCAGTTGGATAGCCATGTCATGGAACTCAACACCTTCAAGGAAGCCGATCTCTGCGGTTCTACGGCGATAGAGGATCGTGTCTTTGTCTCTACCATCCACAAGGCCAAAGGTTTGGAGTTTGATAATGTTATTGTCTTTGATGTCGTTGATGGCCGCATCCCCAACTATTACAATGGTGACAACCAACAGCTCAATGACGAGGATGCCCGCAAGCTCTATGTTGCCATGTCGCGTGCCAAGCGCCGTCTGTTCATCGCTTACAGCAAGGCAAAACTGACGGCTTATGGCATCAAACAACAACGTCTCTCCCGCTTCCTCGACAGTGTGAAGGAGATGATGGAGTGATAAATCTTCCACAGACTGTGGAAGGTTTTCCACTCTTATTTTACACGTCTTTTCTCCTTAGGTTTTGTTTTGCATCCTTCTTGTAGGCCTGACCTCTAGGGATCAAATAGAGAAAACGTACCACTCCGTCTTTGATCTCCACATGGAAGTTGAAGAATGCACGGTAATTGCCGACGTGGATACGATAGATGTAATCATAGTCTTGCATCTTGATACAATCCGTGATGTCTGTTAAATTCCGTGCGTTCTTTACTTCTAAGATGACATTACGAACACTTTCGAGACGTTTACCCGAAAGTTTGCGGACTGTGCGCTCAAAGTCTTTAGAATACTCTACGATCATACTCCAAGCCAGTTTTCAAAGTCTGCTTTTTCTTTGTCGTTTAGAAAGACATGTCCGTCAGGCCGATTTTTCGATAGCCATGCATAAGCCTTGTTGTCATCATACTCTTCTGCCACATGGTCGAGAAGATCTTCTATAAGCCGCTTGAGGTTGGTCCCTTTATTCGCTGCCATTACGGAGAGAGAACGGAAAGTGTTCCCTTTCAAGTCTATGACTTTTCTTTTTGAGGGTATTGTTGCTGTTTCCATGACTTTTATGTTTTGTTTCTGCAAATATATATAATATATACGATATATACAAGCAAAAGACATTTTTTCTTTCCTTACATCATCTTTCTTCTGATCCACTGCTCAAAGACGGGGTCAGTGATGGTGATGCCAGTCTGTGGCGAAGAGTCGATGAGGTCGGCATTGATGAGGGCAGTCTTCAGTCGAGGGATGTTGGAGTAGCTGCCGAGATGGTATTGTTGACGAATGTCCTCCAATGTAAAGTCCTTGTTGACGCCTGAGGCAACGGCGCGCAGAAAGTTCATCTGATACTCCGTCAGTGGTTCCACGGCTTGGATAAACAGCACGTCGTTGATAGCCAATAGGTCGTTGAAGCCGCTGGCAATCTGCTCGTCGGTGATGACACAGCCCTCCTTGGTTTGAGAGTAGATGATCCAAGCCAACTGCTGCACATAGGCCGAATAGCAGTCCACCAGCGTGGCAATGCGTGCCGCTTGTTTTTTACTGATCGTGCGGTGTCCGTCGGCAAAGTGCTGGCAAATATAGTCCGCCCAGTCATCTACATTGATTTTCTTCAAGGCGATGAGGTCGCCGAACTGATAGAAAGGCATGCTCTTGTTGAGGAAGATGCTACCCATGAGATGGTGCTTGCTGCCGAAGAGGCAGTACGACACCTGTTGCTGGTGCTGCCATACGCCACGCATTCGTGCCTGGATCTGTGCAGAGTCAGACAACTCACCGACCTGCTGAAATTCGTCGATGCATACCAGCAAGCGCTTACCCTTTCTCTCCGCTATCTTCTCAGGCAGACTTAGAATCTCTTCCGGTGTATGCGTTTTCGGCGTGATGCCCAATGAGACGCTGTATTCAGAGTACGGGTCGGGAGAGATGGATATTTTCGGTGATAGCCGATAGATAAAGTCTTTGGCCTCTTCCAGCCATAGCTGACGTTGGCTGGCCGTCTGCTGAAGAATGGCGGAGGCCAGCTTGTTATAGATTTCATATTCACTCTTGCAGCCAAAGATATCTACGTAGACCACTAAAATCTGTTCTCTGTCCACCTGTTGTAGCGTATGTTTCACCAGCGACGTCTTGCCCAAGCGACGGGGCGACATCAGTATGACGTTGATACCGCCTTGGAAGTCAGCCAACAGTCTGCGTGTCTCTTCTTCGCGTCCCGTGAAATTATATCCGCTGACGGGTACACCGTAAACAAAGCTCTTCTTTTCCATCTCTTTCCATTTTAGTGGGTTGCTGATGCAAAGATACGAATAAAAAACGAGTCACACAAGTTTGTGTCACACAATGTTGTGTGACACAAGTCTGTGTGACTACGATCATCAGTTAATGGCGTAAGTATGGAGAATAAGCACTATTGCGGTGAACCGTCATCCGGCAACTCTTTTGCTTCAGCGTTCTCAATGGGCGGCAGGTAGTCGCTCGCCTTTGCACTGGAGATGATCGTGTGGCCGAGTTGCGATTCCAGTTTCTCCCTCGCCACTTTAGCCACGCTTCCACCATCCTTCGCCACGCCTTTCTGTTGGCTGTAGCCTTGGGGATCGCGTTGCTTGGAGAGCTCGGTAGCTGAAGCCTCTGCAAGAATATTGAAGGCCATCTCAAGATTCGTCATGTTGTCGCGGAGGTTTTCTTTCTTCAAGCCTTTGTGCTGCTTGTACTGTTTCGTGGTCATGCCACTCCACTCCTTGGTGATGATATCTGTGAGGGATGCGTATTCCAGTCCTTCCTTTACTCCTGTTCGCTTCCATTCGTCGGTGAGCTCCTTGCGCACCTCTATCGACTTGATGCGCTGATTAATCCAGTTGTCGGAGTAGCCAAGACGCTTGTAGTCAGTAATGGCCTGCTGGATGTCAAGCTCAGGATCCTGCATCTGGTCGACGCGCGTACTTGCCACCTGCGCCATCCACTGCTTGAAAGGCTCTGCCTTAGGAGAAGGGATAGACTGGATGAGGCGGAACAGCTGCTCTTGATCGGCCACATCGGTCATGCGCATCTTGCCGTCGGCTGCTTTCAATTTCAAACCGTGACAATTTGTCACGGTTTCATTTCCTTCCTCTTTTAGGCGTTGTTTCAACTTCCGCCAATAGGCGGTGGGATCTTTACTGTCGGTCAGTACATTGACCACGTCCACGATAGAGAAGTACCACTTCTCTTCCTTGTCGTCCCATACGGTGCGAATGTTCTTCTCACCGAACAGTTTGATCATTTGTTTCCTTGTCATAGCTTAGCCATTTAATTGTTCTTTCGCGTTCTGTGTGACTTCTCCCGTTATAAAGTCTTCTTACTTCGTAGCCTTGATGAAATAGGTGATCAGACAGATGTAAGCCACCAGAGAGCAGACCTCAGAGAGCGGGTTGGTCCACCAAGTGTCGGCAATGGAGCACTCGATGCCGCCGAACTTCATCAGTGCGCTCACCACGCCCATGAGCGCGCCGCCGGCAATGAAACCACTGGCGATGAGCGTACCTTTCTCGCCACGTGCCTTGTTCACGGTTGCATCTTTCGAGCGTGTAGTGACAAACCAGTTGATGGCTCCTCCCACGACGAGCGGAACGTTGAGCTCCAATGGGATGAACATGCCCAAAGCCACGGCGAGAGCCGGAATATGAAGACGGTCGAGAACGATGGCGATGACCGCTCCGATGCCGTAGAGCACCCAAGGAGCACCGACACCATTCATCAGCGGGTCGATGACGGCAGCCATGGCGTTGGCCTGCGGTGCGGCGAGCTTGCCACTGGCAAAACCGTAGGTCTTGTTGAGCACGATCATCACGCCCACCACCGTAGCGGCGCTGACAAGGGTGCCGAGAAATTTCCAAGTCTCCTGCTTGCTGGGCGTTGTGCCCAACCAGTAACCGATCTTCAGGTCAGTGATGAAGCTGCCGGCCATGCTCAGCGCCGTGCAGACCACACCACCCATGACGAGTGCGGCGAGCATGCCACCGGGACCACGCAGTCCCACGGCCACCATCACCACGCTGGCCAGGATCAGCGTCATCAGCGTCATGCCGCTCACCGGGTTACTGCCCACAATGGCGATAGCGTTGGCAGCCACCGTGGTGAAGAGGAAAGCGATGATGGCGACGAGCAGGATGCCCACGACGGCAAAGAGCAGATTGCCGTGCATCACGCCCAACCAGAAGAAGAGAAACGTGATAGCGATCACGGCGATGCTGCCAATGGCAATGATCTTGAACGAGATGTCGCGCTGCGTGCGCTTCACGGCTACCGTGGCGTCGCCTTTGCCCTTCATCTCTTTGGCAGCGAGACCAATGGCGCCTTTGATGATACCCCAGCTCTTGACGATGCCGATGATGCCGGCCATGGCGATGCCGCCGATGCCGATGCTGCGGGCGTAAGCCTTGAAGATCTCTTCAGGACTCATGTTGCCTACTGTAGCCGTGATGGTCGGATCCCACATGTTCAGCACTTGGTCGTGGAAGGCGAGCGACATGCCTGGCACGATCAGCCACCACACGGCGAGAGAGCCCAGGCAGATGTAGAGTGCATATTTCAGTCCGACGATATACCCCAAACCGAGCACGGCGGCACCCGTGTTCACTTTGAAGACGAGCTTCGCCTTGTCAGCGAGTACCTGTCCCCAGCCGATGAAGCGGCTCGTGAAGTTCTCGTTCCACCAGCCAAAGCTGGCCACGATGAAGTCGTAGAGGCCGCCCACGATGCCGGCGATGAGCAGTGGCTTGGCCTGACTGCCGCCCTTGGCACCACTGACCAACACTTGCGTTGTGGCAGTAGCCTCCGGGAAAGGATACTTGCCGTGCATATCGCTGACAAAATATTTGCGGAAGGGAATGAGGAAAAGGATGCCCAGCACACCACCCAAGGCTGAGGCCAGGAACATGTGAAGGAACGATACCGTCATCTCCGGGTATTTGGCCTGGAGGATATAGATGGCGGGCAGGGTGAAGATAGCACCGGCCACCACAGCGCCCGAGCAGGCACCGATGCTCTGGATGATCACGTTCTCACCGAGAGCCTTGCTGCGGTGCGTCGCCGTCGACACGCCCACGGCGATGATGGCGATAGGGATGGCGGCCTCGAAGACCTGTCCCACTTTCAGCCCTAAGTAGGCGGCGGCAGCCGAGAACACCACGGCCATGATCAGACCCCACGTCACAGACCACGCGTTGACCTCGGGATAGGCGCGGTCGGGGCGCATGATGGGCGTGTATTCCTCGCCCTCTTTCAATTCTCGAAATGCATTGTCGGGCAGTTGCACTGCCTCTTTTTCTTTTTCGTCCATGTGTATTGTTGATTGTTAGTTTTTATTTTGTCTTTGCTCTTGTGTATTTGATGTCCTTATAGAGTTCCTGCATGCCCTGCTTGCTCTCGGGCAGCAGATGGAGCTTCACGCCATGGATGTGCTGCGTGGAGCGGAATGCCTGCGGACTGGCGACCTTCTCGCTGTCGATCTCCAGCTTAGCCAGTCCCAGTCCCGGGATACGCACGCGGTCGCCGTCCTTGAGGTGTCGCACCAACGTGTCGGTGAACTCAGCCATCACCAAGTCCACGTCGGACTTCTTTGCCGAGCAGTTTCGCTCGATCTCGTCAGCGATCTCCTCGGGCGTGACAGTCTTGTAGTGCATAGCCACGGCCTTGTATTTGCCGTAGTTCTTGAGCGTAGGATGTGTCTCTTTGACAATCTTGTATTCCATAGATTCAATATTCGGTAAATTTGTTTTACGTTTATTTCTTTCTTTCTGGCTTCGTCATGTTGGCGAGCGACTCAGTGTCTCTGTGAGTGAAAGCTTTTCTGATAGGCGATGCGCAACTTGTTGATTATCAGCGTGCTATTAGTACCTAAAAAATTCTCTAGAAAATTTTTCGTCAAAACGGTACTTTTATCAGGTCATCTCACCTTTTTGAGCCAAAATTCTCTAGAGAATTTTTCGTCATCTCGGCGAGCTCATCTTTTCAAAGCGTTTTTCCACTCGTTTCGCAAAAGTAATCATAACGTTTGAGATATGCAAATTTTCAGACAGATAATTGGCTGACGACAGTTCGGATTGCGTAGAAAAACAAAAAAAGCCGGCTCTTTCCTTTGCGGGAAAGAGCCGGCTTAATGGTATAGGATTGGAAAGCTGGGTGTTGCCTCAGCCTTCTGACTTAGTTTCTAAACTGCATGCCAGCGCCGTTGGCATCGACGATGATGGGCTTGTCGCGCTTTACTTCCTCTGCGAGAATCTTCTTCGAGAGGTCGTTGAGCACATAGTCCTGGATGGCACGCTTCACAGGACGGGCACCAAACTCCGGATCGTAGCCGACCTTGGCAAGGTAGTCGATGGCAGCAGGCGTCCACTTCAACTCGAAGCCTTGTGGTTCGAGCATCTTCTTAACGCGGTTCATCTGCAACGTCACCACCTGTGCTATCTGAGTCTGTGTCAGCGGCAGGAACATGATGATGTCGTCGATACGGTTCAGAAACTCGGGGCGGATGGTCTTCTTAAGCATCTCCATCACGTTTTTCTTCGTGTCGTCAATGACCTCCTTACGGTTGCTGTCATTGAGATTCTCGAAGCGTTGCTGGATGTACTGGCTGCCGAGGTTCGACGTCATAATGATGATCGTGTTCTTGAAGTTGACCGTGCGGCCTTTGTTATCAGTCAGACGGCCATCGTCGAGTACCTGCAACAGGATGTTGAAAACATCGGGATGAGCCTTTTCGATCTCATCGAAGAGCACCACGCTGTAGGGTTTCCGACGCACAGCCTCAGTCAGTTGACCACCCTCATCGTAGCCGACGTACCCCGGAGGTGCACCGATGAGACGGGTGACGCTGAACTTTTCCTGATACTCACTCATATCGATTCGCGTCATCATATTCTCGTCGTTGAAGAGATACTCAGCCAAAGCCTTGGCGAGCTCAGTCTTACCCGTACCGGTCGTACCGAGGAAGATGAACGATGCGATCGGGCGTTTCGGATCTTGCAGTCCGGCACGGCTGCGGCGCACAGCGTCGGCGACAGCCTGGATGGCTTCGTCCTGACCAACGACACGCTTGTGGAGTTCCTCCTCGAGATGGAGCAGTTTCTCACGCTCGCTCTGCATCATTCGTGTCACGGGTATGCCTGTCCAGCGGCTCACCACCTCGGCGATGTCGTCGGCAGTAACCTCTTCGCGCACCATGGCCTCACCGCCCTGGGTCGACTTGAGTTGCTCTTGGATCTTCTTGATGTCGTCCTGCAACTCCTTCAGCTTGCCGTAGCGGATCTCAGCCACTTTGCCGTAGTCGCCCTCGCGCTCGGCTTTGTCGGCCTCGAACTTCAGGTTCTCGATCTCCTGCTTGTCTTGCTGGATCTTGTTGACGAGCCCTTTTTCGGCTTCCCATTTAGCCCGGAACTGATGCTCTTTCTCCTTCAGCTCGGCAATCTCCTTGTCGAGTTGCTGGATCTTGTCGGTATCGTTTTCGCGCTTGATGGCCTCGCGCTCAATTTCGAGTTGCTTCAAGTGACGGGTGATCTCGTCGAGTTCTTCCGGTACCGAGTCGCGTTCCATACGCAGTTTGGCGGCGGCCTCATCCATCAGGTCGATGGCCTTGTCGGGGAGGAAACGGTCAGAGATATAGCGCTCCGAGAGTTTCACGGCTGCGATGCAGGCATCGTCGGTGATACGAACCTTGTGGTGGTTCTCATAGCGCTCCTTCAATCCACGCAGGATAGAAATGGCGTCGACCTCGTCAGGCTCGTTGACCATGACGGTCTGGAAGCGGCGCTCCAGTGCCTTGTCCTTCTCGAAGTACTTCTGATACTCGTTGAGGGTGGTGGCACCAATGGCACGCAGCTCACCACGGGCCAATGCCGGCTTGAGGATGTTGGCGGCATCCATGGCACCCTCGCCACCGCCGGCACCCACCAAAGTGTGGATCTCGTCGATGAAGAGAATGATGTTGCCTTGAGCGTTGGTCACTTCTTTGATGACGCTCTTGAGTCGTTCCTCAAACTCACCTTTGTACTTGGCACCGGCGACGAGGGCACCCATGTCGAGCGAGTAGAGCTGTTTGTTCTTCAGATTTTCGGGAACATCGCCGCGCACAATACGCTCGGCAAGTCCCTCGACGATAGCCGTCTTACCGGTACCAGGTTCACCGATCAGAATAGGATTGTTCTTGGTACGGCGCGAAAGAATCTGCAGCACACGGCGAATCTCCTCGTCACGTCCGATGACCGGGTCGAGTTTGCCCTGTCGGGCAGCGTCGATGAGGTTACGGGCGTATTTCGAGAGAGCCTGATAGTTCTCGTCACCACTGGCACTTTGCACTTTCTGACCCTGGCGCAATTCGTCGATGGCCTTCTTCATCTCCTGCTCTGTACAGCCCGCATCCTTGAGGATGCGGCTCACTGTGGTGTTTACCTCCAGCAAAGCCAAGAGGATGGGCTCCACGCTGACGAACTCGTCGCCCATCTTCTGCGAGTCTGCGATGGCACGCTCCAGCACTTTGTTAGTGTCGTTGGAGAAATAGGGTTGTCCACCTTCCACGCGTGGGAGATGCTTCAACTCCTGTTGTACGAGTTTCTCAATCTGCATGGCGTTGACACCTAACTTCTGAAAGATGAAGTTGGTGACATCGCGGCTTTTCACCAGGATGCCTTGCAGCAAGTGCACCGGCTCGATGGCCTGCTGTCCAGCCTGCTGAGCTGTGTTGACAGCTTCCTGCACGGCCTCCTGCGCCTTGATTGTAAATTTGTCAAATGTCATGTTGTTACTCCTTTCTTATTTGTTATTTTATTTTCTAACACGACATTCTCAAATGATGTGCCCTATGAGATTAGTGCGCCAGAATGGCATCTCTGCATTGTTCCATCAGCCATTTTGGCGTACTGGTAGCTCCACAGATGCCTACGGTTTCGGCATTGTCAAACCAGCTGAAGTCGATCTCCTCGGGACTCTCGACCTGATGGCTGTTGGCGTTGACGGTGAGGCACTCGTTGAAGAGCACCTTGCCGTTGCTGCTCTTGCGACCGCTGACGAAGAGAATGACATCGTGATGCTTGGCAAACTCGGCGATATTGGGCATGCGGTTAGCCACCTGGCGGCAGATGGTGTCGAAGCTGCGGAAGGTCGCCGTGGGAGCGATGTGGCTTTGGATGTAGTCGATGATGCGGTGGAACTCGTCGAGACTTTTCGTCGTCTGCGAGTAGAGATAGATATTGCGGTTGAAGTCGAGATGCTTCACGTCGTCGAATTTCTCGATAACGATGGCGTGCTGGGCCGTCTGGCCTACGAGTCCGAGCACCTCGGCGTGTCCGTTCTTGCCGAAGATAACGATCTGAGCTGTCGGATCGTTGTCATATTGCTTCTTGATGCGACGCTGTAGAGCGAGGACCACAGGGCAGGTGGCATCGATGATCTCAATGTCGTTTTGCCGCGCAACCTCGTAGGTCGAGGGTGGCTCACCATGGGCACGGAGCAGCACCTTGGCGTGATGGAGTTGTTTCAGTTGCTCATGGTCGATGGTGACGAGGCCGTGGTTGTGGAGCCGCTCCACCTCCATGCCATTGTGAACGATGTCGCCGAGACAGTAGAGCGTCTTGCCTGCTGCCAGTTCTTCTTCCGCTTTGCGGATGGCAGTGGTCACGCCGAAGCAAAAGCCGCTGCCGGCATCTATTTCTATTTTGAGGTTCATAAGAGTTGCTTGTTTGCTGTTTTGATTATTCTACGTTGACGTTGAGAATGACTTTGGTCTGATTGGGATCGTTGGTGATCATCAGAATACGGGGCTTGGAACGGGCTTTGCGTAACTGCTTGGCATAGGCCGTGACCTTGAGTTTAGCTGTCTTGCCAGGCTCAATCTGAGTTTTGTTGAGCGAGACTTCCAAGCCTGTGGTGAACATCTGGAGGGAGCGCACCTTGAGGGTACTTTTTCCGGTATTGGTGATTTCGAGTACTCCTTTCTTCTTGTCTTTGCCGTCAAAGCGTCCAAGATCGATCTTCTCAGCACTGAGAATCATCTTTGGCGCATTGGCGCGCTGGGCATCGGTGAGGTGATCGAAGTCGGGGAGGATGACGGCCGAGACAGAGATCTCTTTCTCCGGCGCCACCTTGTCACCGGGGAACATGCCGAGATAGATGGACGACTGGGTGAGGCCAAAGTCGCGGATGGCCCGTGAGTCGAGCATCAGCGTCACCACACCGCTGTGCCCAGGTGCCAGTTGTGTCGGTGAGACGGAGGCTTTGAGGTAGCTGGGCAGGTGCATGACCACTGGCTGTAACGTCTGTTCTCCTTTATTAATAATGTGTATCTGCTGTACGGGCTTGTCCCCACGGTTCACGTCGTCGAATTCCACATTGTTGCGGTCGAGTCTCAAGTCACCGATTTGGTAATCGTATGTTCCCACAAAGGTAGCCAACGAGGGAACGACAACGCCGTGCAATGAGAGCACCATCATCGTGTCGGCGGCATTGCTCTCTATGCCTATCTGCTTGTTGAAGTGGCCCATCGTTTGGGCGTCGTAGCGTACGGTGATCTGGAAGTTCTTGCCTGCGGCGATGGCTGTCGACGGCCAGTCGACGGTCGTGCAGCCGCAACTGGTGCGCACGTCTTTGATGGTCAGCGGCTGGTTGCCGCTGTTGCGCATCTCGTAGACGGCGGTCACGGGATGGCCGAAGAGCACCTGGCCGCAGTCGATGGCGGCGCTTTCTGTGGAAAGGCGTTGGGCAGAGAGAGAAAGAGGGAGGAAAAGGGTGGGGAGGAGGAGAGCTTTACCCAAGAGCCTCACCCCCAGCCCCTCTCTATAGAAGGGAGAGAGCCTCTCCCCCAACCCCTCTCCAAAGGAGAGGGGAGTGATATGCTGGATAAACAATTTCTTAGCGTTCATGCTTTGTTTCTTCTTTATATAGTTTTTTATAGAGTCTATAGCTTCTATAGAGTCTATAGAGTCTATAGCTTCCTATAGCTTCTATAGTTTTATCGCCTCTATGGCTTCTAAAGCCTCTATGGTGTCTTGTCTATTGCCCACAGACGATCTTCTGTGCTTTGTCGCGGGCGCTGAAGGCCGGACTGTAGGCACACTGCACCGTGCAAGTGCCCGTCGTGTAAGAGCCGGCGCGGTCGACATAGTACTCGGTTTCGATGACGTGCTTGCCCTTGGAGAGCGTGTTGAAATAATAGTTCGTCACATTGTCTTGCGGGGTCAGATAGTAGCCACCATAGTAGCCGCTGAGCTGACGGACCGGTTGGAAGCAGGCTGCACGCTTGTCTTGGACAGCCACGAAGTCGTAGTCACGGTCAGCAACAATCGTGATGCGCACACGCACCTTATCGCCTACCTTCAGCGTCTTGCCGTCGTGGAGGATCTCACGCTTGACGGTCATGCCGCTGCCCGAGGCTTCCGTCTCAGTGGCAGTCTGCCAGTATTGGGCATAGAGCGCCCCCCAGGAAGTGCCGGCGACTGGCTTGTCGATGGTCAGCGTCTTGCTGTTGGCAGCTTTGTCAATGGTGGTTTTGACATATCCGAGTCCGGCTGTAGCTTTTGGCATCGTCAAGGTCTGACCATCAACCGAGAAGGTTGGCTTCTGAGTTTGAGGAGCAAGAAGTGACAACTGCGCCTCACCCTTGTCGTTGGTCAGGAAGGCATAGACGGCATCGACGGTGTTGAGAGGTGTCGACCATCCTGTGGTGCGTTTCTCCTGCAAGAGCCAGCGCTGCATCTCTTCTATGGTCTTGGTATCAGAGGGCTGCAGGCGTTTCAGGGCTTCGATGGCTGCTACCTGCGAGGGGATGCGATAGTCGCACCAACTGTAGAGAGCCTGCGGCGTGTCGAAGTAGCGCCCCATCTCCTCTTTATAGACAGTGTATTCCTTCAGACTTTGGAGATACTCCTTAGCCCGCTGGCTCTGACCATACTGACTGAGGATGACGGCGGCACCGGCCTTGCCGTAGATGGTCAGTGCTGTCGGCATTTTCTGCAACAGACCTACGAGATAGTTCATGTCGGCTGTGCGCTGACGGTTGGCCAGGGCACAGGTATAGAGATAGTGACAAGCTGTCTCACTCGGAGCAAGATGCTTTGCTCCTTTCTTCTCGGCTTTTTTCAGTTCGGCAACTTCTTCGGCAATGTACTTGTCGAGGAAGGGGAAGGATCGCTTGACCATGTCGTTCACCTCCTTTGAGGCACCGATCATGGTGTTGAGACGGGTAAGCGTTTCGGCAATGCTCATGGTCATGTAGGCGCTGCCCGGCATGCCCGGCCACCAGGCAAACGAGCCGTCGGAGAGCTGGAGCTTGCGGAGCTGGTCGGTGAAGTTGCTGAGACGATAATCGATCTGCGTACTGTCGAGATAGTTGACGAGCTGTTGTTTCTGTGCGGTCTCGCTTTCAGCGTCAGCTACCCAAGGTGTCTCGGAGAGGGTCAGGCTCTTGAGTTCTTCGTTGGTTTGCAGGCTGCTGGTGAGCGAAGTCTCCTTGCCGGTTTCCTGTTGCCAGAGCTTCAGTGTCTTGCCGATGGCTGGATCGGCGTTGACAATGCTGCGTGCGATGGTGTTGGCGTAGAGGGCAGCGGCCAGAGAGAGTGCGTCGCGGCTGTTGGGATTGGCCACGGTAGGCAGAGCCTGAACCATCAGCCAGGCGGGATTATTGGTGTATTCGATGGTCAGCTTGCAATCTTTGGCCTTTTTGGGGAAAAGCTGGCTGAGGTCGAAGGAAGTGTTGCCGGTGCCGCTGAGCGTGAATGGACGGGTGTTGCTGACGTATTCCTGGCTTGGCATGACGGCCATGTAGTGCTGTTCGCCGTCGCTGAAGCCTTTGCCGTCAGCCAAGACGCGGGCGATGACCAGGCCTTCATGACGGGCATCGGCGGGCAGTTGGTTGCCGGCAAAGTCAAAGGTTACGGGCACCGTCTTTCCGGCTTCTACCATAAACGGCTTCTCCCACTCAGCGAGCAGACGCTCGGTTTCAGCGTCGAGCAGTTGCAGATGGGCACGTCCACTGACATTGCGGTTGCTGGTGTTAGCGATGAGTGCTGTGGCCTGAGCTTGGTCGTTGGCGCGGATGAAACGCGGCAAGTTGGGCTGTACCATCACTGTTTTCTGGGCTACAATCTCATCGTTGCGCAGACCGTAGTTCATTTCCTTGTCGTGAGCCAAGGCCATGAACTGCCATGTGGTGACGCTTTCAGGCAGGGTGAACGTCAAACTCACGTTGCCATTGGCATCGGTCATGAGGTTGGGGAAGAAGAAGGCGGTCTCGTTGAGATTGTCGCGCAGCGTGGCAGGCGTGCCGACTTTTGAAGTCTCGGCATTCTCTACGTTTGCAGCTTTTGGCGCGTAGCCAACGACAACATCATGGTCTGCTGCATCCTTATATGCGATGTCACTGCCTGCAAAGTTGGCGGCACGGGACTGTTGCATCGTCATCATCTTGGTTCCGCGAACACGGATTGGACCGGAGGCCATCAGCACTTCACTCACAGCAATGAAGGGATTGAAGATGCCCTCCATAGCGGGGTCGAAGTGACTGAAGCTGAGGTCACGCACATTATAGGCACGATAGTTCTGATAGCCATAGAGTCCGATGGCTGGCCAGCGTGTAGTGTTCCACTGAGCCGACAACATGCTGGATGCAAAGTCGAGGGAGAAGTTCCAGTTGTGGGGATAGATGGCATCGAGGCTCTTGTCGTACATGGCGGCCAGCAGTTGTGCCTTTGCGGGCTTAGCCTTGGCGTTGGTCACCTGTAGCGTCCACGTCTCTTTCTGTCCGGGCACGAGCTTGTCACGGAAAGTCTTCCATGTCAGATGGAGTTGCTTGTCGGGCTCGGGACGGGAGAGAACATCGTAGTGGGTGTAGCATTTGCCGTCCTTGACCCAAGCCAGAGCCAGTGTGAGTGCGTCACCGTACTCGGGTTTATACTGGATCTTTTCGGTTTTCACTTCATTGCTGAGTGTGCCTTGTCCCTGCTTGATGATCTTGTCGGAGGCAAAGACCGTGTAGAAGACGTGGACATCTTTGTCGGAAGAACCTACCTGAAGGTAGATGGGGTTGCCTTCGGTGAATTGGTGGGAGGAGAGATAGTACCAGTCGTGTGTGGTTGTGGCCGGATGACGGTCGGAATAGGTAAACACCACAATGTCGCTCCGCAGCGTGTCGCCTTGGCAGATAGCCTCAAGATGATGTTCACCGGGAGCGAGTTTCCTATATATATAAATAGGTGTGTCTGTCGGCACTGTTGCCCATGCTCCATTGTTGAAGCGGTAGCTGACGCTGGCCTTGATGCTCTCGCCATTCATATTCTTGCAAGAGAAGAGGAATGTCTTCAGGCTGTCGCGCAGACACTGCTTGGGCAATGTGCTGGAAAGAACGGCGGAACGGTTGGTCAGCGGCATCGTCGTTGTGGCCTCCTGTGTCTCGCCGGAGAGGCTGGTGACTTTCGTTTCGGCAGTGATGCGATAGCCGAACCGCTGGTTGAGGTCGATGTTGTCGGGGTAGGTCATTGGCAATTTGACGGTAAAGGAGCCGTCGTCGGCAGTGACGGTGGAGTCGGTTAGCAGTGCCGTCTCACCGCTTACGGTGCGATACCACCACAGCATGGGACTGCGGCGAACGGTGTAGACCACCTTGCCACCCTGTACGGGTACGCCTGAATAGGTCTTCGCCACACCACGCACGCGGAGCGTGTCACCAGCTTGGTAGGTCTGGGTGTATTTGTCGAAGTCGATTTGGAAGGTAGGTCGCTTGTACTGTTCCACATGTATGGAGGCGTAGCCCATGGAAGAGTTTTCGCTGCTGGCTGTTAACGAGAACGCACCGGTGAGACCGTGCTGTGGCAGGGCAAAGTCTGCCGATGCTGTACCGAAGTCGTCCGTGGTGACGTTTTGACGGCTCACCTCCTTGCCGTTGGCGTCGCGCAGCGTCAGCGTGATGGTCTTGCTACCGGCAACAGCAGATTGCATCGTACTGTCGTTGACATTGTAGGCAATAGCTGTGGCGTGCAGCGTCTGGCCGGGACGATAGAGCGAGCGGTCGGTGAAGAGGTTGATATTGTGATGCTCACGCTTGTTGTTCCAGTAGTAGAAGTTGTCGTAAACGTTTTGGATGGGCAGTGCCTTGTCGTCGTTGGTGTAGGCCACGAAGAAGTTGGGGCGCTTGTCACCATAGTGCAGGATGGTTTCTCCATTGCGGTCAGTGGTGAGCGTTTGCAGTGTCTTCTGTGTGTTGCCGTCGTAGTTGAAGAAGCGCAGGTGCGCTCCGGCAATAGGTTTGCCGGTGGTGGCGTTGACAGTGACAAAGCGGATGGCCTTGCCGGGCTGAGGCTGATGGAGCACGCTCAGGTCGCTCACACGCAGCAAAGTGCGCTGAGGTTCAATGCTGGCGTTGCTGGTGGTGGTCTCAATCAGATAGACACCAACGGGCAGGGCCTTGAGACGAATGGAGTCGGTGCTCTCTTTCCAGGCTGGCTGGCCGTAATATTGGCGCGTGACGGACTGGATCTCTCCGGGGAAAATTAGTTTGGCAATGCGCTCGTAGTCGCGTTTGCTGTTGGGATTCAGTTTGGTGTCACCATTCAGGTTCAACCGATAGATCTTCAGCGTGAGCGTGTTGATGTTTCTGATGGAGTTGATGCGCACGAGCCGCTCTTGGTTGGGCAGCAACACGCCGTCGCCCGCGTTGATGCTGAACGAGGGAGCCTGCAGTTCTTCAAGGGCGTTGCGCAAAACGTTCATGCGCTGCCAGTCGCCCCAGCGGCTGAGGGCGTAGTTGATGAAGTTGACGCGGTGCTCGGCTGTGACGTCGCTGGTTTGGCTCATCGCATTGTATCGGGCGATGGCGATCTCACCGCACTCGCGCAGATCCTGATAGGCGTTCATCAGCGAGTCGAGGCATTGCACGCACTTCGACTTGCGTAGGGCACAGTCGGTCTGCTGGCCTTTGGCCTGTTGCATCCACAGTGCTGTCAGACAGGCAGCCGGCCGGTTGCCCTGCTTGGCATAGTAGTCATGGAGCGTCTTATAGTCTTTTGCTTCGAGCCCGATGACGTGGAGCAGGTCATCGTAGAAGATTTTGCTGTCAATGCCTTCCACGATGGCGGGTTCATAATCCTCGCATTTGTGTTTAGCCAACAGGTCGGGATTGGCCATAGCGCGGCCAAACCACAACTTTTCCTTAGCCTGGTTGTCCTTGTCGTAACTGTCCTGGTAGGCTTTGCCGAGTGCGGCGGCGTAGACGGCGCGGAGCGTTGGGTCGGTCAGACGGGTGTAGTCCGTCTCCAACCGTTGCCGCATCACGTCGATCGAATCGGGCGCGACACGGCCTTGCGTCTCCACTTCCTGCCATTTGGCTTTCAGCAGTTGTCCGTAAGCTTTCTCTTGTCTGGCTTTCTTGACAATCTGATCCAACCATTGCAGTTCGGTTTTTGGCAAGTCCTTCTGTCGGGCAGTGGTGACCTGCTTCCACAGACTTGTGAAACTGTCGGCATACATGCTCGCCGACAAAGCCAAGGCGGCTAAAACACATACTATCTTTTTCATATTGAAGAATTTACGCTTGATATAAATGCAAAGATAGATATATTTTTTGGATTAGCCCTCATCTGCTAACTTTAATTAGTAGCTTTTACAATAGAGTAAGCATTCAGTTTAGGCCGTCTTTCCTATAAGCTGTAAATTTCCGACCTTTGC
>OGQX01000023.1_pt1 | contig 147846 bp, 117 predicted proteins | sample 1553291 | NCBI WGS metagenome assembly OGQX01 (sample SAMEA2580030, study PRJEB22360) | human gut metagenome | biome: human gut; feature: human-associated habitat; material: faeces | place: Denmark | collected 2008/2010
TTACGGAAGCATTCCCCACAAAGGGTATTTGATGTGACTCCTTTTGAGGATTCAAGGAAGTCTATATAGATTCCCATTCCCTCTCCGTATGATTTTAAAGCGTTATGGCTCAGATTCCTTATACACGGAAGATAGACCGTATGCCACTCATGGATGGCATCGGCGATAATTGAATGTTCTGCTTTAGTCTTCATATTCAAAATAGTCGTTTAAATCAGGCAAAAGTTCTTCATACCCACATCCTGTCAGATTTTCCAACTGGTGTGCAAACAGCGGTACAAGCCTGTAATAATATAATGTGTTTTGAATGTAACGGTGTCCCATGGAACGGCTGAGATATAAGAGTTTGTCCATCCATTCAATGCCGCAGTGATCCCAACCGTTTATGTTCACGACCGCATAGTGACTGCGAAAATCATATGCTCTTGCGTGTGCCGTACTGACTTTCTTCCATACTTTCTTAAAACTTGCCGTTACCCATTCTCCGGAATATGGTTTGTCATACTCGTTAGGAAAGAATGTCTTTCTTCCGGGCATGAGATTTTCCATTTTGACATTATACATCTGCAATAGCGACCACATGGATTCGTGCAAGGCAACCCGATGTTCATCTATGCTCTTTGTGTATCTTATATTTATAACACCGGATTGCAAATCTACGTCTTCTACTCTGAGCAGACGGGCTTCTGTTGTACGCATCCCTGTACTGTACAAAAGTCGGAAAAAGACCGGAACTTCCACTTTCATAAGCGCAGCCCTCATGTCACGGCAATTTATTGGAGGTTCGAGATTGTCCGCTTCATTAAAGAATCTTGCAAGCTCTTCTGGAGTAAACGGATGTGGTTCGAATGATGTGACATTGACTCTTGGAATGGTGGATGGAAGAGGAATATTTACAAAACCACGGCTATTCGCATATTTCAGAAATCCTCTGACACCTACAATTCTGTTATTGCATGACTTTGCGGATTCCGTTTTTTTCTTCTTGCAATAATCAAGGACAATTTCTTCTGTAAGAACTTCGGCTGACGGATAATTTTGAGCGCAGAAGTCATTGAAACGGCGAATCTTGTCCATTGTCCGCCTACTGAATTTCCCAGAAGCTCTTTTGTAAAGTTCATATTTCTTGACTATATGGGATATTGCGGAATAAGAGTATGGCTGTTCTGAAACAGGAATACGCTTTGGCTTAGGTGTGTATTTTATATCCGGAGGATATGATGGCAATTTGAACGGTGCCCCATATTTCGACCGGATATAACGGATGAAGCGCCTCAAAATAATGCATCTGTTACGGTTTGTATAATAGCTTTCCTTATCTGTCCTTGATGCCCATCCGGAGATAATATCATCCGACAGCACTCCGCCATGATTCATACAGTACTTGGCGAAAGAGTTCAGGTATATGCGGGTTATATAGTCACATTTTCCGATACCGGAGATGAAATTGACATATTCAGACATCAAATCTGCAAATTGGGGTAGATGTGAATCTGTTTTCATTCGAACAACTCCTTTCTTATTGGATAACATTCAATATTGATTCCGCATTCTCTCAGATGAGGGATGTCAGCATCTATATATGGGACTATAGATGAAGAACAGATATGTCCTAAAATATGGCTGATGACCCTAATCTCGGTACCTTTACCAAGTAATTTAGAGGCGAGGTTGTGCCGAAATACGCTGACTCCACGCCCGGATTCACCTTTTCTAAGGTTTAGTTTCTCAAAGACTGTATTGACAATGGTGCCGATACTTTTGTTCTCCAACCTTTCTGTCGTATTCTTCTTGTTGGGAAACAGATACACGGATCCGGCCTCATTGTCCCGTTCATTCCGTATGTAATCAAACAATGAGTTTCCAACATGGGGAAGAAGGGGCAACACTATCGGATTACCAGTCTTTTCCTGGACGAAGCTGACTCGTTCCTTCTTCCAATCTATGTCTGTCAATTTCAAGTTGGCAATGTCACATCCTCTTATGCCAGTATATAAAGCCAATGAAACTATAGCTTTTTCCCTGAAAGTCAAAATATTGTTAGAGTCTGACAAAGCATTTTTTATCACATTGATTTCATCATCCTTAAGATAGTTGAAGTTTTTCCTTTCATATTTCAAATCAGGGAAATAACCTAATACTTTTTTCATGTCGTATAAATCCCCCAACTCTTTAAGAGCTGACGCTATGTGACTGCAATATGTCCTTGAACGCTTTTGCTGTTCTTCTTTAAGGAAAAAGGACAAAACATGTTCTTCTTTGATTTCATCCAATGAAGAGACGTGGAACTTTTGCATCTCAAAAAGGAACATTGTAACGGCATCGGTTTCCATTTTTACTGTGGACTTCTTTTTATGTTCTGCGGCACGCTTCCGATAAATGTCTATAACTTTCCGAAAACTGGGGTTAAGCATATTATACCTGGAAGGATAGCATAACGGAACAAAGGACTTCTTGTCCGGGTAGTGCCCAAATTCATCATATGCTTGGATAGTACGTAAATGCATCATCCTAAGATCCAATGTCGCTTTTGTATATCCCCTTGTACGGATAAACTTTTCTGCAAACTGTTCATACGAATGAAAACATCCTTCATGTTCAAAAAGAAGTCTTAAAACAAATTTTACTCCTTTGATGTACTGAATGTCATAACCACGGGAAACGAGGTTGTCCAGTAACTTCTTCTGGCTTAATTTTAACTGTGCTATATTCATATTCTTCCTATTGGCTTTAGTGCCATTAGCAAAGATATAGGAATGTATTATCCAAACCTATTCATCCTATAACAGAATGATTTACAGAATAAAAAACTATATTTTTAGGATAATGCTGGGGTTTGGATAATTGCGGACAGTTTTACTTCAGTGCAATGGATGTACTCAATCTGCCGGGAGATAATGCCATAAGAAAAGTCTACGACTTCAATCCTGTCCTTGATGGCATGACTGAAGCTGATGCTGCACATGTCAAAGGTATTCAGGCTTGTCTATGGAGCGAAGACGTAGAAACAATGGAACAGATAGAATACCGTTTGTTGCCTCGACTTGCCGCACTCGCTGAAATTACATGGAGTGGTTTTGACAAGCAAGATAGAGATTACCATGAATTCGCTTTGCGTATGTTCAATGTTATAAAGCGGTATGACAAATATGGTCTGAACTACCATAAAGGAGCATTCGAAGTAACATCCGACTACGAGAATGATACTTTAAATCGCCAACTCAGTATACAACTGAATACTCTTGGAAACAGAAAGATATATTATACGCTGGATGGCAGTGAACCTACAGAAAAATCACAACTTTATAAGGAACCGTTCAATATAAACAGCAATGCCATACTAAAAGCAAAAGTCATCATGCCGGGAGAAACAGACAATAATTTAGTGTGTGATACTATCAGTGTGAACAAAGCCACATTCTGCCCTATGACACTGGCTGGACAACCTAGTCCTACCTATACCTATAAAGGAGCTTCCATACTGACTGACGGACTGACTGGCGATACACGCTACAATACTGGCCGCTGGCTAGGCTTCCTCTGCGATCTGGATGCTACGGTAGATTTAGGAAAGGTAACAGAAGTATCGAGCGCGGCATTCCGTACCGATGTAGCAATAGGGGCTGCCGTTATGGACATCACAGGTATGGAAGTGTGGTGCTCTGCTGATGGAAAGAATTTCACCAAAGTGGCAGAAAGTTCAAAACCAGTTCTAAAAAAAGACGACCGCGACGGTATCTATCGCCATGAGCTGACATTCGATACACAATTGGCACGCTATGTCAGAATAATTGGCAAAATCACTCCGAAGTTACCCTCATGGCACACTTGGCCAGGTGGAAATGCCTTTATTTTTGTGGATGAGATTTATGTAAATTAAAATAAACAATCAATTATGAGAAAAAAGATGATTAACCTTTCGGCATCATTATTGGGAGTCGTAGCTGTAACTGCAACATTATTCTCTTGCAGTAATCAACAACAAGAGTCTCCCCTGAAAGCAAAAGTAGAAGAGTATGCCCGTGTAGAATTAAAATCCGACCTTGTAAACAACCTGAATGACAAGGAAAAGGAATTAGTAAGAATATTCTTTCAGGTAGGAGAAATCACCGACAATCTTTTCTGGAAGCAGACCTTTGGTGACAAGAGTCAGCTCGATACCATCACCGACAGCTATGCGAAAGAATTTGCCATGATTCAATATGGGGCGTGGGACCGTCTTGACAATAACAAACCATTTCTGGCTGGATATGGTGAAAAACTGGCAGTATGCAATTATTACCCACATGACATTACAGCAGAAGAGTTCGACGCATTCGAAGACGCTAACAAAAACTCATGGTACACCGTTATCCGAAGAAATGAAGATGGTTCCCTCAAAAGCGTCTGGTATCATGAAGCCTATGCCGAAGAAATAGGACGCATCTGTACTTTATTGGAGAAAGCAGTGACATTGGCAGAAGATCCGGGCTTGAAGAACTACCTTGAAAAGCGTATCGAGGCATTTAAGACAGATGATTATCTGGAAAGCGACCTTGCATGGATGGACATGAAAGATAGCAAGATAGATTTTGTGACAGGTCCTATTGAAAGTTACGACGATAAGTTCCAGGAAACTAAAGCTTCGTACGAGTCGTTCATCCTATTGAAAGATGAAGCTAGAAGCAAAGACCTTGCTAAGTTCGTATCCATGCTTCCAGCTCTCCAGAAAGAGTTGCCTTGCGCACCAGAATACAAAACATTTGTTCCGGGTACATCATCCGACCTGAATGTATACGATGCTGTGTACTATGCAGGCGACTGTAACGCCGGCAGTAAGACTATCGCGATTAATCTGCCGAACGATGAAAGAGTACACGCATTGAAAGGTACCCGCCGTTTGCAACTAAGGAACTCCATGAAAGCAAAATTTGATAAAATCCTTATGCCTATCGGACAACTTATCGTAACCCCTGAACAGCAGAAATATCTTAATTTCGACGCATTCTTCTGGAATGTTACCTTCCATGAAGTTGCACATGGACTGGGTGTCAAGCAGACCATCAACACCAATGAAAGTGTGGATGCCGTGATGGGTACAGAAAAGACATCGTGGGAAGAGGCTAAAGCAGATATCTTAGGTCTGTTTATGGTAACCAAACTCATCGAAATGGGTGAAATTACAAATATTACGGCCGAAGACGCCATTACTACCTATATTGCAGGTATCTTGCGTTCCGTAAGATTTGGAGCTGCGTCATCGCATGGAAAAGCCAACATGATGTGCTTCAATTACATGGAGAAAGCTGGAGCATTTTCGCGTGATGCCAAAGGGCAGTATGTTATAGATTTCGAAAAAGCAAAAGAAGCTATGAATGGCTGGGCTGCACTAATCCTCCAGACACAAGGAGACGGTAATATAGAATTCGCAACTAAGTACAGAGCCGAAAACGGTGGGATCACTCCTGCCCTTCAGGCAGATCTTAACAAAATCAATGAAGCAGGCATACCACGTGATATTACATTTATCCAAGGTGTAGATGTCCTTTTAGGAGAAACCAAATAATCAGATAACTATTTCATACTTCATTCATGAAAAACTGTGTTCCAACGATCGTCATGCAAAGGAGCAGTTGAAGTATATTAAAAAAGCAGTGTTGCATTGGTTATAAGAGCCGCAGGTATTGCAATCAATCAGACTGGAATGTATAAAAGCAGTAGGCTGTTCACCATTGGTCTATCAGAATATGAAATACTCTATTATTATTTATTCTGCCTAATGGGAACAGCCCCTGCTTTATTTTTATACAAATACGAAATATTTTGATATATACACCCGCAATTACATCAAGCAGAGAATTGCCTTTTGATCAATTTCAAGCACCCCCAAAAAGGAGAAACCAAGTTTCCCCACAGATTATTTGCCAAGAATAATCCTTTCCCTGGTAGCCCGAATTGTCGTTTTTCCAAAGGCAATTCATCAGAAGTATGCAGGGTTCCAAACATGAAATCCCATAATGCCAGTCTGGATCCATAATTACTATGACAAAATTTACCTTTCTTATCATGATGCATTTGATGCTGATAAGGACTCATAAAAACATGTTCAAGAAGTTTAGGGTATCGCAACGGCACATGAGAATGACGCAGATTGGCACCCGCCACAAAAAATACAAAACTAAAGGCATTAACACCTAAAATAGTAGCCCTCACCAATACTGTATTATTACAATAGTAGAAAACGCCAGTTACCAGGACAAAAGCCAAAAATCCCTGAAGATTCTGCAAAATCATTTCTACCGGATGCATACGATAAAGCGTAAAAGGATTCATCGTATCGGCCGAATGATGCACTTTATGGAACTCCCATAAATATCTATTACGATGCAACAAATAATGTGTGACGTAAATGGAAAAATCCTTAACAAGAAAGAGAACTATAGGATAAAGATACATCACAACATAAGCCGACAGATGTATGGATGGAGTTCCCAGCCACGATGTCATTTTCATGCTGAGTAAGTAAGCAAGCATATTTCCGCTTACTAAAAAAGGAATGACAAAAATAGCTTTACAGACTCCACATATCAAAAACAGACTATAATCCGTTTTTGCGGAACGACTCCACCAATATTCTTTCTTAAAAATTTCTCTTATACTATTTCTGAATGAGAATTTAAGAACATACATATACCATATACAAGCCAGTATCCCCGAAATAAGCAAATATACCCACGCAATTCTTCTGCCCGGATCAAATAAATAGGAAACAGGTCCAACAATTCCTTCTCGAAAAAGATATTCTATACTTTCTACCATATTCATACGATTTACAAATGAAACATTACTGTTCCCATAAAATTAAAAGGAGCAGACGGAATGATACCTGGTCCCGGATAGCCGGATGCCCTTCTTGTCATATAAATACTGTTATTGATATTTTGGAATGATAATACCAAGTTTATATATTTATTTAATCGATAATCCAAATTCAGATCAACAACACAATATCCCGGTATGGCACCATAAATACCATAGACTGCATCATTCGGATCCATAGGTTCGTTGGCTGCATCCGTAAACTGAAAGGAAGTAAAACCGGCCTGCAAAGCCATGGAAGCCCTTTTGTATTGTGCAGTAAGTCCTCCCTTCAGATTATACAAAGGAACAAACTCCATCTTATTGCCTTCAATATTATAACCAGCTTTACTTTTTAAGTATCTGGAACCCGTAATCGCCCAGTTAGCAAAAATATTTACCTTTAAATCCGAGCAATTCAGCAGATCCGTCAAGTGCTGCAAGTCGTAATTACACATGCCTTCCACCCCGTAACTGATTCCGTTTCCAATATTATCCCTATATCTCTGATAAGTCCCCTTGACAGCCGGATTTTCTCTGAAAAATTCTCCTATCCGGTTTCCATAATATAAGAAAAACAGACTGACATCATAAGTCAGTAATGTACTGCCTCGTGAACGGATACCTACGTCCGAAGAAAATCCTGTTTCATCTTTCAAGTCTGGATTTACCTCCAGTGCAGGAGATATGGTACGCATGTCATTGAATGTTATGGCGCGATAGTTTCGGGTAACATTTGCATACACCTCCGACTGAGTTGCTTTATACGACAGTGCCATTCCAGCTAAGCACATCCGTCTGGAATTAGTCTTATTGTCTATCAGTATGTCTTCCGTCATAGGATAACCTTCCGTCGCATAATCAATACCGTAATAGCTTCTTTTCCCTCTGATACCTGTCTGGATGTATTCCATTCGTACACCAGGGACGATACTCCACTTTTCATTCAACCTCAAATTGACTTCAGAGAAAAGGGCAAAATTCAGATTAGGAAGTCTGTACGATGAACGATACGGAATCTTATTCTGCCGGAAATGACTTCCCGACAAAACAGGCTCCACCAACGTAAAGTCCGCATCAGCACCTGTTGTACCCGCTCCCTGATGACTCAGATTATTGGCTTGAAAATATTTAAACCCAACAGCCCATGAAGAAGGAACAGATGTCGTTCCCAAATTAAATCTTTTCAAAAATCCGATCTCTGCACTCCAGTTTCTGAAAGTTCCTTTTTGTAAATCTCTTTCTGTATTTCCCGGATCCGGAGTACCAACCCGTTTGTCCCGATAGCCTAAAGCAAAACGATCGGCATACAATCCCGTCATTTTTACATCCAGATCAGCACGCAGTTCAGGCATATTTCGGTGATAGGACAAAGAAATGATATTCCAGTCTATCAAAAACCAGTTTCGGCTTCTATTACTTTGTTTCGGATTCTCAAGAAACATCACATCTGTCAATCCCCCCGGCTGATGTTCCAGATAATGATATTTCAACCAATCGATTCCCCAAAGATCATTTTCTCCTGACTGATATCTTAACTGTGCCAGCACGTTATAACTTTTGTAATCGGAATTTTCCCGGTATCCGTCTCCTCGTTTTAGAAGTGTAGACAGATAATAAGAGAATTTACCGATTGTTCCCGATATTCTGGAATAACTTTCCAAAAAGCCATAGCTCCCAGCTGAAAAATGTTGCCGGATATCTATTTTTTTATCGGCTGGAGGAGTAGCTAACTTAAAATTAATCATTCCTCCGAACTGTGAACCATACTGCAAGGCAGAAGCCCCTCTCAGTACTTGTATCTCTTTTATATCATCGGCATTGGGGGTATAATAACTCTCCGGATAACCTAAGGGATCAGCGCTGATATCATAACCGTTCTGCCGAATGTTAAAGTTAGCCGAACGATTCGGATTCAATCCTCGGGAGCCGATATTCAACTGCAAGCCTCCATCGCTCCCTTCGTGAATCACGATACCCGATACATTCCGAAACATCTGTCGGGTATTGTTTGCTGCCTTGTTCAACAACATATTTTCCAAGAGAGAAACCGTACTCTTTTTCCCTGCAAAAATCATAGTACCTTCCACATCACGCATGAAACGAGGTTTAGCTGCCGTATTTTCCTTATTACTGTAAATATATACTTCATCCAGCACTATTTCCTTATTTTCCATACAACTGTCTGGGAGCAATTGCGCATAGACACTTGCCGGCAAAAATGTAAACAGACATATACTAAGATAAGTTTTCATCGCTTAATCTCCCTCCTCTCCGTCAGTATACGTAACCGTCAGATTTAATTCAACAATAAGCTTAGCTTTTAACAAACCTACCACTTTCTGCAACTCCCCATAAATTTCTTTCAAACGCTCCATTCCGTCAGGAGTATTTACCAATACGGCTATATCATCATGATTCAGATTTCCAGTTTCGCCTTCAAGCACATCCAAGGTTTTCCCAAACAGATTGATTAGTCCGTTGTCCCCTTTTCCTGAAACAGCCAACTGTTCCTCCATAAAACGTCTAAAACTATTTGCCGGTAATGGCATCGATTCATTATAAGGCACACCATTATAAAAGTTTTTCAACGCCAAGATACTTCTGTGAAGAAGCTGAGTAGACAAACCTTTTCCGCAATAATAACCTTCTACCGCTTGAGGAGCCGTTTTTTTCTGTACGATAGCAGCCCCATATATACCAATCGGAATACCTACTTTTAGGGTACGTATGTATACCTCATATTGCTTCATCAGTGTATTAATCAATACACAAAGACTTCCTCGTGCCGAAAAGTCATTATTGGAAACAAAAGCATTTTCATTTTCAACATAATAGCTCTCAGCTGCTTTCGCATAATGATTGATGACTTCACACACCGTACATATATATTGAATACAAGCAGCATCCAGTGGTATCTCTCCGCTATACAGCATATAATCCATAGCAGCAAACCCTGTGGCATTAGGCTGATTTAATCCTTCTTCCAGTTCTTGAATGATCTCACTGGAGGAAAATCGGCCGTTTTCAATAGCCGATTTAACCAACGTCTTATTTACTTGTGATGTCCCGGCCAGTTCATATACCCCGCTTACGCCACTATGGAAAATTGCATGATCAAAAATAATGACATCCTGAAGGCTTAAGAACGCTTCCTTGTATAACTCTTTCAGATGTCCCATAGCAGCCTCACGTTCCGCACCCTCTTCTGTATCTTTCAGAGCATAGGCAGCCTGAAGCATTTCTTTTGTTTTCAGTTGATAATTTGAGAACGCCGGAATAATCTGTCTTTTATACCAGAAAGACAAGTAAGTAGCATCAATGGTCCTCTTTTCCGAAACGCCTTTTATCGGAGTATATACACATCCCGCCAGTATCAGCAACGCCCCGATAGAAATACATAATATCTGTTTATAAAATCTGTTATTCATAAATTATAATATGCCTTAAGTTTCTTGTTTACATCAATAATAGATCCAGTCTGATTTCCTTCTATTCGTTCTTTGTCCCAAATACCTTTTTCTCCATAAGTCAATTCGTCACATAATTCTTTCGCCTGATCCATGGTCATGAAATACTCTCCCTTTTCATTCTTTACGAAAGGCAAAGCGAGTATGAATCCCAATGCCTCACCCATATTATGGAAATACTGTTCATTCAATTCCTTTCCACTTTTCTGACGTAAGATTTTGGAACTTTCATTCAAATAATACATCGTACGGAGCACCAACATTTTGGAAAGCAATTTCCGAATCTCCGCTACCTGCTTTTTCACTTCTTCAGGATGACTGTCTACGACGGCCTTTCTCCCAGCCCGAAATGCATGATAGACTGCTACATTTATATTCTCCAAATCTTTCATGCCCACCGCCTCTTTTTCAATATAATTGGCAAGAAACAATGGGGAAATACGATCCGGATCTGCATTTATACTACCAATATATCCCCAGGCAATATCCCAGTAATATTCCATTTCCGTACAGTTTTTACCCTTCACAACAGTCTGATTGTCGGCCGTAAGAGATTTCATCAGGAAATAATCGATATTCGACACTTGCAAAGCCCCTATCATCATTTTCTGGATCACCTGCCCTAGCTCTACTCCCTTTTCGTTGACTAAACGCTGTTCATCATTGCTTACTTGAACAATACCTATTTTACCTTCACGAGCAAAGGTACCTGCAAAAGCACTTTTGGAAGCCTCTGTTATTTCATCAAGAAAATTTTCCAAGATATTCCGAACCTTTTCCTGCTCCTTAAAACCAACAGCAATATGTGAAGCCAGTTCATTCCGATAATCCCTCCTCTTTCCTTCAAGATTTGTCAGGACCTTGGCATTAATTCCATTGTTGAAATTTCTAAAATCAAGAATGACCTTTTTGGACTCCCCTATATCTACACTGGATATACCATTTCTGAAAAACCTGTAGTCGGTACTATAAGCATCAGAAGAAATTATCCCATCAGAAGTCTTATCCTCTCTTTTTATTTCCTGTTTACTACAACCTGAACCACCTAAAAGTACACAAGCAGCCCAAGCCAATCCGATAAATTTTCTTTTCATTGTTAGTCTATTTTAGTTTTTGTATGATTTATATTTCTCCTTATGGAAGATACATCGCTTGAGAATATACATTATAATTTTTCCCTATTTCAGAAATATGAAACGACTCCAAGGTTCTGCTGTAACGATGACTTAAGTCAGGAAGACTTTCCATGCCGTCCTGCGTTTCGGTACTCATGGTCACACTCATGTCGAAATGGGCATAAGGACTATAAAATACAGCAAAATAGACGGGATCGCCAGACTGTTTTGTAATTGACACAGGCTCTACATCCGAGAAATAGGGCTTAAAACGATTCCTTTTATCTCTTTCTATGACATTATGACCATCCATTATCGTATCAATTTTCAGTTCATTATTCTCATCTAAATATTGTAAAATAACCACCGAAAGATTCTGTTTATCAAAACTTCCATAATAATTGGCCATTACATCTATAGATAGCGATACCTGATATTTTTCACGATAGCCTCCCAAGGGTATTTCTTCACTACGATTGAATCCAAGCTCCCCCACCTCTTTAGGAAAACAATTAAAAGGAACTCCGGGCTCATGAGGTACCTGTTCCGCTGGTTTAAGTTCTATGAATTTTGAGAAATCTTCTGTCAGACTTTCCGTATTTTCTCTGGAACAAGAAGCCGAAAGTACAGACATATATACAGCATAAGCTATCATATAAAACACATGTCTATTCATAATATCTATTTTTGACAATTAGTGATTTTTTTCAACAAAAGTGATATAGGCGGTATATATCCCGCTCGTACTCTTCCACTCCTTCTTATCTGTTGAGCGGACAAACTCTGTAAAGATTACATCTTCATTAAACTTAAATCCCGGACGAAATTCAATGCCAGATTCCGTAGCAATATATCCGGACCCCAATCCGGTATAATAAGTACTTCCATCATATCCATGAACAGTCCGGTTAGGTTGTTCGTTCTTCAAGAATAATTCATATTGCATCCGGTCATATCGAGCTACTTTCCGATGCGATTGCAAGTCTTGGGAAAATGAAGAAGACAATCTGTATTGCATCATCTGCTGCCCGAAATCGAAAGTTGTTTCATACGCTACCTGTTGCGTTGCAGTTAATACAATTCTTAAAATGCAGTTTCTGTCTTCCTTCAGATTCTGCCTCAAATCCTTGAAAGAACGTGTTCTGAACACTTCTTTTTCATTGATTATTTTTTTCATCCGATCTTTCCAATGTTCTTCCGGTATATCCAATGGAGTCAGTTCAATGAATTCTTTGTCCGTTTCATTGTAGTTCATTGTCGTCAGCACGATACGCTGGGGTGAAACAACGACTGGCAAAAACTTATTAGTTGCATTCACCTGATAAGGATACAATTCTTCCAGCATCGTATTCGTACGGAAAAACAGCGTTAAGCCATCAGAAATAGTAATACCATACTGAGCCTGACTAATCTCCGTCTGATACACCGGAGTATAATGACTTTTTACATCCGTAGGTGCATAAGCGATATCTGTTAGGACATCCATCTCTCCCCCTTCCTTGAATTTCAGAAAGAGATTATAACCACCAACCCCCATTCGACGTTGCAGATATACATCTGTAAGAGAATAAACTTCAGTCTTATAATTTTCAGTGATATCCGTATTCAAGCGAGTATTGATACTAGGGAAATAGGTCATCTTCCATCCATTGGGTGCACCACAAAGAACAATCTTCAGTTCATCAATAGCCTTTTTTTCTCGACTTGTTACTGAGAGTCCATCCCAATCGGCTTCTTTTCTACACGCCGCAAATAAAACCAATGACACAACTGTCAGTATAAATTTATATTTTATCATTATCAAAAATAAGTTAAGGTTCAACAAGATTATCCGAAGTACCCTTCATGCATTTCTCTGGATACTGCAATATCATGCGAGGTAATACACGCGACAAATCCGACAAACGCTTTATTCCGAAATTCTCCAACAAATATTTATCAATGAAAGCTACCTTCTTCTGAAGAACCAGCTTATAAGGAGGAGGCGTTTCATATTCGTCAATCTTCATAAGCCCATTTACATTCTTGGGCAACTGGCAGAGCAACAAGCTCATTGTTTCCGCGAAATCTACAACAGGTCCCGATTGTGCAGCCTTCGTAAAATACCCGAAAGATGCCATCAAGTCGGAGCAAGTCGGAGCAATCCGAATATTCTCCCTGCAATTCATTTTCCGTCCACTTGTTGTATTTCACGATATTATATTCGGAAAACTCCCGAAGATCGACTGGCCGCAATTCCAGCATATTTTTGGTAAAACAAAAGGTCGCTTCCCGCATCAAACGATATACAGCTTCCGAGCGAGAACAGTCAAAAACATTTACATTGTACAAAGGCATAATTTGCGTTCCCAATCCAGGCGTATCCATATCCTCTACCCGTCTGTCATCGAAATTTGGAGCACCATAAAGGCGTATTTCCTTCGGATGATAACGCCGGACAAAATCCTTTCCGAAAAGCTTCTCCAGATAATCTATCCACAGTTCCTTATATGCTTTCATTACAGGCTTTACACGAGATAGCTCTACGGAGCGATTATTCAAAGCTATCGGATCCTTAAAAGGCATTTGCCTGTATACAACCTTGATATTATAAGGTATTTCAAACTCAGCAGCAAGCCATTTATCCAGTTCGGATACTTGTGCTTCGGGATACCCATCATTATCCCGAATATCATTGAGTTCTTTCTTGCATCCACCTAACAGCATTAAGCTTGAAAGCAAGATAAAAGTATAGTATATGAATCTAGTCATTGTAATTTATTTTTTCAATATAATTAATAGCCTCACTAGGAAACGGCAAATACTTTCTAGAATCTTCAGGCTTTAAAACCCAATTCACATTGCGGACATCTCCCGTCTGATTCCGATCCACACTCATATTAAAACGTCGCAAATCAAACCATCTCAATCCTTCGTGCATGAACTGCTGCCTGCTCATTTCCGATATCACAAACAGCAATGAAGCCTGACTGGCCGACAGAGGCCGATAATACGGCTGTATCCTATCCCGATCGGATGTCGGGATGAAATCCAATTCTTCCCTTTCCGGAGCTTCTCCCACACCCTTCGCCGTCACATGTTTTGCCAGGAAAAACGTTACGATATCATTCAGTGCCAGCTCTTTGTTCTCAAGCATGGCATAGGCTTCTGCCCGGTGCAGCAGCACTTCCTCTGTTGTAAACAATACATTCATACAGAAATGCCCTCTCTTGCTGTTCAATAAACCTTCCGCATTGTTGAAATGAAAAAATTTAGGGAAATACACACTGTTTGAGCCCGTATGTTTCGCCATTTTATTATATCCGGCAATCTGATACAATGTTTTCGCCCCACTTCTTCCGACAACCCTCTGAAAAGTCGGCTCATCCAGTCCAAATCTGCCATCTACATAGTACTTATACCATAAAGACTCAGTAACAGTAAGCAATAAATTACTTGGATTCTGCTCCGAAGCATAATAAGCCGTTCTTTCATCTGTCTGCAAATCACTGATATTCAAAAATGCAGTTATTGCCTTTGCCGGCTGCTGACCAAGTACATAGGCACTATAATCTATCACCTCCTGCCATTGTCCCGTATAACTGAAAAATCTCACAGCAAAGGCATAAGCAGCTTTCTTGTTGAAATGATATTTTACCTGATCGTAAAAATCATCTCTAACCCAGGCAAGTCCCAATCTCAGATCACGTTCTATTTTACGATACGTATCCGCCAGATTATCCATCTTGTATTTTACCAACGCGTTCTTTTCTGGAGATTCTACATACACAATCCCGGGAAGATTTTTCGAATCCTCCTCTCCCTGATAAGGCGGTGCCCAGATATTGGCAATCATAAAATGCAAATACGCTCTGATGAGCAAAGCTTCAGCATATAAAGCCTGAATCTGAGGATCATGCTTGTCGGAGAATCCTGCCAATACCTCCAATGCCTGATTAGCTTGCGAAATTCCTCTATAGCACTCCATCCAGTAGGCTTTCGGCGAATCCGGTTCCTCTTCATCGTAATCTTTCCAATAAAACATTGACTCATCCAATCTGGACGCTTCCAGAGAATTTCTTTTATCACCCACATTGTCCGTCCTCATCTCCAAAAAACGGAAATAACTACTCTTCGGATAAGCACCAGTCAACAACTCCTTTATCTTCTCCTTCGAATCAATACGCACATCCGCATTAGAATCGGGAAACTTATCTAAAAACTGACAAGAACTCAGTGATATAAGAATCGGAAGTAAATAAATTTTTAAGGATAATTTCATAATACATAATTTAAAAAGTCGTATTGATAGATAAGCTGTACGTACGCTGTATCGGAGCTGCCACTCCTCCGGAACTCACAAATTCAGGATCCCTTCCGTTCAGTTTCTTGTCCGAATAAATCAAGAAAGGATTTTGCAGCTGCAAATTGACAGAAGCAGATTTTAGTTTCAAGCGTTCACAAGCCTTAGTCGGAATCCGATAAGTCAGAGAAATACTTTTCATACGGATAAAACTACCATCTACCACATTGACATTCGAGAAATTATATGCATTGTAAGCCCGCTCGATATTCTGACGCCCTACCAATGTTATCAAGTCAGTACCAGGAATTACCGGAACATCCGTACGTGATTCATCCCCTTTTGACAGCCATCTTTTACGATAACGGGTAGTAAACACATTCAAATCTCCATATTCAGCGTCGAAGGTAGGAGCCAGTCGCAATTTATTACCAATTTGACCAGACAGGAAGACAGAAAGTTCCCAATTCTTGAACTGAAACACATTCGACAATCCCGTGGTAATATACGGATCGACAGGTCCGTTATACACCAGATAAGACTGATTGTACCGGGTATCATAAAAATTAGCCCCCGAAACCCGGGACAAAGCATTATCCTCCAACGGTAAGTTTCCCCAGTTAAATGTAGGCAGTCCCCGTTCATTCAACCCGGCAAATTCGAACGAGTACAAAGCCCCTCTCGGGAAACCTTCCAGATTTCCCCTTCCGGTTCCTGTCACAAGATCGAATGTAGACGGCGTATTGATGAGCCTCGTTATCCGCTGGTTATAGTAAGAAAAATTAAAGATTGTAGTCCACTGAAACGTCTTAGTCTGAACATTCATGGTTTGCAGACTCAGGTCAAATCCAGTTGTTTTCATATCCCCGAAATTAGCCCACTTCTGATATTCTCCACCAATCCCCGGAGTACGAATCAAGTCAATCAGGTCGAAAGAATTGCGACGGTATACATCCAGACTTCCAGAAATACGGTCATTCCACAAGCCCACGTCCAGTCCCACATTAAACTCATACATCTTTTCCCATGTCAAATCCCTGTTTTCCAAATGCCGTAAATAGATAGCATATTCTCTGCTATGTACATCGGGACGGAAAGTCACCTTGCTGTCAAATACACTGACAGAGTTGATAGCATGCGGATTCATTTTCGCCACCAATCCATAACTCATCCTCACAGCCAGCTTATTCCATACCTTCTTTGCCGGTTGGAAAAAATTTTCCTCACTGATATTCCATCGTCCTCCCACATTCCAAGTAGGCAACCATCTCACCCGGTCACTCGTTCCCGAAAGATTGGAGCCTTCATAATTGCCAACCACATTCGCTACATAACGGTTCTTATAGCTATAAGTCAACGAACCAGAAAAGACAATTCCCCTATCGTACGTATGTTGCACACCAAAGTAGTCATCCCCCTCGGCTATGGTCTTTTTGAATATATCCGGACTGGTCGCAATACCATTTGCTTTATCAAATGTAATTCCGTAACCCTTGAAACGATCCATATCGCTGTCTGACATTTTTACCTCAGCAAATGAAAAGATCTTCAGCCGATGCTCTCCCAAGCTATAACTATAATGCCCCGAAATACGAGCTATATAACTTTGCAGCGAACGAGTAGTCTTATCAAATATTCCACCCATCGGAATAGCTACCTGTGCCGACGACGACTGACCATCCCGATACAAATAAATATTATCCCTACGGAACACCTCGTTTCCATTGGCACGATAAGCACCTATTACATTCGACCGCTCACCGATGCTATGCATCATGTGTGTCACCGCATGCCTTACATTCAGCAGAGCCGATAAATGCAGATCGTTTACCGGAGTCCAGTTCCCTTGTAAAAACAAACGGAACTCATTCATTTTTATTCTCATCTTATTCTGCTGATATTCCTCCATGATATTGAAAGGTGCCCAGTCATTACGATAATACTCATATCGACCACTATCATCATACGGCCTCAATGTACGGGAAGTGTTCAGCGCATAAGAAAAAGGATTAATATCGAAGTCACGTTTATAAGCTCCCGCTTCCAGATTCTTGATTCTCGGGAAAGTTCCCGGCGCATACTGATCTCTGAAATTAGCCTGAATACCGATAACAGTTTTCACCTTGTCCGAAAGGAATAGAGTGTTTTTCAAATTAACGGTCACTCTTTTAGTCCGGTCGGCAACTGTTTCTCCCGGATCATTATAAAAACTCAGAGAAGCGTATGTAGTACTTTTCTCTCCTCCATAAGACAATGAAAAAGAATGATTCTGCATCAGCGCATCCTTATAAATCAAATCGAACCAGTCAGTATTATACCCTGCGGCTTGTCTTAAAAAATTATCTTTTGCTGCATCCGTATTTGCCAGTTCAAACCCATTTCCATTATAATTCGTAATACGCTCAAACATCTGTGTATACACTCCTCCTCTACGTGCATACAAAGCATCATTCATCGTAAAATATCCTTTGTTGGCCATTTCCCGATAGACCTTCATCGTTTCCCGGGAATCCATCATATCGAATTGTCCATAATCAGGTTTGAATCTTTTCGACAACGTCAAATTATACGAAAGATTCAATCCTTTTCCCCTTTCTCCCGATTTAGTCGTTACAATAATGACTCCATTCATTCCTCTGGCTCCATACAGCGAAGTAGCCGACGCATCCTTCAGAACTTCAATGCTTTCAATATCAGCCGGATTCAATCCCGCTATATTGGAACTGATTAACGTAATGGCATCACCCGACAGCAATTGTTCACTGTCGAGCGGTGCAAAATCTTCCAATATTGCTCCATCTACCACCCATAAAGGCTGCACATTACCATTGATAGAACCTCCTCCCCGAATATTCATTTTAGGAGCCACACCAAAAGTACTCGAAACAGAAGAGATATTCAGTCCCGGAGCCCTGCCTTCCAACAGACGAGAAAAATCTGCCTGTGGAGAAAAAGCAAAATCTTTCGTAGAAATCTTGGCAGCAGCTCCGACGAATATACGACTATTGACTTGATTATATCCTGTAACGACCACTTCTTCCAGCGAGTTATCGGAAGATTCCAACTCTACTTTTATAAATCGGTCCTCCCCAACCAATATGCTTTTCTGCTTCATCCCGACATAATCGAAAAGCAATGTCTGCCCTTTATGAACCTGCATGGAAAACTTTCCGTCAAGATCGGAAACCGTACCTTTGGAAGTACGTAACTCTCGCACAGTCGCCCCCACTAAAGGTTCCCCATGAACATCCGTAATAATACCTTGTAGCAGCCAGCCAGGAGTCTGTTCTGACTTGTTCTGTGCCCCAACCTCATCTGTACCTATGAATAATAATACAAAGAGTACTTATAAAATGGTTTTAATATCTCTCATTTGCTAATTTTTTTTGCAAAAATATTCAGTATATACGGTATATGTCAATACCAACAAATAGGTATTTTTAATATTTATGCAAATAAAATGCAACATTTTTTCTACCTTACAACAAGGGGAAATGTACTTTGTCGTTGTTTATCAAGGAAATGCCTAGTATTAGTTTTCATAATAAATATTTACTATCACTATAAAGTGTTTATACGATTCTCCTTTATAGGCAACAGAAACCTAACTAATGCAGAGCGATCGAGAATAAAAAAATAGCTTCCTCTTTATGATAAAAGGAAGCTATCATTGCATATTAAGTACAGAAACTAAAATTACCCTGACAGGAAAGTCAAACGGAGAAAAATATTTTGAATAAATACAAAAGATAAAAGAGAACTGATATCTAAATAATGATTTACAAAACAAACAACCGTGGTCGACGACAAAGTTTACAATCGTTATCAAGCAAAGCTCCGTTGGAGAAAACGATACCTTCTATCTTCTGCACCCCATAAGCTTCGTGTGAATGTCCAAACAAATGGTAACGAGGCTTCACCTCCAATACCCGCCGACGAAGCGGCAGATTTCCCCAGTGCATTCCGTCCGATTTATCTAACAACATTACCGGAGGCTCATGTGTGAGGAGCACATCTACCCCATCCGGAATCAGATTTTCCGGATGGTTGTAGGCCAGACCGAAAAATGTTACTCCGTCTATCACACATCCTCGGTCTTGCAGGAAATGCATTCCATCAGGCAAATCCTCGATTGCTTCCGCATCCCATAGACATAGGTCATGATTTCCCGTCACAAAAAGCTTATAGCAGTACGGTAGTTTAGCAAACCAGTTCAGAAAATCCAGTACCTCTTCTTCCGTACCATACTCCGTAAAGTCTCCACAATGCACAATGACATCTGCTGCCGGAAGATTTGCCAACTGCGCATGCTGATTATGCGTATCCGATAATTGAAGTACTCTCATAAGATATAAATATAAACGTAACCTATTTTTGTTTTACCCTCACCAAGCAACATATAACCTACAAGACTCAGTTTCTCAAATCTACAATCGGCGCAACGTTATCGATACTCCTCAAATGATTGATAATAATTCACCACTCCAATAACTCCTCCAGTTGTTGAGTAATGCCAGAAAATTTTTGGTTCAGATCAAGCGTCTTTACCCGAATACGGTTCTTACCAAACGAGGCTGATAAATCAGGTGTAATATCTTCATCTGTTTTGGCATACAAAAGCAAGCCACTCACCTTTCCTGTATCTTCCACATCGAAATTCTTTACATAGGTAAATATCTGATACATATTTGCCGAATGGATAGTTGGTTTATCAAAATGACGCTGCATCGCATGACTATAATATTTCGTATCAATGACCAAGGTCTGATCTCCCCGATGCAACACAATATCACTCCGCATAGCAGGCAAGAAATCAATCATCGTGGCTTCTTCCGGACAAATATTCCATGCAATTCTGTCAGGATTAGGGGATAATTCCCGATGATGTACCCGATAATATTCTAACACAAACCGTTCAAACAAACGACACATATGTTCATCAGAAAAAGTAGCCATACGGTACTTACCAGTTTCTGTTGTCATGAGCATACCGTCAATAATAAAATAACATATGTTTATCAGCATCCGGTATACCTGATTATTCCGTTGATATACAAAACTATTCCACCGGATATTCCGAATATCAATCTCATCTACTTCTAAAAAGAAAGGCATCAACTGCTTTAACTTTGCTCTCCGAACAGGTGATACACTTCGTTCCCGGCACAAAAGAGATAAGGTTGCCTTTAATATCCGATTAAACAGATTGTTTTCCGACAGATTATCGTACTCACATCTTAACATGTTCCGACACCGTAGCTGATTATCTATAGTTCCCCTTATATCTAGACGTCCCCTCAATATCGATAAATCTTCTGTCCGGTTCACATACTCCCGATGCAGTCCACGTTTTAGCTGAGCCGACACTCCTTTATAAAGAATTTCAGCAAACAAGTCCTGTATGCGTTCGAATTCTTCACGAGCAATATACTCATAATTGTTCTTTTTCAATTCTTCAAACGCATACGACAACATATAATATATGTTGTGTATCCAAATGTTCTTATCCCTAGTCATGGAAAATACTGTTCAGTCTATTTGCCCATCTATCAACTTCCGACTTATTGTCAAACCAATATTCCTGTAACATTGGCAGGATATCATAATTCACCACTTCCTTCAGCCACTCATCAGTCACAATCTCCCCTGTACACAGATAACTATGCCCTATTTCAAATCCTTGCCCCAATGAATCATCTGTCGCAATTTGGCGGTTCAATTCCTTTACCAACTCCACCAGTTCATTCAGACGTTCATTATTTTTTCCCTTTAAATAGGCCTTGAAGCCTTCGGAATCAAATCCAGGATTCATTTCAAAGAAACTGAACCGACGACGCAACGCATAATCAATTAATGCTAAACTTCGGTCAGCAGTATTCATCATACCGATAAGATACAAATTTCCTGGTACAGAAAACTTCTCATCCTTATAAGCTAATGTCAATTTCTCACCCCGGTAATCCTTTTCAATCAACATCAACAGCTCCCCAAATATCTTTGACAGATTTCCACGGTTAATCTCATCAATAATAAAGAAATATTCTTTATCTGGATGATTAGCCGCAAGCATACAGAACTTATAGAAAATTCCCTTCTGTAATTCAAATGTTCCTTCCACAGGCTTGTAACCCATAACAAAATCTTCGTAAGAATAATTCTGATGAAATTGAATCAAAGCAATACGGCTCTCATCCTTCTCACCCATCATAGCTTGCGCTAAACGACGGGCGCAAAAGGTCTTTCCGACTCCTGGTGCCCCTTGTAATATAACATTCTTTTTCATCCGAATCAGATGTTGCAAAGTGTCGAAATCCTTTCCATCCATAAACACCTCTTTCAGAAAATCATCTTTCGTATATTTCTCAAAGGTTTTATCTGGTTGAATGCTGTCATTCTCTTCCCGAATAAGATTAAGCAAAGCCACATATTCCTTTTCTGTCAAATGAAAGAAGCTACCATTCGGATTTATCAAAAACTCCATATTTGCCAGTTCCGGTACAGTCTTTATCTCTGACAACTCCACAGGAGCAGCCAATGTTTCTACCTTCCGGAAACAAATCCTTTCACCATCGCTTTCCTTGGAAATGACTGCTAATCCGGTAATCTGTTTGGTGGAATTCGCTTCGTAACAAATCACTTTATCTCCTACTCGCGCATCCCAAAAATGCTGAAATATCCGCCGCTTATTTCCCGCTGTATTATAAAGGGTGTAATCCTGTTCTTCACCAACCATCCAACTCGTCATACTCCAAATTTTCGGATTAGCACATAGCCACCAATAATTGCAGACCTTTTCTGATTCTGTATTATTCTCCATTAATTCGTTCAATTTCTTCACATAATCTGTATATGATGTCAGATTGGTCAATGTCTTCATAGCAACTGTTTCCGGCAAAGCCCATTCACCCACTTTATTCCATTCCACACTTCTAACATGTCTGTATTCTGTCCGATTTTCGTCGTATTCATAATCTCCTGTAACTACTCCTCTCCCAATAATACATCCGCGACCTTTTTTGGCAAACACGACATCACCTATATTCATTTCGTTGGTAAATTCCCAAGTAGCCAAACTATCATTCCTATAATCTTTGTCATCACCATACAGTTCCTTCATGCGTGCTTTCATGTCTTCTCGACTTTCATATACCTCAAGATCCCCCATATCATCCCAGCCTAAATACATTTTGCTGTTGGCCACACATTCACTCCATTTACGAGCACCCTCTCCAGGAGAATAAATCCATGTCTGCACTTTCATCCTCTGTTCAGGCCATACATGTTCCGGATGATAAGACCTTCCTACAAAATACGCTAAATCTACCACAGTCGTTCTCAACTCTTTATCAGAATAGCAATCCTTTGTCAGTGCTTCATCCAGCATTTGTCTAATGTCAGTATCATTCTGCAACACTTTCGCTACGTCATCGTATAATTTAAAAACATCAATAACCTCTTCCGCTCCACAGCCTTTTTTGAGCACCATCGAAGACATCAGTTCTCTTACCATTTTCCGGGCACAAGAATACTTATAGATATAATATTTATCCGGATAACGAAGCCAGAGATACGTTGTTATTGCATTAAATGTCTGATAATGCTGTTTACCCTTTCCCCATTGGATCAATAATCCATCCGCATTTTGACGGAATTGATTTATCCGAGCCACAATATCTTGATCTTCATCAAATAATACCCGGAACATTTCACGCACCTTAGCTTCGTCAATCTCACAAAACTCTTCCAGCATCTTTCTCGGATAATTATTCATTGATGTCAACAAATTTTCTGTTTTGCTTAATGCCTGCATCAACATATTTTTAAAATTGGTTGCTTCAATATTCCAATAGCTCTGAAAATAGTTCACGGCCTTCCATTTATAAATTTCAATAGAAAAATGCGTTTTAAAATAATCTTTATAGGCTTTTATAATTCTATCAAGATTGCCTGTATTTATATTCGTCATATTACTTAGTGTCTATTTACAAGAATATTCAAATTTATACATTTTTGGGAAACTTTGAACACAACGCAAGCATTTATAATAAAAGTATCAATTAGCTTATAACTATTAATTAGATATCTACGATAGCTTTTATTAATTTATATCATAACAAGAATAAAAACACGATTAAAACCCAACATGTCCGAACTATAAACCTTACAGAGTAACAAGATCAAAGCTTTTACGAAGAAGAACGCTATAAAAGAATCCAACAAAGTTATTTTTATAATAAAATCTTAATACAACGAATCTTTATCTATATCTTACAACATGTAAGTACAACAACAATTCATCAAGAAACTAGTTATTAATCAATTATCTATAAAAATCCTCTAACATTTTATCTCACAATCTCACTCCCCTACGTAGATTCTCCATATTATTCATATATGAAGAGCCCACCATATATGACCATAAAATACCAACTAAAAATGGTGCAAAGGAACAATTTGAATAACCTTGCTCCTTTGCACCATTCTAAAGTACATCAATTTCAACAAATATCATTCAATATTCACCCTAAACACCTCATCCACATTCTCGATGCGGGAAATCATATCGATGGCCGTCTGCAATTCTTCCGCCGAATGTACAGAAAAGTCAATGGAAGTTTCCACGATACGGTCGATGGTTACGGTTGTCAGCTTGGAGATAGACAAGTTCTGCTGTTCCGTCACACAAGCCACCACATCGCTCAACAAATGATACCGGTCTACTCCACGGAGGCGGATACGTACCGGATAAAGCAATTTCTCATTCTCTTCGAAATTGACTGCTACGATGGAATCTCCGTATTCTGATGCCAGTCGGATGGCTGTCGGACAATTACGCTTATGCAATGTGATACGCCCGTCGGCATCCTTGAAACCAATCACCTCATCACCCGGCAACGGATGACAACAGCCGCAACGTGCATACGGAATGGTAGACCGGTTTGCCAGATAATTACGCAGATTACGTTTGGCTTTATAAGTTAGCACGTAATTAATCCAGTCCGCATCAGGAGTAGCATCGTCCGAAGTTCCGATCTCCACACAATCTCCACGATGTAAAACAGTTTTTACGGACGACAGCTTACCGTTTATACGGGCATAGAGGGCATGAAGGCCTACCTTACTGTGTATCTCAAAGGCAAAATCCAGAGCAATCGCCCCTTTAGGCAGGATAATTCCCCGACCTTGAGGAGTGAAAACCATAATGTCATCGTTGTAGAAGGATGCGGTTACACCGTCCATATAATCTATCTCGCTGCTGCTGGCCACGTCCTGCAATAATTGTTTGAATTTTTCCAGCCAGGCTTTCACATTATCCTCCGTCCGTTCGGCCGTACATCCCAGACGAGAATTACGTACCATTCTTTCCGAGGAAATATGCATTTCCTCCCATCCTCCCTGTGCATTTAACAGCTTGACATGGAAGCTCTGATAACCATTTTCCTTGGGGGCGTTGATATAGTTGGATACACTGCCCGGACGTTCCTTGAAATTGTCCGTAAGCACGGCGTAAATATGCAGACTCTCTTTCTTTTCTTCGTGCAGATTGGGAGCATCGTAAATGATACGGATATAATGTTTCCCGTCTACGTGATTGAAATCGCAGCCTTTCGACTGCATTTTTCTCCAGATGCTGTAAGGCATACGGTTCCGGAGTTCGGTACGGGCATAGATACCGTTTTCTCTCAACAAGCTTTCGATCTTTGCAATAAACTCGTTGATATGAGCTAGTTCGGCCTTTTCTTCCTCTTGCTGCAACAATTCGAGATGCTTATATTCCCGCGGACAACGGTATTTGAATGAAAGATTTTCCAGTTCGGTCTTTACATGATACAATCCCAGACGATTGGCCAGAGGTGCATAAAAATAGTCTGTTTCTCCGGCTATCTTCATCTGCTTGTCAGGACGCATGCTGTCCAGTGTCCGCATGTTATGAAGCCGGTCGGCAAGTTTGATCAATATCGCACGCACATCATACTGTACGGAAGCCAGAATCTGCCGGAAATTGTCGACCTGTTTCGAGCGTTCGTAGGGTTCCTTTTTCTGTTTGGTCACCACGCCTACCAGAAAAGCCACATCATCTCCAAATCGTTCGCGGATATCCTCGATGGTATACGGAGTATCTTCTACCACGTCATGTAAAAATGCTGCTATAATCGGATTAGTTCCCAGTTCCAGTTCCTCAGCCACAATACGAACCACTGCAATAGGGTGAATGATATACGGTTCGCCCGTCTTACGTTTCTGATTCTTATGAGCTTCCGCTGCCAAAGCATACGCCTCGCGGATACGTTTCATATCCTCTGCCGATTCCCTTTGTTCCAGAAAATGAAACAACTGGCTGACATTTTCATTAATGTGAGCAATATAGTCGTCCATAATTTGTATTGTGTATTTTTCGATTATCCCATACAAAAATACTTTTTTATTTTGTTTTTTTATAATATATCAAGGAATTTTATCTCGATTATTTCAGCTTATCCGACTTATCCATCCAATTTTGAATCCGGAACTGAACTTTGGCATTTATTTGCAGGCTTAATGAAAGTCACAACAGCTCGCTACAGTACATATTGCGCCAGTACACGTTGTATTTCAATGATATTGGAATCTCTGCCAAAGTTCTGTTCCAAAGGTTCTTCTCTTCCCCTTATCCAGATTTTCATCTCGGCATCCATATCGAATGTTCCGGCAGTTTCAACCGAAAAACGTTCGATGGAACGATATGGCACAGACAGATATTCTCTTTTTTTACCTGTCACTCCCTGAATATCCTGAATAATCAGACGTTTATTGGTAAATACCCATTTATCCCTGATCAGCTTATAAGCTCTTTCGATACGTTCCCCGTCGCAAAGCAGCGCTCCGAATTCTTTTTGTAAACCGGTAATATCCATTTCGGATACATTGCCGAAAATTGCGTTCATTATTCCCATAGTTGATTTTATTGCTGTTATTTTAAATCTTATTCCGTCGGAAAGATAAACGAAAAATAGCAGATTAACCAATAATTATGCTGAAAAGCCGTTTTGTTTTTGTACAAATTCTAATTTTTTTTGTACAAAAAATAAAAAAACGTGCCGACGTTTTATGGGGATTGAAGTGCACCCCAAAAGTTTTCTGCCTAACTTTTGGGGGTCATTTCATCACTTCATCAGTACATCATAAAAGGTCTTGGGAAGAATGATGTTCGGCACGTCGAGTGCATCGGCAAACAACGGGGCGATTTCTCTGTCCTTGAATCCTGCTATTCCACAGCCGATCCGGGTTACCCAGAACTTGTATTCCGGATGTACCTTGGCGTATACTATAAAATCTTTTACATAGGGCCGGATGGTTTCTATTCCTCCCTGCATGGTAGGTATGGCGTAACATTGTCCGGTCATGCCAACGCCTGTCCCCCACTTCGCACCGAATCGTTCGTAGGCCAGCCGGGCGGCTCCGCCCCCGTGATGTCCTGCCAAATTGGAACCGAAGACAAATATTTCACCAGGCTTCAGCGAGGAAATCCGGTCGGGAGTACATTCTCTGGTTTTCGCCGGAATGTATCCGGCTATATAGTTCGCATAGCATCCGGCATAAGCTCCGTCTGCCAACTGCTTCAGCAGGCCGAAAAATTCTGCAGGTAGCAGAGAAAGTACCTCGTCTACTATAAACGAGGGAATTTCCTGATAGTATGCTTCAGCCACTGCCCCCGTAATGCAGGCCAGTGTATCGCTGTCGCCTCCTATGGAAACTGCCATGCGGAGGGCACTCTCCATGTCCTTGCTTTCGAGGAAAGCAATCAGTGCCTGCGGAACCGTGCCTTGGCAACTTGAATCCCAACGATAGGTTTGATGCAGGTGTTTCCAGCTTTCATTCAGGTTGTAACCGAACCGTTTTTCAATATATCGCTTGATTTCTGCTTTCCCACTGCCAGTACGTGCCAGATAGATGGCTGCCGCTACTGCCTGCGCACCTTTTATTCCCTCGGGATGATTGTGTGTGATGGAAGCCGAGATGCCGGCAACTTTTTCGGTTTCTTCCAACGTATCGAACAGCCAGCCTATGGATGAAACTCGCATGGCGGAGCCGTTTCCCCAGGAATTGTAAGGACACCGACGTACTGCCGGCTTTCCGGTTCTGTAGTCTGTCAGGCTCTGAGGATAAAAGAGCCACAGACGGAACTTGCCTCCGTAACCGCCCATCGGACAAGGATAGGCGTTGGCTATTTTTACCATACACTCTTCCAGCAACAGATGCGGGTAAGCTTTACCGCCTACCGCCTTGCACTTCATCGCCCAATCGGCAACTGCCATGGTCATGACGGTATCGTCTGTAAAATTACTGGAAGAAGAAAACATCGGAAAATTGTAATCGCGGGTATTGTGGAATTCGTATACGGAGCCCACAACGTCACCAATAACTGCACCTAACATAGCATGATATTTTAAAGATTATACAAATGTAAAGAATTTTTTTCAACTAAACAAACAATGCCCGTAATTTATCATGAGATTCTCCCCCCAAACAGTTCTCTGACTATTTATAATTATTAAAATTTATGTTAATATCACATTTCAGGTATCTACCCAGACACGATATTGCTTTACTTTGCACTCTGACAAAAGTATACTTAAACGAGATCCGACTGCCTGCTCTTATCCGGACGGCTTTCGGGCATAATTATGAGATTGAGAAGAATGGACTTAACAAATAAACTCTATAAGGTATTTTTAATTGCCGGAAGTGAGCCGCTGGGTACAGCGGGCATGCAGGCCGACATCAAATCGGTTTCGGCATGTGGAGGATATGCTGCCGGTGCCATCACATGTATTGTCGATGAAGATACGATTAAGGTAAAAAGCATACACACTATTCCTCCGAAAATGGTAACCGATCAGGCGTATTCGTTTCTGGAGGATGTAGGTGCCGACTGTATCAAGACGGGGATGCTGTATTCCAAGGAACTGGTAGTGGCCATCGGAGAGGTGATCAAGAAACAATCCATTCCGGTAGTGATAGATCCGGTCATGGTATCGTCTGCCGGCGACAAGTTGTTGCAGGACGATGCGATTCAGGCTTACAAGGATTGTCTTTTCCCCTATTCTACCATCATCACGCCCAACCGGAGAGAGGCGGATTTGCTACTGGGAAAGAGCCTGACTAAAGATAACATGAAGGAATATATCCCCGAACTGAGCAAGTGGGGAAACTGTGTCATCGTCAAATCCATCGAAGACGGGGATTATTTGATCGATGTGTTCTATAATCCTGCCAGCAAATGTTTCAAGTTGTACAAGAAGGCACGCATACAGACCAAGAACGTGAACGGCACGGGTGATACGTTTGCTTCTTCCATCGCTACTTATCTGGCAAGGGGCTATGACATGAATACGGCTGTTGACAAGGCGGAGAATTTCATCTACAATGCGATTCTCTACGGATCGAATGTCAAGTTCGGCTCCGGATATGGTCCTGTCTATCCGTTCTACGAGAATTTAAGTAATTTCCTGAAAGAAGATATCCAGTATGCAGCAGCCATACAGGTAGAACAATATACTATTTAAACAATTAGAATATCGTTAATTTTTATTTACAACATAACATGAATACCGACAAAGAGTTATTGGAAACGATGTCAGCTACACTGAACAACTTGTGTGTACGGGCTATTCATTACGACGAAGGGGATCCGAAGCGTATACAGCACTTGATAAAGGTGCATTACTTTGCCCGGCTGATCGGGATATGCGAGCAGGTGGCTCCCGAAGTATTGTTCATTCTTGAAGCGGCTGCCATCGTACACGACATCGGCATCCATGTCTGCGAAAAGAAATATGGTGCCTGCGACGGCAAGCATCAAGAACTCGAAGGTCCGGCGGTAGCTAAAAAGATTTTGTCGGAAACCGGAGGCTTTACTTCGGAGCAGATGGAACGTGTCTGTTGGCTGGTGGGACATCATCATACGTACCACGACATCAAGGATATGGATCACCAGATACTGGTGGAAGCTGATTTCCTGGTAAACATTTATGAGGATAATCTTCCGGCAGAGGCTGTCAGAAAAGTAAGGCAGACTATCTTCAAGACAAAGGCCGGCATCGATTTGCTGGACAAGATATTTTTACAGACTTATTCACCAGCAGGCGAATAAATAAAAAATAATCCCTCTGCTCCTGACCTTGAATGGCAATAAAGGCAGGAACAGAGGGATGGTCAATTTATCCCCAATACAGTTATTACAAGCCGGTAAATTTCCTGTACATTGCTTTCGTCATTTCAGAAGGACTTCCTTAATTCCTTTTTCCAGTATTTCTTCGGGCAAGGCACCTTGTGATGCTTGAGGCTGTCCATCGACCGGAATGAAGACAAGTGTGGGCAGGCTGGTGATACCGAAGGCTGCGGCCAGTTCGCGTTCCTTGTCGGTATTGACCTTGTATATCACAATCTGGTCTTTGTACTTTGCAGCCAGTTTCTCCAGCACGGGCGACAGTCTGCGGCAAGGTCCGCACCAGTCGGCATAAAAATCGACAATGGCCGGCTTATTTCCTTTATAGACCCACTTATCCGGATTCTTTTCGTAATCGTAAACTTTTTCTACAAATTCCGATTTGGTGACATGCACTACCTTACCTGTTTCTCCATAAGCCATGCAGCCTATCATGAAAACAGAAACAAATAACAAGAATATCTTTTTCATCTTTATTCAGTCTTTTTGGTAACGTACTTTATTTTCCACCCAACAATACAGTCTGGACTGCTTCTACCAGTGTCTTTTTAGGAAGTGCTCCCTGCGCCATCTGCGGTGCTTCGTTCAGCGGCACGAAAAGTAAGGTAGGTACCGTTCTGATTCTGAAAAGGGATGCCAGTTCTTCTTCCTCGTCTACATTCACTTTGTATACATCAATCTGACCGTCGTATTCTTCGGCAACTTCATCCAATATGGGAGCCAGCATCTTGCATGGGCCACACCAGGTAGCATAAAAATCGATGATTGCCGGACGTTCACCCAAGAATTTCCACTCGGGATTTGCTTCATAGTTTGCTACTTTCTTCAAAAAATCTGCCTTTGTAAGATTAACTGCTTTCATATTCAACCAATAATCAAGATTTATACTTCGTTTATTACTCAACTACTTTTTCTTTCTCATTTTCTTGAGAAGAGGTATTTGTTACTAATGCAAAAATACGGGTTGAAAAGTAGGAACACAACAGCTTTTTTCTATCTTTGCATAGATAAAATCTATTGAGCTATGACTTTACAGCAAATGGAATATATAGTGGCACTGGATAAGTATCGTCACTTTGTACTGGCTGCCGAGGCTTGCGGGGTAACTCAGCCTACGCTGAGTGCCATGATTCAGAAGCTGGAAGAGGAACTGGATGTCAAAATTTTCAGCCGCGACCGGAAGAATATCTCGCCTACCCGCATTGGAGAAAAGATTATCCGGCAGGCTAAAATCGCGCTGAACGAAACGCAGAGAATCAAGGAGGTAGTAGCCGACGAAAGTACCAGTATGAACGGGAACGTACGTATAGGTATTCTCCCTACCATCGCGCCTTATCTTATTCCCGATTTTATCTACCATTTCAGAAAAGCTTATCCGAATGTGAGCTTGTTTATCGACGAAAAGGGAAACAAGTCACTGATACAGGATCTCCGGTTCGGCAACCTGGACATTGCGATAACGACACCTCCCGAAGCGCACGCCAACATTCTGGAAATTCCGGTGTATGTAGAAAAGTTTGTCGCCTACTTTTCGGAAGATTGCTGTAGTAAGGTCCGGCAAATGATTGTGAACGGCAACTTGCCTCCGGAGCAGATGTGGATCTTGAAAGAGGGGCACTGCATTCCCAATGGCGGCATCAATCTGTGTGAGGACAAGGAAATCGGCAACCATATCTATGAAGCAGGAAGTATTGACACGCTCATCAAAATAGTGGACAGAAACGGTGGGTATACCATTATCCCCGAGTTGCATATCAGTACCCTAAGTGAAAAACAAAAGGGAAATATTCAAGTACTGAATGTGAATCCTCCGGCACAGCGAACGGTTTCTATCCTGATAAAGGATGATTTTATCCGGGAACGGATGGTCAATGCCGTACTCGACACGATGAAAGCGATTATCCCGTCGCACATGATAGATGAACGTTTCAACAGACTGTCCATCAAGCTCCGATAAGATTTTGATATAGGGAAATTATCTGAAGGTAATCCACTTGTTGCTCATGAAGTTGATTCCTCCGTATACAAACAGTCCGAGGAACTGAGCAAGGTATTCATTGCATCCGCATACCTCTACAAGAAACAAGAGAAACAGGAACTGTGCAGAGTATGCCACAGCAAAGGCACAGGCGAAAAATAAGATTTCATGCCAGATGGTGTTTTTCTTCCGGTCGGCATCCAACGGGAAAATCCAATATTTGGACCATATAAAGTTATGAATCTGCGCCACTACATAAGCCACAACATTGGCTATCATGTAATGTTCACCCTCTATGTGCATCAACAATCCTACTATCAATGCAGTGATCAGGGCATTCAGCGTTCCCACGATGGCGAAACGCATAATACGAACAGACTCTCTCATTAAAGGTAATTGGGAAAAGGCATAAAAAGATTTCGAGACAAAGCGAGAACTGTCTCCCGACGTTCTTGCTCTGCCCGAAATTATTGTATCTTAAATTGTATCTTTAAAAATATAACGTCAATTATGGGTTTAGTCTTTAATCTCAACTTTCAGGTTAAGCTCGTCGAGCTGCTTCTGGTCGAGGTAACCCGGTGCATCCAGCATGACATCGCGTCCGGAGTTGTTCTTCGGGAAAGCGATACAGTCGCGGATTGAGTCGAGTCCGGCAAACAATGAAACCCAACGGTCCAGACCGTAAGCCAGACCTCCGTGAGGAGGTGCACCAAACTTGAAGGCGTTCATCAGGAAGCCAAACTGTTCCTGAGCTTTCTCGGGAGTGAATCCCAGAATCTCGAACATCTTAGCCTGAAGCTGTGAATCGTGGATACGGATAGATCCACCACCTACTTCAACACCATTGACTACCATATCGTATGCATCGGCACGAACGGCTGCCGGATCAGTATCAAGCAATGGAATATCTTCGTCCTTCGGATGAGTGAACGGATGGTGCATTGCCATCAGTCGGCCTTCTTCTTCGCTCCATTCGAACATCGGGAAGTCTACTACCCACAGGCAAGCAAACTGGTTTTTGTCGCGCAGTCCCAGCTGGTTACCCATTTCCAGACGAAGTTCGCACAACTGCTTGCGAGTCTTCATGGCATCATCGCCGCTCAAAATCAGAATCAGGTCACCCGGTTTGGCACCGAACGCTGCTTTCATCTGCTGGAGCACTTCCTGACTGTAGAACTTATCGACGCTTGACTTCACATTTCCGTCGGCTTCCACACGTGCGTAAACCAGTCCCTTTGCACCAATCTGCGGACGTTTTACGAATTCTGTCAGTTGGTCGAGCTGCTTACGTGTGTAGTGTGCTGCACCTTCGGCGCAGATACCGCCGATGTATGCTGCATTGTCGAATACAGAGAAGCCATAGCCTTTCAGAATATCCATCAATTCGACAAACTTCATACCGAAACGCAAATCGGGTTTATCGCTACCATAATACTTCATGGCATCGGCCCACGGCATACGGATAAACGGTTCTGTCAGTTCCACACCGCGCAATTCCTTGAACAAATGCTTTGCCATACCCTCGAACATCTGAATGATGTCTTCCTGTTCTACGAAACTCATTTCGCAGTCGATCTGGGTAAATTCCGGCTGACGGTCGGCACGCAGGTCTTCGTCGCGGAAACATTTTACAATCTGGAAGTAACGGTCGAAACCAGAAACCATCAGCAACTGCTTCAAGGTCTGAGGTGACTGAGGCAGTGCGTAGAACTGTCCCGGGTTCATACGAGAAGGAACGACAAAGTCGCGTGCGCCTTCCGGAGTAGAACCAATCAGCATCGGAGTTTCTACTTCGAGGAATCCCTTGCTGTCGAGATAACGACGTACTTCCATCGTCATACGATGACGCAGTTCCAGATTCTTGCGGACTGCCGTACGGCGCAGGTCGAGGTAACGGTATTTCATACGGAGGTCATCCCCACCGTCGGTATTGTCTTCGATCGTAAACGGAGGAGTCAGTGCTGTATTCAGGATATTCAGTTCCGAAACGATGATTTCGATATCTCCGGTCGGAAGGTTGCTGTTCTTACTCGAACGTTCGCTAACCACACCTTTTACCTGTATCACAAACTCACGTCCCAAATGATTGGCACGGTCACACAGTTCGGCGTTCACATCTGTATTGAACACCAACTGAGTAATGCCATAACGGTCGCGGAGATCGACAAATGTCATTCCGCCCATTTTACGTGTACGCTGCACCCATCCGGCAAGTGTCACGTTTTTACCAGCATCGGCAAGTCTCAACTCGCCGCATGTATTCGTTCTGAACATATTTTTTCTATTTATGGACACTTATAATTTGTGACAAAGGTAGTACTTGTTTTTGATTTATGCAATAAATTTGCGTCTGCAAACAAGGGAAAGGCTTTCGCAACCTTACAAACGACATAGAAATGGGCTTACATGATACTAAAACAAACGACTTGACCCAAGGTAACATTACGGGAACGATGTTGCGTTTTGCGGTTCCAATGATTCTAGGCAATCTGCTGCAACAATGCTACAACATAGCCGATACATTCATCGTGGGCCATTATCTGGGGGCGGATGCGCTGGCTGCCGTAGGATCTGCCTATACGCTCATGGTATTTATTACATCGGTATTTATCGGACTATGTATGGGTAGTGGTGCGGTCTTTTCACTGCAATACGGAGCAAAGGATTACGAAGGCATGAAACGGAGTCTGGTTTCCTCGCTCGTTCTGACGGGAGGTATCACACTGATTCTGAACATTGCCGTGCTGGCAGGCATTCATCCCATCATCCGCCTGTTGCAGACGCCTGCCGAAATAAAGGGACTGATGTTCGACTATCTGTTCATTATCTTTTTAGGTATAATAAGTACTTTCATCTACAATTATTACGCCTATCTGCTGCGTGCCTTGGGCAATTCCATAGTTCCGCTTTATTTTCTGGCTATTTCCGTGGTACTGAATATAGTACTCGACCTGATTTTTATTCTGGTATGTCACTGGGGTGTGTCGGGAGCAGCAGCGGCTACCGTCATATCGCAGACCGCAGCAGCTGCCGGACTTTGCGTTTATGCCTTGTATCGTTTCCCGATATTCAGGCTGAAACTGAGTCATATCCGCCTCCACCGGCAGTCGATAAAGGAAATAGCCACCTATTCCTCGCTGACGTGCATGCAGCAGTCGGTGATGAACTTCGGAATTCTGATGGTGCAGGGACTGGTAAACAGTTTCGGAACAAGTGTGATGGCGGCTTTTGCCGTTGCTGTAAAAATTGATTCGTTTGCTTACATGCCGGTACAGGATTTCGGAAATGCATTTTCGACATTCGTTGCGCAGAATTTCGGAGCCGGACAACAGAAACGTATCCGGCAGGGTATTCGTAGTGCCGTCGGCGTTACGACCGGATTCTGCCTGCTGATTTCGGCTATCGTATTTATCTTCGCACGTCCGCTGATGCAGCTTTTTATCGACGGAAGTGAGAAAGAGATTATCAGTATCGGGGTAGAATATCTGCGGGTAGAAGGCAGCTTTTATGTGGGAATAGGTTATCTGTTCCTTTTATACGGATTTTACCGCGCTATACGTATGCCCGGTATGTCGGTCGTACTTACTGTTTTCTCCTTAGGAACACGTGTCGTACTGGCATACGCCCTGGCAGCAATACCGGCGATAGGCGTGCATGGCATCTGGTGGGCTATCCCTATCGGCTGGGCACTGGCCGACGCTTATGGTGTATGGTATTACCGAAGAGCGGTCAAGCGTGGTCTTTGGCGTTCAAAATATGACTCTGTGCCAGATACTCGGGAGTAGCGGCATAAATGTACATCACGCTTCCTCCTTTGATGGTATCAATCAGCGGGCGGGAGATTTTCTGCGGAACGGCAGGACATCCGAAACTTCTTCCCAGTCTGCCTCCTGCACGAATGACTGAAGGATCGGCATAGGCAGCTCCGTGTACGACGATGGCACGTTCTCGCGCGCGATCGTTTATTCCTTTTTCCAGTCCATCCAGAATCAGTGAATAACCGTTCTTGCCCTGATAGGTAGATGCCGTAAGATAAAATCCCAATGAACTTTTATAGGAACCGTATTCGTTGGAAAAAGAAGTGGCATATACTCCCCCGCTGTTCTTGCCATGTGCCACAACCGACGAAAAGAGCATTTTCTTTTCCTTCATATCGAACACGTACAAACGTTTCTCGGTAGAAGGTTTGGAAAAATCGATCAAAGTGAGTATATCTCGTTTACGCTGGGTAATCCGGTAATAACCTGTCACCGCCTGACGGAAAGCCGTATAATTAACCTTCCCCTCCAGTTGCATATCCCGAAACAGTTCGGCACACAAGTCGGGCTTTGCCACATGCTTAACTTCCGACACGGCAGATGCTCCCTCGCCGACTCCGGTAAAGGAATACAAAAACGATGCAAACAAGAATAACAGGAATAATGATATACGCAGCATAATCTTTCTTTACAAATACAACGGCTGCAAAGTTACTCATTTTATCCGTAATAATTTATTATCAGACAGTTAAAAGCGAGAAGTTTTATCATTTATTCACTCAATAACGACTATCAGCGTAGCTTCGGAAGGCATATTATCGAAGATAAACTTGGCATGGGAGGTAGCATTGCGTACACACATGTGCGAACGGGGTGTCGTCCCCAACGACCAACTGTATTCTATCATGGCTGTACGAGGAACATTGACAGGTACCCCGTGTATGTATGCGCCGTTGGTAAATCGCGATGCATAAGGAGCATATCCGCCGGTAGCCGATCCTCCGTCTTTCAGGAAGACCATTTTTGTTTTCTTTTCCTGTAACAGGAACATACCCAACGGAGTTTCCTGAGCATACGGCGGACGATGTACCCCCGTTGTGGCAGGATTCATGCTTCGTATAGCCCACTCTCCTTCGGAAAGGCGTTCCAGAGTCGTGATGTTCTGATCACCCCGATCGACAAAAATGACATGGTAGAAAACCACGCTATCGGGCAATATGTGAATATAACGTGGCGGAACAAGATACTCTTCATCTTCTACTACGGGAGTGATGCGCAGGAAGCTACCCTCCTGTCCCCGAAGATAGGCAAGCGAACCGTCACGTCCGTAACGTTCGGGTACAGAAGAATCGGTCGTAAGATAAAGCGGAACCGACTGGTATCGTTCTACGCCAAGTGTATCGGCTACACGCCCGTACGCATTACGTACATAACGTCGGACCAAGGGGGCTTCGCTGTTAAAGTTCTTATAATTGCGCAATACCACCCACCGGGCTGTATCACGATGCATATTTTCCACAAAAGCCAGACACTTCCGGATGGTCTCCCACTTGAAGCTGCGTACCGTATCGCCATAAGGATAGGTATCCTCGAGCGTATACTGGTCGTAAAGCAAATCTTTTGTCAGGTGAATATCGGCAGCGACAAGAAGTTTTGGAGCAAGGTCTGTCGTATCGGGAAAGATTAGGGTGTCGGAAGGCAGTTCTGTATATTCCGACAAACGGGGCGCATCGGTTTGTTGTTCTTCGCAAGCATACAAAAACAAGCAAGCAGTCAACAGCAATATGGAGAAGCCCTTTTTCATAGCAAGGTGGTTAATATTCATTGTAAAAGTAATAAAAAATTTCTCAAAAAAAGAATCTTTTACCTAATAAACAAACCTCACTAAGAAAATGTTGTAAATATCCCAAAAACAATCCGGAGTAAACGGGAAAAGTCCAATGTTTTCTCCCGTTTACTCCGGATAAGTCAAAGTATTATACACGTATCGTTTATCCCATCTTTCCTGTCAGGTAAGCACGTGTACGTTCATCTGTCGGATTTTCGAACATCTTATCTGTACGGTCGTACTCTATCAGCTCACCCATATACATAAACATCGAATAGTCGGAAATACGCATAGCCTGCGACATGTTGTGGGTAACGATCAAGATAGTAACGTCTTTCTTCAAGCCGTCCATCAGTTCCTCTATATACTTGGTAGCAATAGGGTCCAAAGCCGAAGTCGGCTCATCCATCAACAGTACATCCGGTTTCAAGGCAAGTGAACGGGCGATGCACAAACGCTGCTGCTGACCTCCCGAAAGGAAAGTTCCTCGTTTGGTCAGCGAATCTTTTACCTCATCCCACAAGGCAACGCTACGTAAGTTGCGCTCTACGATTTCATCTTTTTCCGATTTGGAAAGACGAATGCCGTTCAACAGATAGCCTGCCAGCACGTTATCGTAGATATTCATGGTAGGGAACGGATTCGGACGCTGGAAAACCATACCAATACGGCGACGTTCTTCCATCGGTTGCATCTGAAGCACATTTTCTCCGTTCAACAGAATTTCGCCTGTGACACGAATGTTTTTATAAAGTTCGTGCATACGGTTTACGGCACGCAGTAACGTACTCTTACCACAACCCGAAGGTCCCATGATAGCCGTAATGGTATTTTTCTGAATGTCTGCCGATACATGCTTCACTGCCATCGTACTGGATGTATACGAAATACAGACATCCTTTATTTGTAAAATCGGTTCTTTTATATTTTCCATTTCTTTGCGATTCGTTTTGCTAATAAATTCAGACATAATACAAAGGTAAGCAGGAACAATGAAGCTCCCCAGATAAGGCTCTGCAAGTTGGGATCATTGAAGAACTCCCAGATCAGCAAAGGCACTGCCGACATCGGTTTGGTCATGTTCCAGCTGATGGCAGCGCCACCCAGCGCCGTAAACATCAACGGAGCAGTTTCACCTACCACACGCGAGATTGCCAGCAAGATACCAGTAAAGATACTTCCCAAAGCCGAAGGCAGCATCACCTGCAACATCACACGCCAGTAACTTCCTCCCAGCGCCAGTCCGGCTTCTTTCAATGTATCGGGAAGAACCTTCATCGTTTCTTCCGTTGAACGGATAATGAGCGGCAGCATCATGATAAACAGTGCTACGCTTCCGGCAATAGCCGAATATCCTTTCATGGGCACCACTACCCAAATATATGTAATAATACCTATGATGATAGAAGGAGTACCCTGCAACAAGTCGGTAAGGTAACTTACAATTGTAGCGAACCAGTTTTTTCGGTATTCAGACAAACAGATACCACAAAATACACCTATCGGAATGGCAACTACCGCAGCCAGTAACAGCATCAGGAAAGTACCTATAATACCGTTGGCAATACCTCCGGGGATATCCTGTCCGGCCGAAACAGCCTGCATCGCCTTGTACGCATTCGGAGTCGCTTCGGTTATGAAGGACCAACCTAATTGTTTCCATCCTTTTACGAGTACTTCCCCCAGAATAGCCAGCAAAGGAATTGCCGTAAGTCCCGAAAGTACACAGACCAGAATATAAAGCAACCGATTTTTGAATATACGGATTCGAATGTTATTATCACGTACCATTTATACAAATTCTGTTTATAGATTATACATGTCTTGCCTTACGTATCAAAATCTTTCCAATCATATTGATAACGGCTGTTATGAGAAACAACAACAATCCGATGGCAATCAGTGATGAAAGTTTCAGACCGTCGGCTTCTCCGAACTGATTGGCTATGATACTGGCCATCGTATTTCCTGTCGTACGCAAAGTATCGGGCATCTGGTTTGTATTTCCAATCAGCATGGTAACAGTCATGGTTTCACCCAAGGCACGTCCGATAGCCAGAATATAAGCGGAAAAGATACCCGATCCAGCCATCGGGAAAACAACTCGACGAATAACTTCCGCCCGGGTAGCTCCCATGGCATAGGCTCCTTCTTTCAAATCGGAAGGAACCATCTTGATAAATTCCGAACTCAGGGAAGCAGCATAAGGTACAATCATAATGGCAAGCACAAAAGCTGCGGTCAAGATTCCCGAACCTTGCGGAGAGAGATTCAGGTGCATGAAGACATTACGCAATACATAGAATCCCCACAAACCATAGATGATAGAAGGAATACCCGCCAGCAAGTCGGTAACAGTACCCAGTATGGCTGCAATTTTCTTTCCGCGGAAATACTCACCAGTAAACAATGCGACCGGCAAAGAAAACGGGATACACATCAATAAAGCAAGAATGGTAGTCAGTAATGTTCCGGTAATGAACGGAAGCGCACCGTAACTTTCTTTTCCTGCCGTCGTTACCCAATCGTCTGAAAAGATAAAGTTCCAGAAACCAAAATGTTCAAACGCTCCAGAAGCATCGACAGTGAGGGAATATACAATTCCCCCACCAATGACAGGAATAACAATAGCCGACAGAATAAGTAAAACTTTAAAAATTTTGTCTTGCATAAAACATCAGCTTTGCAATGATTACTTATTACTTCAAAATAGGCTGACCCTGATAAGTTACGGTCTTCAGATTAGCCAGACTCTGTTCTACAGCCTTTTTAGGCAGCGGAGCATAATGTACGGTAGCAGTTGTCTGCTGTACGCTGTCGCTCAACATATACTGCATCAAATCCAATGTTGCTTTTGCCTGAGCTTCCGAACGGTTTGAGTAATTCTGCTCCTTATAGATCAGCAACCAAGTGAAACAACTGATAGGGTAAGCTCCGGCTGCATCGGCATTCGTAATAGAGCAACGGGTATCCTGAGGAATATCACCGGCAGCAGCCGAAATACTTTCGGTAGACGGAGTAATCAGTTCACCACGCTGGTTCTTTACAGCAGCATAAGGAATCTTCTGGGCAAAAGCATATTCAGAACCAATATATCCCAAAGAATACGGAGTCTGAGCAATGATACCGGCTACTCCCGGATTACCTTTGGCAGCTTGTCCTACAGGGAAATCGACTGTTTTTCCTGAACCGTAAGTGTTTTTCCAGTTTTCACTTACCTTAGAAAGATAATCGGTGAAGACAAAAGTTGTACCACTACCGTCTGAACGATAGGCTAGAATGATTTTCTTAGCCGGCAATTTTACATCCGGATTCAGTTCCTGCAAACGGGCATCGTTCCAGTCTGTAATTTTTCCGGCATAGATGTCTGCTATCACATCACCCGAAAGGTTCAGTTTTACGACATCCGGCAAATTATAAGCCAGCACAACCGCACCCATGCAGGTCGGGATATGAACAACCGGATCCATTTCTGACATTTCCTTATCGCTTAAGAAAGCATCACTTCCGGCAAAGTCGACAATACCATCTTTCAGGTTGCGTACACCGCCACCACTACCGATACCACCGTAAGAAACTGTGTTGTTGTGTGTTGCACTATATCCCTCAAAGCTCATGTTATAGAAAGGCAATGGGAATGTTGCTCCCGCACCTGTTAATTCAACGGATTCAGTTGATGACTTCTGTCCACCACATGCAGTAACGGCCAAGGCCATTATACCTGCGACCAAAGACAAATAATTTTTTTTCATTGTTTATTAATTTAATAAATTGATTTTTCTATATTGGATTTTCTCTATATTTACCTTATAGTGAGAAGGATGCATTCAGATAAGCATAATAGGAATTAGGTGTACTTCCTGATTTCGGCGACCATATCCGGAAGTTTGGAGCCAGTTTGATGTATTTTCCAATCCGGAATTCCGCGCCGACCATTCCAGCCATTCCATCGCCTTCTTCATTCCATTTATCTTTCGATGTCAGGTAATCCCAGCGCCCGAAAATTCCTACCTTCTTATTCAAATTGATTGTCGCATATGTAGAAACACCGCTCTGATCGTGTCCATCAGTGTATTTCGTATTTGTCTGATAGTTATATTCCGCAGCTAGTGAAAAAGATTTATTTTTGAAGCCTATGAAAGAAGCCAGATTCGTAATGCCCTTATCTGTTTTTTCGGTAGCTTCGTTGAAAGAACCATATAAACGGATAAACAGATTTTTTATCGGGGTCAGTGTCAGGCCGGCACCATACTGCAGTCCATCTTTTACCTGCACCTGCTTATAACCTTCACCATTCGCAATAATGACGTCAGCCGAAACATAACGATTAAAGTCATAAGATGCAGATATAGCCAGATCGGCACTGCTTCCAAACTTGTACTCATCCTGAAAGGATTTCATGACATAACGTTTGCTCCAAAAACTTTCTTGGAATTTGAACTGGGTAGTAGAAATCAGACCTGCATTCAATGTCCACTTTCCATGTTCCCATGACAGCATTGCATTCTTTACGAAACCGATACGATGATGATCCTCTACATTCTTTGACTGCCCGAAATCGGCAACGACTTTTACTTGTACCTCTTTCGATAAATCGTATTGATAACCTAAATAAGCACGGTCGAGATTGAAACCACGGTCATCGTTTACATGACCAAATCCGGAATGAGCATCGGAAAAGATTGTTATAATAGCTTTCCCCTTCGGTGCCTCCTCCTTATGTTTGTCTTCGGCATGAGCCGGAACAATCAAATATCCCAGTAAACCGGCAACAACGGCACATCGTTTCTTTAAATTCTTTTTATTCACTATACATCTGCTTTTTATTTCGAAAGCAAAAGTACAGGCAACAGATAACTTGGTTATGTCATAAATATTACAAAGCTGTTACATCCTCATCGGGAAAACGGAGTGTTTCTACTTTCTCCAAACGGGCATGCAGACGAGGCATCAGCGATTTACGTATACGCAGGCGCATTATACAATCCATATCGTATGACTGTTCTAAGATTTCAGGCGCCTCTTCTTTCACGATACGCATCACATCGTTCATAAAGGGATATTCAAATACGATCTTTACATCCTGATCTACCGTCTTTTCTATGATTGTTGCTTCGGCAATAGCCTGTGCCGCTGCTGTACGGTATGCAACAATCAGCCCGCTCGTACCCAACTTAATTCCTCCGAAATAGCGTACAACAATGATCAGGATGTCCGTCAGTTCATTCGAATTGATTTGTCCGAGAATCGGTTTGCCAGCAGTACCCGAAGGTTCCCCATTGTCGTTGGCACGGAACTCTTTCCGCTCTGCTCCCAACATATAGGCATAACATACATGGCGCGCATCGTAGTATTTTTTCTGATATTCTTCCAGATGAGCTTTCACTTCCGTCAGCGTACGCACGGGTATAGCTATGGCTATAAACTTACTGCGTTTCTCGGTATAAATAGCTTCCGACTGGCCTTCGATAGTTTTATATGTATCTTCCAAAACAATTCGATTTTATCTGGTTTGAAATATTCATTTATTCAGCAATACGCATACCCAGAGGCAAAACGTTCTTCCAAAAACAAAAGTATATCAATTAAGGCAGCCTTCACTTGATTTATAAAAGTGGCAAGGCCAATAGAAAGATTAAAGCTGTTTCAGCCTTAGATATCCATCGTTCTCGGACGCCAGTGCAAAAGTACATAATATTGAGCAAAAAGATTCTCTCACCATAGAAAAAGGTCAGGACATTTTCGCTAAAATCTCCTGACCTCCTACTATATCAGATTCACTACTGCCGGAAAAGAGATCTTCCAATCCGACATACGAACCATATTTCTATATTATCTCATCCACCCACCAGTGGCGTTAATATATGGCTTGAAGAGAAAATCTTACAACAAATAAGAATAGGAATCTAATATAACTATTTTATAAGTATCATTTCAACTTATGAATAACTAATCCCGAACGCAACTTCGGCTCAAACCAGGTTGTTTTCGGAGGCATAATATTACCCGTATCGGCAATATCCATCAACTGTTTCATGGAAACTGGATAAAGAGCCAGTGCCATCTTCATCTCTCCGCTGTCTACCCGTTTCTTCAATTCATTCAGTCCACGGATTCCACCCACAAAATCGATACGTTTGTCCGAACGCAAATCTTTGATGCCGAGAATCTCATCTAATATCAGATTTGAAGAAATCGTCACATCCAGTACCCCTATAGGATCATTATCATCATACGTACCCGGCTTAGCCGTCAGACTGTACCATTTGCCATCCAGATAAAGAGAAAAGTTATGCAAGGCAGCTGGTTTATAAATATCCGCTCCTTTTTCCTCTACAACAAAATTTTTCTTCAAAGCTTCCAGAAATTGCGCAGGAGTCAAACCATTCAGATCCTTTACCACACGATTATAGTCGATGATGGTCAATTGTTCAGCCGGGAAACACACTGCCATAAAGTAGTTATACTCTTCATCTCCCCGATGATTCGGATTCTGAGCTGCCTTTTCAGCACCTACCAATGCCGCAGCCGCACTGCGATGATGACCATCCGCAATATAAAGCGAAGGCATCTCCTTGAAGGCTTCCGTTACAGCTTCAATGTCCGTATCATCATCAATAACCCAAAACTGATGTCCAAAGCCATCATCCGGAGCTACAAAATCGTACACAGGCTTTTGTGCGGTATATTTCGCAACAATAGCATCCAAGACCTTACTTTCCGGATAAGCGAAAAATACCGGCTCGATATTTGCATTATTTACACGAACATGCTTCATACGGTCCTCTTCCTTGTCACGGCGTGTCAGCTCATGCTTTTTGATGACTCCGTTCATGTAGTCAGGTACGTACGCTCCTACCACCAGACCATACTGCGTCTTGCCGTTCATGGTCTGAGCATAAATGTAATAACAAGGCTTTTCGTCCTGTACCAGCCATCCCTTTTTCTGGAACATCTCAAAATTCTCTACTGCCTTGTCATACACACGCGGATCATGTTCGTCCGTACCTTCCGGAAAATCAATTTCCGGCTTGATGATATGATATAACGATTTCTCGTTGCCTTTCGCCTCTTCACGAGCCTCAGCAGAATTCAATACGTCGTAAGGGCGAGAAGCTACCTGTTCCACCAGTTCTTTCGGTGGACGAATCCCTTTAAATGGTTTAACTATTGCCATAATTCCCGAAATTTCGTTTGAAAAACAATACTAACGTCCGAAATGCATAAAGGAAACATACCAGTGCCATACCGCACAGAAACCCTTGCCAGAAATCATCCAAAAACGACCTGCACAAAGCATTTACCAGCAGCAAAGAACTGCCCATTCCCAACGGAATCAGCGAATGCCGTTCGTCACTCGTCAGTTTCATTTATGCGTAAAATAGGAGTTATTTTTTATTTACACGGAATTTCTCGCATCCATCCCTCAAGAAGCCCACTATCTGGCGCGCAGCTGCAATACCGGCATTGATATTCGCTTCGGCTGTCTGAGCGCCCATTTTCTTTGGGGTTGAGAAATAGCGTCCCGGAAAATGTTCTGCAAATTCAGCATGATGAACCGGCATAATATCGGTAACATATTTTAAGTCTGCACGGTCATTCATCAAACGAAGCAAGTCAGCTTCATTGATTACCTCCTTACGGGCGGTATTCACAAGCAGACCATTTTTCGGCATACGGTTTACCAAATCGTAATTGATAGAATTTTTTGTTTCGGGAGTAGCTGGAATATGCAGAGAGACCACATTACAAGTAGCATACAACTCTTCAGCAGAATCCACTGGCTTGATGCCATCGGCTACCATCACTTCTTTCGGACAATACGCATCATAAGCATAGATTTCCATGCCAATGCCTTTAGCGATACGGGCCACGTTGCGTCCTACATTGCCATAAGCATGTATACCTAACTTTTTGCCCATCAATTCTGTTCCCGATTTACCATCGTAGAAGTTACGTACAGCCATAATCATCAGTCCAAAAGCCAGCTCTGCTACTGCATTAGAGTTCTGCCCCGGTGTATTCATTACGCAAACGCCATGAGCTGTAGCAGCTTCCAGATCAACATTATCATAACCGGCACCTGCACGTACCACGATTTTCAGTTCGGGAGCCGCATCCAGTACTTCCTTATCAATAATATCACTACGAATGATAATAGCATTCGCATCTTTAACAGCCTCAAGCAGCTGAGCCTTTTCTGTATATTTTTCAAGCAAAGCCAGTTCATAACCAGCAGCCTCGATTTCCTTGCGAATACCGTCGACAGCAATTTTTGCAAACGGTTTTTCTGTTGCTACTAAAACTTTCATAACTATCAGATTTAATACAATAAAAATAGCACACAGCCCTGCACACCCTTTATCCGTGCAGGTCTGTGTGCTTTCGTATATACAACTATTTATTAATGCATTTTTTCAAATTCCTGCATGCAGTCAATCAATGCCTGAACGCTTTCGATAGGCAACGCATTATAACAAGAGGCACGGAATCCACCAACAGAACGATGTCCCTTAATACCTACCATACCCTTTTCGGTTGCAAACTTCAAGAAGTCTGCTTCCAGATCTTTATATTCGTCTGCCATCACGAAACAGATGTTCATATACGAGCGGTCTTCCTTAGCAGTAACCGTACCACGGAACAGTTTATTACGATCGATTTCCGCATACAACATATCGGCACGCTGTTTAGCACGACGTTGCATTTCTTCCACTCCGCCCTGGGCTTTCAACCAGCGCAATGTTTGCAAAGCTGCATAGATAGGAACAACAGGAGGAGTATTGAACATAGAACCTTTGTCTACATGAGTCTGATAATTCAGCATGGTAGGAATATAGCGCGAAACCTTACCCAATGCATCGTTCTTTACAATAACGAACGTTACACCTGCCGGAGCCAGATTCTTCTGCGCGCCACCATAAATACAGATATACTTCGAAACATCTACCGGACGAGAGAATATATCAGATGACATATCTGCTACCATCGGAACACTGACATCCGGATCGGCATGAAGTTCGGTTCCATAAATGGTATTATTGGTTGTAATATGGAAATAATCTGCATCAGCAGGTACGGTATAATCCTTTGGAATATATGTATATCCGTCTTTTTCGGACGAAGCCACTTCAACAGTTTCGCCGAAAGCCTTTGCTTCTTTCAAAGCTTTCTTAGCCCATGTACCGGTATTGAGATATGCAGCTTTCTTTTCAAGAAAATTATAGGGAACCATACAGAACTCCATGCTTGCTCCTCCACCCAGGAAAAGTACCGAATACCCTTCCGGAATATTCAGAAGTTCTTTAAACAAGGCAACAGCCTCGTCCACTACCGGCTGAAAGTCTTTAGCGCGGTGACTGATTTCCATCAACGAAAGTCCCGAACCATTGTAGTCAAGAATAGCCTGAGCTGTTTTTTCGATCACTTCGCGAGGCAGTATAGAAGGTCCCGCATTGAAATTATGTTTTTTCATTTGGAAGTTTGTTTTGGTTTAACATTTGTTCGTTCTTACATTTGCGAATATAGCGATTATTTTTAGACTTCCAAAAGTTTTCGTAATATTTTTATAGCAACAAAGGTTATTTCATAACAAATTACACCAAAACAATAGTATTTCATTTACAGATTGACACATAAAGTGAATACTATGACCCTCTACGCTCCTGACAGTCATAGCATTTTGAGATTTTTTCATATAGAGATAAGTTACACTGACACAAAGTTATCATTTAGCCAGTTCTATCAAAGCTTTTACCCCCTTAATCTTTTCATTTTGTATAAGTTTTAACACTTGTTTATATTTTAAGCGGGTAACTGCCGCAAAAGCATAATGATCTTTCACATCCACACGACCAATGTCTTCCTTACCCAGATTTCCTTTCTTAGACAAAAAACCTACAATATCAATCTTATTGATTTTATCTTTTTTGCCTTTACCTATATATAAGGTAACAAAATCGGGTAAAGCCGGTTTAGGAGTAACTGCTGGAAGAATATACTCTTCTGGATTTTCTTTAATATAAGGAGGAAGCTGTTCTTCGGGATGCAAAATAATATAGGCACTTCCATCTGCATCCCAACGAGCCGTACGTCCGTTACGATGAACAAACCCATCTTCTGCTACAGGAAGGTGATAATGAACGACATTCTTTATATCTGGAATATCCAGTCCACGAGCCGCCAGATCGGTTGAAATGAAAATATGGCAACTACCGTTTCGGAATTTGTATAACGCCCGTTCGCGATCGTCTTGCTCCATTCCTCCATGGAATGTTTCACAATAGACCTTCATCGAATGCAAATAATTGCCTACTCGGTCAACACTTTCCCGATGATTGCAGAAGACCAATGTAGACTGATTGCCCAAACAACATAGCAAACGATAAAGAGTTTCCAACTTATCCTTTATCGGGGCCATGACTTTATACAAATGTAAACGTTCGGAAACTCCTCCATCCGGATTCAGGAAATTCAACTTAACGGTACGATTCAGCCCTGTAAAACGAGGTATTTCTTCAGCATCCGTAGCCGAAAGCAGGAACCGACGACGCAACTTCGGCAATTTACTTATAACATCTGCCATTTCTTCCTGAAAGCCAAATTCCAGACATTTATCGAACTCATCGATAACCAGCAAACTTACAACAGAAGCATCAAAATTCTGCTTTTCAAGGTGATCATTCATTCGCCCCGGAGTTCCAACTATTACCGACGGACGAATGCCCTTCATGGTACGATGTTCCTCCATGGCAGGTCGTCCTCCATAACAGCTCATAATGGTAAATCCGGTATTCATCGACTTAAATACTTGCTCTATCTGCAACGCCAATTCACGGGAAGGAACCAATATAACAGCTTGTACGCCCTCTACTCCAGGTTTCAAAGAGGTTACGAGAGGTAATAAATAAGCCAAGGTCTTACCGGAACCTGTAGGTGATAAAAGAATCAGGTCACTTCCTTCACGATAAGCATCGATAGCTGCTTGCTGCATGGCATTCAACTGTTCTATTTTGAGATTCACAAGTATAGTCTGTATATTCATAAGATCTGATTTTAATTAAGTATTACGCAAATATAAACAGAACTCATGATATTCCCTGCATTCAGGTAAAGAAATAAAGCAGGAACAGACGGCAAGATGATGTAAAACGTTTATCCTTGATACTGAAAAAATATCCGTCTGCCCTGCTTCTGTTTAAAGAAGGTAATTATGAACGAAATTACAGAATTTCTCTAAACCTACCTTCAACAACGTTTGGGAACAAGCAATATTCCAACGCATAAAGTCCTCTCCTTCTTCGCCATACATTGTACCAGCATTTAACTATGGCAAATATACCATCTGGCTCACCGTTCCTCCATCATAAGCGGTTCTCTATCAATTCAAATATACTGAATATCACTTTAAATACTGGTGAAAAAACTGCTCAATCTTATCATAAGGAATAACTCCTGCCTGATTATCATACAAATCGACATGACTTGCTCCAGGAATAATCATCAACTCCTTGTTATCGCCTTTTAATTTTTTGAAAGCATCCTCACTAAAATATCTTGAATGCGCCTTTTCTCCGTGAATCATCAATACCGCACTACGAATCTCACTACTATAAGTCAGTAAAGGAGTATTTATAAACGAAAGTGCCGAAGTGACATTCCAGCCGCCGTTCGAGTTGAGAGAACGTTTGTGATATCCCCGTTTTGTCTTGTAATAATCATAATAATCCTTCACGAACTGAGGAGCATCAGCCGGCAATGGATCAACTACACCGCCAGCAAGTGCATACGAGCCGTTTCGTGCATCGATAGTACGTTGCGCATTCAATTTCTTACGCAACTCATAACGTGCATTCTCATCCATTGCATCAAAATAACCATTAGCATTCACCCGGCTCATATCATACATGGTTACCGTTACAGTCGCCTTGATACGGGTATCGATAGCAGCAGCATTCAGTGCCATTCCACCCCATCCGCAAATTCCTATAATACCAATCAGTTCCGGATCAACATCTTCACGGATAGAAAGGAAATCGACGGCAGCGGAAAAATCTTCTGTATTAATATCTGGAGAAGCCACATATCGCGGTTCACCACTACTTTCTCCTGTATAAGAAGGATCGAAAGCAATAGCCAGAAATCCCCGTTCGGCCATCGTCTGCGCATAAAGACCGGAGGACTGCTCTTTTACGGCACCAAACGGACCACCGACAGCTATTGCCGGAAGTTTCCCTTCAGCCCATTTAGGCTTATACAAATCGGCAGCTAAAGTAATGCCGAAACGATTCTTAAAACGAACACTTTCCACCGTTACCTTATCGCTTGGGGGAAAAGTTTTTTCATTCTCCTGTGCATAAAGTGTATTCATAATCAACGAAATTAAAAATGTAATAACTAATTTTTCTTTTCTCATAATAACTTCTTATTTGTTCTGGTACTTCTCAATCCTATCCTTAGAATATATACTATCGACAATGCAAATTTCTAAAGAAAAGGAGAACTGTTCTGTAGATAAATTACGGATGTTATAACCCCAATTACGGAATCATAATATACTCACTTCAAGCGCCCTTCACCAGGCATGAGAATCAGTAACATCGGTTAAATTATCTGTAATCAGGGTAGTAATGATATCTGGGATTCGTTCTATCTTTGTAATAAATAAAATCGGCTTATGGACAAAATACTTCATTTAGACAGCGTAGACTTATATAACCAATTGTATGGACTTGAAACATTAAATCCACTCATAAGTGTCATCGACTTAAACAAAGCAACCCGTAAAATGACCTATACCCGTTGGAACTATGGTATTTATGCCCTCTATCTGAAACTAGAAAAGGTATGTGACATTAAATACGGACGACAAACTTACGACTATCAAGAAGGAACCGTCGTTTGCTTTGCTCCTGGCCAGACCACAGAAACGACATTGAATACAGACCGTACACAACTAAATGTACTCGGCATTCTTTTCCACCCAGACCTCCTTAGAGGGACATCACTTGGGAAAAACATCAAAAAATATACTTTCTTTTCGTATGAAGTAAACGAAGCCTTGCATCTTTCTCCTGAAGAAAGATGTATTATAGAAGATTCTTTGAAAATAATCCAAAAAGAACTGGAACATGGTATCGACAAACATAGCAGAACATTGCTTGTCAATCATATCGAACTTCTACTAAACTACTGCATGAGATTCTACGAAAGGCAATTCATCACCAGAAGTAAAATCAACAGTGATGTGCTGACGCGCTTCGAAAATCTCCTCAACAGATATTTTGAAGAGTCACTTGCTGAACAAAACGGACTGCCTACTGTGAAATATTTTGCAGATAAGCTCTGTTTTTCTCCCAATTATTTCGGCGACATGCTGAAAAAAGAGACAGGAAAAAGTCCCCAAGAATATATTCAGGAAAAACTTATCGAACTGGCCAAAGAACGAATTGCAGGGACAGAAAATACCGTAAGCCAAATTGCATACTCACTGGGATTTCAATATCCACAACACTTGTGCCGCCTCTTTAAGAAAAAAGTTGGATGCACCCCTAATGAATATCGGGTACAAAATAGCATGCATGCATAAATCGACAAACGATAAGAAACAACTATGTTAGACTTCAAAACTGTTTACGAGTGCAACAGGTGTCTGGGATGCAAAACACTACATCCTCAAGTCAGCATTATCAACCTCGCTGATTCGAGGCCAGAGCAAGACACTATAAAATTTGAGTTTTATGCAGTCCTCCTAATAGAAGAATGCCCAAATAACTGCTGCTGTTGTGGACGAAAGTATTACGATTATTCCAATGCGACTATGGTTTTTCTTACTCCTGGAGAGATCTTCCAAATGAGTGAAAACAATACGCTACCCAATAAAGGGTACCTTCTTGCATTTCACCCCGACCTGCTTTTCCAGACTTCGCTGAAAAACCATATTAAGAACTATACCTTTTTCTCCTACCGCAAAGAAGAAGCCTTGCATCTCTCACAACGAGAAACAGCCCAAATAACATGCTGTTTCGAAAATATAGAAGACGAATTACAGCATCCTATTGATACCCATAGCAGTACAATATTATCACGCTACATAGAGTTATTGCTTGACTACTGTACCCGGTATTACGAACGTCAGTTTATTACTAGGGAAAATAAAAACAGGACTATTCTTGAAGAAATGGAAAGCATTCTCAATCAATATATCGAATCCGGGAAATTACAAAACGGACTATTCCCCACCCCTACATTCTGCGCAGAAATGTTAGGTCTGTCCACAGCTTATTTCAATGACCTGCTAAAATTTGAAAAAGGCAATACATTCCAAGAATATTTTCAGTTCAAACGCTTGAAAGCGGCAAAGAAAATGCTGTTGAAAGGTAAGGATTCCCCTTCTTTCATTGCTCAGCAACTGGGCTATCCCAATGTACAATACTTTAGTCTGATATTTAAGAAAATAATGGGCATGTCTCCCACTGAATACAGATATTCACACAATTGAAGCTTTATCAAATATAGTTATTATCACGTAATTATTGCATTTCTCGAATAAAACTATAGCGGATACGTATCCGGTATAATACCTTGTCCATATCCGCTATACTACAATGAAGTATGATAATTACTCTACATACAATACCAACCCTTTCAGATATTCACCTTCCGGATGGTAAATATTCACAGGATGATCACCCGGCTGAGTAAGCTGGTGCAGAATGCGTACACTCCGTCCACTCTGGGCAGCCGCTGTAAACACAGCATTACGGAAATTTTCCTTATTGACAACCTGCGAACAAGAGAAGGTAAACAAGATGCCTCCCGGACGAATCTTTTCAAAAGCCTTTGCATTCAGTTTCGTATATCCACGCAATGCATTACGCAAGGCATCTCGATGCTTGGCAAAAGCAGGAGGATCAAGAATAATAAGATCATACTGGTCGCCCATCCGATCGAGAAACTTAAACGCATCCTCAGCGTAAGCCTTGTGACGAGTATCTCCCGGGAAATTCAATTCCACATTCTCATTGGTCAAATCGATAGCCTTTGCCGAACTATCTACCGAGTGAACCAGATTGGCACCTCCACGCATCGCATAGAACGAAAAGCCTCCTGTATAGCAGAACATGTTCAGTACATTCCGTCCTTTTGCATACCGTTCCAGCAGATGACGATTCTCACGCTGGTCTACAAAAAAGCCCGTTTTCTGTCCTTTCAGCCAGTCTACATGAAATTTCAAGCCATTCTCCATAGCTACATTTTCAGGACTTCCACCTTTGATGAAACCATTTTCGGTAGACAGCAAATCAGCCTTAAACGGCAATGTCGTTTCCGACTTATAATAGATATTCTGTATCACATCACCCATAACCTCCGACAAGGCATCAGCAATTTCCATCCGATATACATGCATACCTGCCGAATGAGCCTGCATCACTGCCGTATGGTCATACACGTCGATGATCAGCCCCGGCAAATTATCACCTTCACCATGAACCAGACGATAAGTATTGTTCTGTGGATTACCAATCAACCCCAAGGCTACACGCAAATCCTTGGCAATACTAAGTTTACGAACCCAGAAAGCATGATCGATTGTTTCCTGTACGAATGACAAAACACGCACAGCAATACTTCCAATCTGAAAATGACCACATGCAATAAACTCCTTCTTCGATGTATAAACATCTACAATCTCTCCCTCTTCGGGCTCACCTTCCACACGGGCTATGGCTCCCGAAAATACCCACGGATGAAAACGTTTCAACGATTCCTCCTTACCGGGTTTCAGATATACTTTTTTGTACGACACGTTTATTATCTTAATTAATTATTTTCTGTTTCCACCACTTTCACGATTTCATAGCTTCCGGTGCTACGTAAATCATCCAAATAATTATAAATCTCTACACATGCCCAAGCATCAGTCGCAGCATAAGCTTGCTGTGCTTCTGTCAACACCTCGGCTTCCCAGTTCGACAAGCGTTGTGACTTCGAAATTTTCTTTCCGAACAACAATGCGTATATTTTCTGTAAACTCTTTTCCTCTATACCGAAGCGAGGAACATAATCCTGCAATTCAATCCAGTTTCCGGTCCGCGGATCCTTCGTATTTCGTCTGCGAAGCATCGCAAAATCATCTTTTAGTGAAAGCCCTACTTTGAGGACATCATTCTGCAAGAATTCTTCCAAGAAATCGGGTAATCCCAAACGGTTTAACCGAAACAAGAAACAGGTATCGTGTGTAGAGATTTGCAGCAAAGCAACCTTATGCGTCGTCCCCTTTCGGAACGAAGGGCGAGTTTCGGTATCCACTCCCACAATAGAATGTGTATTCAAGTAATCGATTGCTTTACGAGCATCCGATTCCGTATTAACAACAAAAATCCGTCCCTCAAAACTCACCTTAGGCAATTCGGACACACTTTGCTTTGATATCTTATTATATAATACAACCATGGATTTATTCTTCCTCATGTAAATCACTCCCAACGATCACCAGAACCGTCATCCTCGCCAGCTTCCAGCCCTTCATATAAATCATCCTCACTATAACCAGCATCCGCTTCAAATGGAGAAGAAGTATCCTCTTCGTCCTCCATATCCTCATCGGGATGTTTACTGTACTTCACATCATGCAATGCACGCATAGCGTTCACCAGCCGTTGTCCCCAGAATTCCGCGAAATGTTCACGGCAGATTACCAAAGCATCATTCATCGTCTGGTCAAATCCCAGTTGATACACACAGATAAAATCTTTCAATGGCTGATAAATATCTGCCAGATTTTCGGATATATTCTGCTTGATCGGAGTATCACTGTAAGCCATGTCATCTAAAAATACATCCAGATAATCATCCTTACTACCCATCAGTGCAGCTACACTGGCCCGAATACGTTCATAATCTCCTTCTGTAACAAAGGTTTCAGGATCGAACTCATCGATACGTTCCGCTTCGGGCAGCAGAGAAGCCTTTAAATAAAGCAGAGGCAGCAACTTAAGCGCCGTATCAATGAATTTACGTCGCTTCATTTCTGTAGCTCGTCCCAAGAAACCACAAAACTCAGCAGCAACAGTTACAAATTCTACGGTATTTTTATCAAATATAATCGGGGTTTGACTCTTTTCCATAATCAATTGAATTTCGCGACAAAGGTACGAAAAAAAATAAATCTCCACAATTTATTATAAGCAGAGGCAACTGACGGGTTCAAAAATATTCGTACATTTGCGTTCAAATTTGAAATATCGTACAAGAATCATGAAGAAAAAAACAGATAACAAGCCCAATGAAGGGAAATTGGGTATACCCGACAAAGTAGTAACAGCCATTAAGGGCGAAACCATCCATTTCATTATCGGCCTGCTATGCGTCATATTTGGCGTATACATGCTACTAGCATTCAGTTCTTTCTTCTTTACCGGAGGAAACGACCAAAGTATTCTTTCACACCCTGACCCAGGAGAATTACTGGAAACAGGCAACCGCATACAGAATTATGCCGGAGCACGAGGAGCCCAATTATCTCAGTTCCTGATAAACGATTGCTTCGGTATTCCGGCCTACTTCATCATTGTTTTTCTGGTGGTAGCCGGCATGAAACTCATGAAAGCATACGAATTCAAGTTATGGAAATGGTTCGTTTCCTGTACAGCTCTGATGGTTTGGTTTTCAGTAACCTTGGGATTTGCCTTTGGAGGAGCATTCGAAAATTCATTCCTTTATCCGGGAGGATTACACGGTTACAATGCCAGCCAATGGATTTGCTCACAGATAGGAGCACCAGGGCTGATTCTCGTCCTGTTGGTAACAGGTATACTTATTGCCATTTTTTTCACTAAAGAAACAATAGGTGTAGTCCGGAAAGCATTCCACCCATCCTTTTCCAAGCGCAATAAGGTCGTACAGCCGGAAAATGAGAATACGGCTGTAACAGATGAATATAAAAAAGAAGATAGCACAGAGCCTCAAGATAACCAACAAGTATCCGAAGAAAATGAACTCCAGGCTGAAAAAGAGGAAGACTCTTCTCAACCAAAAGCTGAACCATACGACGATCCTCAACCCGTAGAAATAGAGCTTGACCCAATAGAAGAGAAGCCCCTCTCCTCTCAGCCAGAAAGTGTCAAGCCCTCTCCTATTAAGGAAAGCGCTCCCATGACGGAAGCAGCAACCGACATCGAAGAAGAAATAACTGAGCATCACCATGAGCCAGCTTTCGAAATAAGCAATGAGCACAAAGAAGAAGACGAAGAATACCGTGGCAATATCAACCAGCCTTATAATCCTCGTCTGGACTTGGAGCATTATAAATTTCCGACGCTCGATTTGCTCAATTCATACGGTGACCATGAGCCGACAATCGACATGGAAGAGCAAAATGCTAACAAAAACCGCATCATTCAGGTCTTACGCAGTTTTGGCATCGAAATCAGCTCCATCAAGGCGAGTGTGGGACCGACCATTACCCTCTATGAGATAACTCCGGCCGAAGGAGTACGTATCTCGAAAATACGTAACCTGGAAGATGATATCGCACTCAGTCTTTCAGCACTGGGTATCCGTATCATAGCCCCGATACCCGGTAAAGGAACAATTGGTATCGAGGTTCCGAATGCCAATCCACGCATCGTACCCATGAGTTCGATTCTGGCAAGCAAGAAGTTCCAGGAAACAACCTTCGACCTACCCGTTGCTTTAGGAAAAACTATCACCAACGAAGTGTTCATGGTAGACTTGACAAAAGCACCTCACATGTTGGTAGCTGGTGCAACCGGACAAGGTAAATCGGTTGGTCTGAATGCCATTGTTACTTCACTGCTTTACAAGAAGCATCCTAGTGAACTGAAGTTTGTCATCATCGACCCAAAGAAAGTTGAGTTTGCTATCTATGCACCGATAGAGAAACACTTCCTTGCCAAGTTGCCCGATGCATCCGATGCAATCATTACCGATGTATCGAAAGTTGTCCAGACCCTCAATTCGCTGTGTGTGGAAATGGATACCCGCTACGACCTGTTGCGTAAGGCAGGCTGCCGTAACATAAAAGAATACAATGCCAAATTCATCAACCGACAGCTGAATCCGGAAAACGGACACCGCTTCATGCCATACATTGTTATTATCATCGATGAGTTCGGCGATCTGATTATGACAGCCGGAAAAGAAGTAGAGTTACCAATCTGCCGTATCGCACAGCTGGCACGTGCCGTAGGTATACATGCCATCATTGCTACTCAGCGTCCGACGACCAACATCATTACCGGAACAATCAAAGCTAACTTCCCGGCTCGTGTTGCTTTCCGCGTAGCATCCATGATGGACTCTCGTACCATTCTCGACCGTCCGGGAGCACAGCAACTGATAGGAAAAGGAGACATGCTCTACCTGCAGGGTAATGACCCCGTACGTGTACAATGTGCGTTTGTCGATACACCGGAAGTAGAAAAGATAGCAGCATACATCAGTCGCCAGCAAGGCTATCCAACAGCCTTCTTACTACCTGAATATGTAGATGAAAATGCAGAAAGCAGTAATGCGGCAGATGTCGATATGAATCGTCTAGATCCCTTGTTCGAAGAAGCGGCACGACTGGTCATTTACCATCAGCAAGGTTCAACTTCGCTTATTCAGCGTAAATTCTCCATCGGTTATAACCGCGCCGGACGCATTATGGACCAGCTGGAGCGTGCCGGTATTGTAGGTCCTGCCAACGGAAGCAAAGCACGCGACGTACTTTGCATGGACGAAAATGATTTGGAAATGCGCATGAGTAATTTAAAGAATCAATAAGCCAATGATTATGAAACGTTTTTATTTTTCTCTCCTGATACTTATCACAAGTGTATCGGCAGTCTTTGCACAAAAAGACGCAAAAGCTCAGGCTATACTGGACAAAACCGCAGCAGCTTATCAGAAAGCAGAAGGCATTGCAATCACTTTCGGCGGAACACAAAAGGGCACACTTCTGTTGAAAGGCTCTTGCTTTTACCTTGACTGCGCCGGAGTAAAAAGCTGGTTCGACGGAAAAACGCAATGGAGTTATGTACAGCAGAATGAAGAGGTAACCATTTCCAATCCTACAGCAGAAGAAATACAGAGTGTTAATCCGTATGCATTGATTACCTCATATAAGACCTTATTTAATTACCGCTACAAAGGAGCCCAAACACGTAATGGCAGAAAAGGACAAGAAATTGTACTCACTCCTCGTCAAAAAGGAGATATACAATCAATCACCTTTACAGTTTCAGCCGATTATGAGCCAATATACATTGGCGTCAAGCTGTCCAACGGAAAGACACAGGAATTTAACATCACTTCCTACCAGACGCACCGTAATCTGAGTAGTTCCATTTTCCGCTTCGATGCGAAAAAATATCCTAACGCAGAAATTATCGACATGCGATAAATCAAATTTCCAATACAAAAAGCCCTGTTGGATGGCATCCGACAGGGCTTTTTGTATAAAATATGTTTTTTAGAAACCTAGTTTACTATCAAAAATACCGTTTCGAACAAAAAAAGAAGTATCTTTGTTCAATTAAGATGAATATATAATTTAAAATTTCAAATTTAATATGACAACAGAACATGTAAAGTGCCTGATTATCGGTTCAGGACCTGCCGGATACACAGCGGCCATTTATACTAGTCGTGCCAATATTTCTCCTGTTCTTTACGAAGGAATCCAACCAGGAGGACAGCTCACCACCACTACCGAAGTTGAAAATTTCCCTGGTTATCCGGAAGGAGTAACCGGTCCCGTACTGATGGACGACCTGCGCAAACAGGCAGTACGTTTTGGAGCTGATATCCGCAACGGAATTGTAACTAAAGCAGACTTGAGTCAGGCTCCTTACCATTTCATTATCGATGATGAGAAAGAAATCACAGCCGATACAGTTATTATTTCTACTGGAGCTACAGCCAAATATTTAGGACTGGAAGATGAAAAGAAATATGCCGGTATGGGTGTCAGCGCTTGTGCTACATGCGACGGTTTCTTCTACCGCAAGAAAGTAGTTGCAGTGGTAGGAGGCGGCGATACAGCTTGCGAAGAAGCTATCTATCTGGCCGGACTTGCACGCCAAGTATACCTGGTAGTACGTAAACCGTTCTTACGTGCATCAAAGATTATGCAGGAACGCGTACTGAACCATCCTCACATCAAAGTATTGTTCGAACACAATGCAGTGGGCCTTTATGGTACCGACGGTGTTGAAGGCATGCACGTTGTAAAACGTATGGGTGAACCAGACGAAGAGCGCTACGATGTTGCCATCGACGGATTTTTCCTGGCTATCGGTCACCAGCCTAATTCTGCAATCTTCAAGCCATGGGTAAAAACCGATGAAACAGGTTATATCCTGACAGAAGGTGACTCTCCACGCACAGGTATACCCGGTGTATTTGCAGCAGGCGATGTAGCCGACCCGCATTACCGTCAGGCAATTACAGCTGCCGGAAGCGGTTGTAAGGCTGCCATCGAAGCAGAGCGCTACCTTTCAGCCAACGGCTTACTCTAATCGGAGAACTAAACTAATAACACATATTTTTATTATGAGAAGTTTTATCAAAAAAACATTTGCTGCTATCATCCTGATAGGAGGAACTGTTTCTGTCTGCGCCCAGCAGATGCCTCCTCTCCCAACCGATCCCAATGTTCGTATCGGTAAACTGGATAATGGGCTGACTTACTACATTCGTCACAATGCACTGCCTGAAAAGCAAGCCGACTTCTACATTGCCCAAAAAGTAGGTTCTATCCTTGAAGAAGACAACCAGCGTGGTCTGGCTCATTTTTTGGAACACATGTGCTTTAATGGAACGACCAATTTCCCGGGTAATACACTTCGTGAATATCTGGAATCTATCGGCGTAAAGTTCGGTACCAACCTGAATGCCTACACTGCCATAGATGAAACTGTATACAACATCGACAATGTACCTGTTATCCGCGATGGTATTATCGACTCTTGTCTGTTGATTCTGCACGACTGGGCCGATGATCTGACACTCGATCCGAAAGAAATAGATAAGGAACGTGGCGTAATACACGAAGAATGGCGTACACGTACCGGTGCCATGATGCGTATGTACGATACTGTCTTCCCTAAAATGTTTGCAGGAAGCAAATATGCCTACCGTCTGCCTATCGGTTCAATGGACATCGTGGACCACTTCCCTTATCAGGACTTGCGCGATTACTATGAAAAATGGTATCGTCCCGACTTGCAGGGAATTATTGTTGTAGGTGACATCGACGTAGACCAGATCGAAGCAAAGATCAAGAAGATTTTTGGCCCTATCAAGATGCCGCAGAACGCAGCCGAACGTAAATACTTCCCAGTTCCCGACAACAAAGAGCCGATTATCGCTATTGCGAAAGACAAGGAACAGCAGATGAATCAGGTATACGTATACCATAAGCACGATCCGTTCCCCGAAGAAATGAAGAATACTGTCGGCTATCTGGTATACAACTACATGACCGGCGCTATCTCAAGCATGCTGAACACCCGTCTTCAGGAGCTTACCCAGACCGCCACTCCTCCATTTATCAATGCCGGAGTAGAAGACAATGACTTTGTTCTTGCCAAAACAAAGAAAGCCTTCATGGGTGTAGCTATCTGTAAAGACGACGGAATCGCAACAGGACTGTCTGCTTTGATGCGTGAAATAGAGCGTGCACGTCAGTTCGGATTTACAGAAGGTGAATATACCCGAATGAAAGCCGACTACCTGCGTGCCATCGAAAACGCATACAACGAACGCGATAAAATGAAAAGCAATCAGTTCGTCAACCAGTATGTATCAAACTTCATCAATGGCGACCCTATTCCAAGCATTGAAGACGAATATGCACTCATGACCCAGATTGTACCGAATATTCCTCTCGACAATGTAAATAAATTACTGCAATCACTCGTAACCGACAGCAATACGGTAGTAAGCCTGTTCTGCCCTGACAAACCTGAAGTAAAACTTCCTACAGAAGCCGATATCAAGAAAATACTGGCTGATGTCAAAGCAGAAAAACTGGAACCATACGTCGACAAGGTTTCCAATGAACCTCTGATGAAAGAAGCTCCGACAGGAGGCAAGGTAGTCAAGACAGAAAAAGGTCCGTTCGGATCGACAGTCCTCACACTGAACAACGGCGTACGTGTCATCATGAAATCTACCAACTTCAAGGCAGACGAAATCAGAATGTCTTCTTTCAGTCGTGGAGGTACTTCACTGTTCGATGAAAAAGATGCCTTGCAGTTCAAACAAATTAACGACGTTGCAGGTCTCGGTGGTTTGGGCAATTTCAGCGTTGTCGACCTGCAAAAAGTATTGTCAGGAAAAGTAGCTTCAGCTGGCGCATCAGTCAATACCCTGACAGAATCTGTAACAGGTAAATGTTCCCCTAAGGATTTGGAAACCATGTTGCAGCTGACCTACCTGAGCTTTACTGCTCCACGTATGGATTCTACTGCATTCGAATCATACAAGAACCGTCTGAAAGCTCAGCTTGCCAATATGGAAGTCAATCCCAATATTGCCCTGAGCGATACCTTGAGAAAAGAATTGTATGGCGATAATCCACGTGTATTACGTATCAAGGCCGATATGGTAGACAAGACCGATTACCAGAAAATTATGGATATGTATAAAGACCGCTTCAAAGATGCAAGCGACTTTACATTCATTTTCGTAGGTAACCTCGATCAGGCTACTGCTACTCCACTTATCGAAAAATACCTCGGTTCTCTTCCGTCTATCAATCGTAAGGAAGACTTCCGTGATGTAAATCTGGACATCCGCAAGGGTGAGCACAAAAATGTGTTCCATAGAGATTTGCAGACACAGAAGGCAACTGTATGTATCATCAGAAGCGGTGAATGTGAATACACTTTGAAGAATCAGCTGATGATGAGCATGCTTTCTCAATTGCTGACCATGGAATATACTGAAACTGTCCGTGAAGACGAAGGTGCATCTTACGGTGTAGGAGTATCAGGCGACATCAGCTTGTATCCGAAAGTAGAAGCAACTCTTCAGATTTCGTTCGATACCAACCCTGAAAAGCGTGCTAAGATGAGCGGCTTGATCGACAAAGGAATCAACGACTTCATTGCCAACGGTCCGAAGGCAGAAAACCTGAAGAAAGTAAAAGAATACATGTTGAAGAACTACGAAGCCAACCAGAAAGAGAACGGTTACTGGATGAACGTCTTGTACAGCTACTACTGGGAAAATACCGACATGGCAACAAAATATGTCGACACAGTAAATCAGATTACATCCGCCGATCTTCAGAAATTTGCTAAAGATTTCTTCTCACAAGACAACCGCATCGAAGTAAGCATGACTTCAGGCGATACGAAGTAACACTCCAAACCTGATGAATTATGCTTTTCTTCGAAATACGTAAAAACCGGAAACTTGCCACACGGCGAAGTCCGATGTTCGAAAAGAACCGTTTTGCGAAGGTTTTCATGTATTTCGGAATAGCATTTTGGGCAGCATACCTCCTGTTTATAGGGGCTATGCTGCCCTCTGCTTTTCAAGAGAGCTTTCCTGGCATGGAACCTTACCATATCCTCAACAAAGGATTGATCATTATCCTGTTCCTCGACTTTCTGATACGCTTCATGCTTCCCACTCCTGTACAGGAAATCAAACCTTATCTCTTGCTGCCGGTCCCTAAGCAAAGAGTCATACTTGCTTTTCTGGCCGACAACCTGTTTCGTCCCATCAACCTCTTCTGGCTGTTTTTGTTCATACCTTTTGCCCTGATAAGCATTACACGTTTTTACGGACTGACTGGTGTCGTGGGATACCTTCTAGGCATCTGGCTCATGATTGTCATGAACAGCTACTGGAGCATGCTGATCTGCGTACTCAAGCGAGATAAGTTTATCCACCTGTTCTGGAGTATTCTTGTATACGGTATATTAGCGCTATTGGAATTTCTGCCGGAAACAGGATTCGTCAGTACTCTGACGATGAACTGGGGAGAAGGCTTTATTCTCTGGAATCCGCTGGCTTTCCTCGGAGTCATCGTACTCATCGGTCTGCTTATCTACATAAACTACCAAGTACAGCAACACCTCATCTACAAAGAACTTGCGCGGACAGAAGACGTCAAGATCAAGCATATCAGCAGTTACAATTTTCTCGACCGCTATGGCAATGTAGGAGAATACCTGCGTCTGGAATTGAAAATGCTGCTCCGCAACAAAGCTCCCCGCAGCCAGTTCTGGGGCTTCTTCTTCATCATGTGTATGTTTACAATCGCTCTTGCCGGTAACGTATACGGCGACAACAGCTACATGAACAATTTCATCTGTCTGTATTGCTACTGTATACTGGGACTGATGACGCTGAGTCGTATCATGACATTCGAAGGCAACTATATCGATGGACTGATGGTCCGGAAAGAAAGTCTCTACAATATGCTGCGAGCCAAGTACTATCTGCAATGCATTTTTCTGATTATTCCTTTCTTGTTTATTCTCATACCCGTATGCATGGATACCATTCCTCTGCTCATGTCGATATCCTATCTGTGCTTTACAATGGGAGCCATCTTCCTCATGATGATGCAAATGGCTGTCTACAACGACAAGACCGCCCCACTCAACACCAGTGCCATAGGCAAACAGCGAGGTAGTAACATGTATCAAATGCTTATTATAACATGTGCTTTCGGCCTTCCACTGCTAATCAACAAAGCACTCACCCTGTTTCTTGACGAAACAACAGCTTACATTACACTCATCGTACTGGGCTTGCTGGGATTCATCACCCATCGGTATTGGATACAAAACATTTATGTCCGACTGATGAAGCGGAAATACCAGAACATGGAAGGATTCAGAAACACACGTTAATGTAGAAAAAGAATATTATGGACATAACAATAAACCAACTCAAGAAAGTCTACGGCAGCAAAGTAGCCCTCGACATAGAACAATACACCATTCATAGCGGAGAAATCATCGGACTGGTAGGAAACAACGGAGCCGGAAAAACCACTCTGTTCCGACTGATGCTCGACTTGCTGAAAGCCGATGAAGGTTCTGTCTGCATCGGCGAAACCGAAGTCAGCCACAGCGAACAATGGAAAGAAGTTACAGGAGCCTACCTGGACGAAAGCTTTCTGATAGACTACCTGACTCCCGAAGAATACTTCTACTTTGTAGGGCGCATGTGCCAACTCGATCACCAGACAGTAGACGAACGACTGGCAACCTACGAACGCTTCATGAACGGAGAAATTCTGGGGCAGAAAAAACTGATTCGCAACCTTTCGGCCGGCAACAAGCAGAAAGTCGGCATACTCGCAGCTTTGCTGAATAATCCGAAGCTGATAATTCTGGACGAGCCCTTCAATTTTCTCGACCCCAGCTCCCAGTCGGCCTTGAAGCAACTGCTGTTGACCTACAATCAGTCCACCGGAGCGACCATCCTCGTATCCAGCCATAACCTGAATCACACCATAGACATCAGCACCCGCATCGCTCTTCTGGAGCACGGCAAACTGATACGAGATATAGATAACACCGATGGCAGTGCCGGCAGCGAACTGGAAACCTATTTCGCCGTATAACTATTCATCCTCCAAATAAAAACGTAACAATACAGAAAAGGATGTTTTGTTACGTTTTTATTATATAAGTATCACTTATTTTTACCTAACAATAGAAACTCAGTGAAATATATAATGCAAATTATTTCACAATAGATTCCCAATAGATATTCCACAAAGAGACTTTATACCAAAAAGAATTTTCCCCATAAAGATCTAATCACACAAATTTCTTACCACAAAAGAAACGTATTGATATTCTTTATTTTCCTTTTATCAATAATTTTTGACAACATAGTAATATTATTGATACATTTAATCCTGATATAGATTAGCATGATTTTCAACTTTCATTATATTCAGGTATATTTGTAAATAAATATTAATCAAAAATAAAAAATATGAGGAAAATAAATGTTTATTTTATGTCATTACTATTAGGAGGTATGGCATTCTCTTCATGCACTAAAAGTGAAGTAACAGAAAATGAGAGCGGGACCTCTGAGGAAATCAGCAATGTTGTTAGTTTCCAAGCACAGCTTAATGCACCATCAAGAGCAACAGACACAAAATTCGATGCCTATGATCAAATTGGAGTATTTGCAGTTGCATCTAGTGGGTCTAACGATAAAGGAGTGATTGCCAATCGAGGAAACTATGCCGACAATGTAAAGTATACTTATGATGGAACAAAATTCACTTCATCCAATGGTATAGAAATAGAAGAAGACGGACAAGAATATTTCTACCACGCAGTATACCCTTACACTTCTGCAGCGTCCAGCACTTTCAATTTTCGTGTACAAGACGACCAGCGTGGCGATAACTATACATTAAGTGATCTCTGTACAGCCCATACAGCAGCAACATCGTCTACACTTGTACAACTTAATTTCAGCCATAGACTGTCAAAAGTAATCGTTAACCTGATAGGAAATAACTGGCCAGCTGGAGATAGATTGTTAACCATTAAAAATGCAAAAGTAAATGCAACAGCCAATTTAAATAACCTGACTTTTACTAGTACTTCTACTCAAGGCGACGTTATCTGTACAGACAACGGGACTAATAGCTTCAAAGTAATACTCCCTCCGCAAACAATCTTGAAAGATGATCTATTTGCTACTTTACAAATTGGAAATACAGAGTATTCAGTAAGCCTCAACAATAACTTAGAGTTAAGATCGGGTGTTCAAGCAGAAATAACTCTATCATACAACGATAATAAGGCGGTAGTCGAATTTGTAGGTGACATTAATCCTTGGGATGAAGTAGATAACAGGTTCAACGATGTAGTTCCGGCAGACATAAGAGAAAAACTGGAAAAATATATGACGATTTATAATGGTGTAAATCCTCCTAACGTAGAAGGGACTTATCTGGTAGATCCGTTTGTCACCGTATATTGTGAAGATGAAGGTGTAGGTGGTTATGAGCCTGGCGAACTTGTTTACTCCATCTATATCCGACTCAGCAATCAAAATTCAGCTAACAATACTATCGACTACGAACACACGTCAGTTTCAGGAAATAGTGACTCTAAGGGTGAAGGTGCTTTTATCAGTGGTAGCGGCAACAACTTTACCGCATTTTTTAATACAGAAGGAGAAAGCTCCAACATTTATACAAAAACGGCTTTGGTTATCTCAGGAACCAAATCAACAAGTGGTATCCAAAATTTACAATATGCCGTCATTATGGTAGAAAAGGGAGATGACCCCAATAACGAGTTAATGAAAGAAGGCGTTTTCAGAGTCTTTAAAGATCAGGATGGTTTATCTATAAACACTTCATGGCCAAGCAGATCCATATTCGCTCCTTCAAACGCTATATATGATATATTCAGTACAAAAAAATAAAATTTTATGAAACGGAATATTTTTCTTACACTTACTCTTTCTTGCTGTTTACTCATAGCTTGTACAACTGATGCAAACATGCCAGAAAGTCCAAAGAATTACGTTTCATTTTTCCCATCAGAGGCTCCTGCAAGAGCCTCTGATACAAAATTTGAAAATGGTGATCAGATTGGAGTGTACGCAATGAAAGATAACGGAAATGTAACTGCTGGCCAAATTGGCTATACTAACTATGCTAATAATATGCCCTACCAATATATAGAAAATTCAAAATTTACCCCTATGGGAAATGGAATAGAATTGCCTTCAGACGGTAGTAAATTATATTATTATGCTATATATCCATACTCAACTCTAAGTAGTTCTAACTTTACATTTGAAGTCTGGACAGATCAAACGGCATACAATCATTACACGACAAGTGATTTAATGATAGCATACACTACCTCATCTTCAGATAAAGAAAACATCAATTTATCTTTTTCTCATTGCCTGAGTAAAGTTATAATTTCACCTAAAAACTTTAACGCTGTATATAGCTTCACCCTAAAAGACATGTATTATAAAGCTAATGTAAATCTGAATTATAAAACATTTACAAATACAGGGAACAAAGCAACAATCAAAATGTGTTCCAACGGAACCAATTCATTTAAAGCTATTGTACCACCTCAAACCATTACAGATGGAATGATGTTTGGATACATGGAATGTAACGAAGGCAATTACAACATTACAGCATCTGGCAACATTGAGTTACAGGCAGGTAAACAAACAGAAATTATTGTATATGCCAATGAGAGTAGAGGCCAAAAACATTTTTTCGCCATACAAAAACCCTAACAACAATAATCTATTCAGCATTACCCTTAATCTGCAAGTGCAAATACATACGTATCAAAACTTGCAGATTTTTTATTTTTCTGTCTACAGAACAAGAAAGATTTCTGTTTTCCTATTTTAAAATTTTAAATCCCGTTAAAAGAAGCCCCCGAAACCTTTTAAATAAACAAAAAATACCAACACCAACTCCGGAAACATATCCCATTTACACCGATTATTGTATATTTGTCCAAATGTCAACAAACAAATATATGCGTTACACAAACCATCCTGTTCGTATTACCTGCTTCATCGGGATATTGCTCACCCTCCTTCTTAGCTCCTGTGGCACACGTGCTCCCCGATACGACTACCGAGAACTGGCACAAGCGGCTATCCGCCTCGATATGGACATAGACATGGAAGACAACCATCGCCTGTATATCGAATCTGCCCACTGGATAGGTGTTCCCTACCGTGCCGGAGGCAGCACCATGAAAGGAGTTGACTGTTCCGGACTGACATACAACATCTATAAGAAAGTGTACCGCAAGCACCTGAAGCGCAACTCCGATGAACAAAGACAAAAGAACGGCCGGAAAGTAAGTAAAAGCAGACTTCAGGAAGGCGATCTTGTTTTCTTTCATAACGGAAAGAACAAGCGCACCGCCACCCATGTAGGCATTTATCTGAAAGACAACCGTTTCATCCATGCTAGTACCAGTCGCGGCGTCATTGTGAGCCGACTGGATGAGCCCTACTACCGCAGAGTATGGATGCAGGGCGGACGAGTAAAGGGTTTATAAAGCAATCATTATGCCATCTACAAGACACATAGCAACATATTTAGGACTATTATTTCTCGCAGCCGAAGTCGCCCCTCTATCAGCACAGACCGAAAAGAAAGAAGAAGAGATAAAGCTGAACGAAGATGCCATCAAGATGATACAATTCGACTTCGTACCCAACGAGAACCGATACCAGCCTCTGAACGCCCCGATGGACAAGAAATGGATGCAGTTCAAAGAAGACCTATCCATGCCACGTAGCATGATCGACTCCACACGAGTTAAAAAAATCACAGGATATATCCGTGCCGAACCCTATACCATCTGGACTAAGTTCGGAGAAAATCCCGTTTACGACGTCATGCCGACCATCGAGAAAAAATGGAAGATATATTGGAACATAAATCCTAATCAAAAGCGCCGTGGAGAATATGGCAGAGATTTAAAGCCCGTTCCCGGCGAAACATACTTGTATGTCAATTCTCCGACAGGCCCCGGTGTCAGCATTTCCGTCGACTTCGACAAGTTGCTGTACGAAAGTCTGACAAAGCGCGGACGTGCCATCAAGCACAACCGTACCCACGCCGTTGCCTGGAAAAAATATGCCAACTATATTCCAACCAAGCAAGACCATGCCGGACTGGAAAAATACATTGCCAACCAATCCGGACAAGCATCGGCCGACAGTACGCAAGTCCATGATACCGACGAAGAGATTCTTTCCTACGACGACGGTTATCTGTACCCGGACAACGATTCACTGAAGCTGGAAGCTCCAGAAATCACTCCAGCCTTTCAGTCGATGCCCTTGCTGCCCATCTATACGTCGCAACCCGATTCCGTAAAGGCAGACAAGCCGCAGAAAAAGCCGGAGAAAAAGCCGGAGAAAAAGCCAAAGACCAACTCCCGTCAGCCCGAAGCACTTCCCGACTACCAGCGCTATATCCGACAGCGGGCAGCCGAAGATTCCATTCGCCGACAAGAGTTCTTAAAGCGAGATAAGACAAATCACAACGTATACGACGTGGAAATGCAAACCCGCCGCTTACGTGAACAACAGAACTGACAATAACCGTCACACAAAAGGTGCGTCACGATATCACAATCATGACGCACCTTTTCTATAATGCGAAAAATAAATAATTTTTCAATTACTTCTTAAACACAAAGTATACAGCCAGAATCAGGCAGCAGAAAGCAGCCAGATGATTCCATTTCAGTTCCATTTTAAAGGCAATCATAGAAAATACGGTAAATACCGTCAGTGTAATCACCTCCTGAATCACCTTCAACTGCATAATGTCGAATGGTCCGCCGTTATCCTTAAATCCCAGACGATTGGCCGGAACCTGTAAACAATATTCAAAAAAAGCAATCGCCCAACTGAAAGCAATAACTCCAATCAGCGGCAATGCGGCAAACCAACTGAATTCCTCACGCATTTTCAGGTGTCCGTACCATGCAAATGTCATAAAGATATTCGAGAACACCAGCAAAACAATCGAATATATACCTTGTGAAACCATATCTTAAAACTTTTTAAAATCGGCTGCAAAGATAATCTTTCCCGATGAAAAAAAGTGAGATTTTAGCAGGATTTTATTATCAAACAGGAACTTATTCTTATTCCCGACCAAAAGAACACCATGCTATACCCTCTATTTCTATCAGTAGTTCATCACGGCACACATCAGCCAACAGATAAGAAATACAAACCCCCTCCCTTTCTAAACTATCGTGTACTTTATTATAATCACTCTCATTCTTAAGATATACACGTAAAAGTTTCATCGACACATCCCCTATCAAATGACGAATATTTTCCAGTGTAATACGTAATTGAGCAACCACATCCGCTTCCGCCAGACTTACTTCACCTCGTATAGCCGCTGTACCAGACAGATACATCATACAACAATCACCCGTTTGTAAACTTTTTGCCCGTTCAAATTTCGGAGTTGTTTTCCCAGTGTCCGCCTTTTCCAATACAGAACCTGAATACGAATAAGCCGCAACTTGTAGTTCATTGTCAATCGGTAAAATAGAAAAAGAAACTTCCTTGGCCATTGCAGCATCAATATCTACTATAACGCCCCCTCCCCGAGTACCAATACCCGTAGCAGCCGGATAACCATTCTTCCAGGTATCAGACAAATAAAATTCGGAACGAGCATTGTTAAACATCTGATAATGCTGGTCACCGTTATTATCGAAAGCAGTAATGCCGTCAATATAATTCCACTGTCTTACAATCGAACCAACAGAAAATTTCTCACGGTTCAAGATACACTCCAACACACGAAAAACCTCCTTAGACTGAGTATAGATGTCACTGTCAAAAGAAACGCACACACCTCCAGCATATAAAAAACGTCCACACTCATTTGTAAGAACCACATAAGGAAAACCTCCGTAAGATTTATACTCCAACCGGTCATTCCTTTCAGACATGTAACCATGTACCTCCAAAACTAATTCGGCATCCAGAGGCTTCTGCGCAACAAATGTCACTACAGGCAAAGCATCCTGAAAATACTCTTCTGCCTTTCTGCGAAACTGCGCCAACCGCCACATATAATCGTCCTTACTGACTACCTCTCCAAAAAGCACGATGCGCAACACAGCCTGCTTTACATCAAGATGAGAGAACAACTCATCAAGCATCTGCCGGTAAGGCTTCTTCTCGACCTTATAAATCTGATAGCTAATTTTATTTATATAACTCATAAAGAATTTACCTATTCCATTAATGCTACTGCATCATATTATTTTTTTAGTATGTTATATTCATACATTACGTTCTACGTAAGATTCATAAAATCCCCCCTAGTCAATGATTCTCCGTTCAGACCCAAGTTGATTTATTTACACAAACATACTATATATCAACAATTTACATATAGCAAAGGTATAATATCTTTCTATAACCACAAACAAATCACACGACTTTTTTCATCGTCTTAAGATACATCTATAGACACATTTCAGTAAGTAACAGATCATAAAAAAGGCTGGCCTCACAAACGAAGCCAGCCTTAATAGAATTCTTATCTTACATGAATATCAATCGGAATATTCACCCTCAAACAGATATTACGCCCCATAGCCGAAATACCCTGGCGACCTGTAACCTTGTTGACTTCGGCATATTTCAAACGCGAAAGATGAGATTGATATACCTTGTCAAAAAGATTCTGACAACACAGACTCAGCTCGATGCAGTTATGACCAAATACATGCAGGTCCATGCCGGCAGCAAAATTTAAAATGCCATAATCGGGAGTAGCTGACTCAGTATTATCAAGCGCATAATAATTGTCCTGACGAAGATTGTACTCCATACCCAAGCTGACAAACGCACGTCTGCAACGCTTCCGGGCAAAATCGGGAAACTCATACCGGAGATTACATGTCCATCGGGGTGCAGGCATCATCGGGAGATTACGACTCTCGGCTGCCTGATTTAACAGAACACCACGTACGTACGAAAATGTATTCTCGAAGTGTAAGGGCTCTACAGGATGCACATCTACAAATACCTCTCCTCCTATGAGCCGTGCATTGCCCTGACGATACTGATAAGTGCGATACCCTTCCGTTTCATAAGGAAGTCGGCCCAGGAAGATATAGTTATCAATCCAATTGCTGAAAAGAGATGCATTGACAGCCACATAACGCGATGTATAATCCATGCCGAGATCGACCTGCATGCTGTATTCCGACTTCAAGTCCCTGTTCCCCAGTTCATACTGAATACTACCTTCATGCACTCCATTCGACAAGAGTTCACTGACAGTCGGCGCACGGAAACCACGAGCCAGATTCAACCGCAGATTCATCCCTTCACGTACATTATACACCGCTCCAAGACTTCCGGTCACTCCGGTAAAGTCCTTACCCAACGCTTCAAAATGCAACTTTCCATCCTTCTCCGCCGTTTGAGTATGCAAATGCCGGTTGTCGATACGCGCACCTCCCGACAGACTCCAGCGCCCTATCTGCTTATTGGCCGTAAAGAAATAACCAAAGTCAAAAAGACGATAATCAGGAATGAGCATCTCTTCCGCCTGATTCAAGTTCCGCTGCCACATTCCATTCACCCCCGTAGCAATACTCCAGTCGTTGGCAAGTGGCAACTGATACCGCAAGTCATAGTTCACCGTATGCAATCGCATAGCCAGTTCCGCTTCATCCATAGCCTCCTCAAACTCCCTGCGATAGTTCTGCTGATAACCCACGACAGCCTTCAGCATCCCGTCTGCGATGTACCATGCATTGTCGCTCACCACCTTGGTATGAAGTACCCGCTGGAAAGGCAAATGCCAACTGTACGCCTTCGGAGAATTTCCCTTTTCCCATACAAGCTGTCCGCTTTCCTCATCACGTTCACCCTCAGTAATGCCGGGAGTAAAATTCACATGCGAAAAACGCAGCCACGAATGTCCCCAGCTCTTCTTAACACCTGCCATTGCCTGCACATCCCGTTCCTTAAACCAAGAACCAGGCACATACCCGTCGAGTGCATTCTTGTAGCTATGAGCAGCCTTATCAGCATAATGCACGTTCCACATCCATCCATCGATGTTCCCTGCAAAACCAGCATGATAGTTGTACAGACCATTGTTCGACTGATATTCACCTCCTACCTTTGCCTGCATCGTTCCCTGCATAAGCGACGGTTCAGGATGCAGAATCATGACACCGGCAATCGCATCACTGCCGTACATCAGCGAAGCCGGACCTTTCAGTATCTCTACCGAATGAACTCCCTCGGCATCCACCTCCAGACCATGTTCATCGCCCCACTGCTGACCTTCCTGACGTATACCCTGTTCTATTACCACCACCCGATTATAACCGAGTCCACGAATAACTGGCTTACTGATACCCGCTCCCGTAGAAATCTGGGAAATACCAGGCTGGAAGGTGATGGCATCCACTATATTGGTACCGAACGATTGATGTAACTTCTTGGGCGAAATGACCGAAAAAGCGATGGGCGAATCCTTCATCCGCTGCGTACCGGTCAATCCGTAAACTGTAACTTCACTTAATATAGCCTCCTTCAGAGAGCTTATACTATCCTCGTAGCATGCGCTATGGTCATGCTGAACCTGTGCGAATGCTGTGGCACATACGCCCAGCAGACACACCATAAATATGTATCTTTTCATTGTTGTTTCTATTATAAATGCATAAATAAGCGCTCTTCTACCAACACATTGGCAAAGAGCTTCAAACATATTATAATAGAAAAGCCGGAGGCCCCCGGGGAATGATGCTGCATCTGCTTACATCCAGAATGGCGGCAACGAAGCACATGCAAGGTTGCTGATACCGAACAGGGATAACATTGAGTTGAATACCCTGCGGCTTACAGAAAGGAGAAGAGAACAACTGACAGACGATACAGTCATCGCAACTGCCATTCCACTTGAGAATGTGTCCGTCGTGAACACGATGATGCTCACAGTCGCTACAAGTCACGCTTACCGTCTCCACACAATGATGCCTGTGAAAGCCTTTTACCCCCACTTGCAGCAGCATCACCATCAGCAGTATGATAGCGGAAAACGTCCGTATGCCTGTATGGCGACGAGATCTCTTCATTATTCGTTTCCTATGATTTTTTGATGATAAGGGCACGCAAGTTACGAAAAAAGCCGAAGTAAACAATCCGTTTACTATAACTAAAGGATTATTTATATGTGCTTAACATGTTTATTCTTTCCGTAACATACCATTCACAACGACAATTTTCGAATCAAATAATACGTATAATGGGAAACTTATATGTCTACAAAAGACTTAATTTGCACAAAAACAACTTCAGGAAGAGCAAATCGCCCTATAAATAACCAAGAAAATGTATTTATTTAAAATATTGAGCAAAACAAATCTAAGCATTCAATTGAGTTTTTAATAGGAAACTATCTTGATAATGAGCAAATTTTACACTAGCCGAAGAAGTAGTCTCAGCCCATGGCTTTGACTACTCTCCAGCCTATGAGTTTTCTATAAAAAATGTATAACACAATACTTTACACTACTCACAACAGATTCATCCTTGTTATCCTTACTTAGAATCATCAACACTCTTTACCCATTTCATCCAACAAATCACTATATGAAGCTACCTTGTGATACTTTACCTTGGACGTAGAGATAGAGTTATACAACTTCTCGGCACACTCTATCTTTGCTTTTTCTACCCCCCTTATCTCCATAGAGCCCATCGACCCCTTAGTCTCAGCAATAAAGAAAATATGCTTTATTACATCTACCTCCATGGCAATAGCCCAGTCCGGTGCATAATTTCCAACAGGTGTCGGTATCTGGAAGGTCCGCGGTAACTTGGCATATACTACAACCTCCTTGGCTTCATCAAGATCATGGGCAAATTGTCGCTCTCCCTTACTGTCACTGAATACATAGTCGGTTATATGTTTCTTCGCTTCGTAAGCCTTGTCAAAGTCCATTTTACTCTTTACTGTGAAGATACTGCTATCGTATTTTCCCTCGGTCATGTTATAGTGAATTGTTTCTACAATCATCGTGGACTTCTGTTCCTTGATGATGCTGATAACTTTCCGGATAAATTCCTCGGGATTATTTTTAAACAGATACAACTTGCTTTCTTTAATACCTTGCAGTATCTTCACAACTGTTCGACGAGTGAGGTTTGCCCCTTTGGCAATATCACCTACCAAATCGTAACGAACCGTCGAGGTACATACATCGGTCAACTGATGCGATTGTGACCGGGTATCGCCAAATTCTGTAACCTGTTTTTCATCCTGCGTCCCTTCAACCATAATATAACGAAGCTGTTTTACATCCAGTTCTGCATTGATATGCAGAATGGCTTTCTCTATTAGCTCGTCGCTGTCATAGCTTACCGTGTAAACATATTGATGATTGATTTCTTTCCATAATGCCTGGAATTCTTCTTTGCCAAAATTCTCATTCAGCCTATTTTCCGGAATAGTGGTTTTCTCTTCCACCACCATATCATCGAGAGCTTTCGGATCAAATATGGAATTGATCAGTCGGGTAACTCCCTCGGCTATCGGTTGTAATTTTGGTGGCAATGGTGCTACGTTGCCGCTGGCTATAGCCTCACGATATTCAGGTGTGATATGTTTATCTTCGTCAATATAGCCATTGTCTTCCAAATAGATGATAATACGACTTGCTTCCAATTCGTCTATGGTATGAAGCTCTTCTCCAATCTTTATCTGCTTGCCGGTAAAATAGGCTACAGTTGCTTTGGCTGCACGTTCGCGCAGTACCTCACGGGTCTCTTTCTGTAATGCACTGGTAAAATCGGCATAGCTTTCATTGGCTATGACCGTCAATTTGTTGACCTCATGTACATCATCTCCCAATAACTCTTTGTCCATACGGGCTCCGTTTTTATCCACACAAAGACGTAGGCCACGTCCTACTTCCTGCCGTTTGGCTGTGGTTGAATTAGAGTGTCGCAACGTACAGATTTGAAATACATTCGGGTTATCCCAACCCTCACGCAGTGCTGAGTGTGAGAAGATGAAACGGGTAGGTTCGTCAAAACTCAACAGGCGTTCCTTATTCTTCAATATCAGGTCATAAGCCGATATGTCATCCGACAGGCCGGTCTTTTTCTCTACCTTTCCATCTATTACCCGGTTTGTTTTCTTATCTATCGAGAAATAGCCACGATGTACCTCTTGGGGTACAAACCGACGTAGGTATTCATTGTAATCCTCGTCCCAAATGTGGAACTCTTCACTTACCAGGCGTGCATACTCTTCTTCAAATATCTTTTGGAACACACCCTTCACTTCATTTCCCTCTTCGTCGTAACTTTTATATTTGGCAACTTCGTCAATAAAGAAAAGCGACAAACACTTGATACCCCGCTTGAACAATTGCCGTTCTTTTTCAAAGTGCGACTTGATAGTTTCCCTTATCTGTACGCGCTGCATCGTTAACTCATTCGTGTCTCCGATTACCTCTCCTCTCCGCAGCGTGACGCCATTCAGAAATGTAACATAACCTTTGGCATTGATTTCAGACAACGTAAAACCTTCATATTCAGCCAAGCCTGATTCTTCAAGCAAGCTGTCACCCGTACCGAAAGTTTTAGTCTTTCGTACGATAGTGCCCGATGCCGTTTTGGTTTCTATTTCAATACGAGCCATAGGTGGTCGTTTGGGCGAAAGTTCAATACTGTCAAGATACATATAACCGCTTGTACCCCGCAGATTCTTCAACTCAAAACCCTTTACATGGATACGTTTTACCAGCTGCTGGCGGTAGGCATCCAACGCATCGAGTGCATAGACTGTATCGTGCTTGGTTTTGTGCGTCGCCGAATAATTCAACACAAACAACGGATTGAATCGTTTGATACCAGCCTGAGTGGCATCACCCTCCATCTTCTGTGGCTCGTCCATAATGACAATAGGATTGTTGGCCGCTATCACATCAATCGGACGGCGGCTTCCAAACTCATCGCGCTTGGAATATATAATACGACTCTCCTTACTGCGGCCACCCTCTTTCATCGAGGCAGCAAATGCCTGCGTATTGATAATCATCACACACAATCCCGAATCTGACGAAAAGCTGTCTAACTGTTGCAGATTACTACTATCGTAAACAAACCACCGGGCTTTCTTTGCGTAGAGTTCCATAAAGTGCTCTTCCAGCATGGTGAAACTCTTGGCTACGCCCTCACGAATGGCTATACTGGGCACCACCACAATAAACTTGCTCCATCCATATTGTTTGTTCAGCTCAAACATCGTCTTGATATAGACATAGGTCTTACCCGTACCGGTCTCCATCTCTATATCCAGATTTACCGGTGCCACTCCCTTGGACAGTGTTTCCGAAGGAGTTATATCGTATAAATTCTGTACGAAGCGGATGTTCCGAAGTATCGTCTGCTTATCCAGTTCCAAACGGTGGTTGCCGTAGCCGGCCTCTTCCTCCTTGTATATGATCCGTTGGTTCTGATAGGTACCCAAGTCCCTGCGATAGGTCGATAAAGTATGTGACGGCTGCCCACGAAATACCGCCACCGTATTTTCTACGGCATCGGTCTGATATTGCTGTATCTTAAACTTGAATTTCATTTTTGATTCATTTTCTGTTTAATCCCTCTTACCTTTTTTGCTCAAATTGTCAATAGCCTTGATAGAGTCCAAATAATCCTGTTCCACATCACTTATGGTACGTTGTTTATATTTACGGTATTCGTTTGTAGCATGCTCCATGGCCTCAGCATGTGACACATTACCAGAACCCTGCAAGAGCTGTTCTCCCGACATCGTAAGAATTCGGTCCAGATACTCTGCCCAATCGTTCATGGTCATCGGCTGTTCACGCTCTGCCTGACGCTCTGCGAAATCCAAATATCCGGAAACGAGCTGTCCCATCGCACGAAGTTCTTTTTCATCCAAATAGTTTTTGGCAGTCTTGGCCTCTACCAATGTAGGTTGAGTACCCTTAAACGTCAGCAAACCCATAAAATCCTTTTCTGCATCTGCCCGTTCCACAATCAGTTCAGCAGCCGTATGTCCGTGAACCGCATAATGAATTTTATTCTGTACTTTCTTAAAGAACTCCTGGCTTACGGAAGCGCGAGGATCATAATCTATACTTGTAGCATAGATTTCCAATACCTGACGATAAAAGACCTTTTCCGTAGCACGAATATCCCTGATACGTTCCAGCAATTCCTTCCAATAGCCTCCGCCTCCCAATTTTTTTAACCGGTCATCATCCAGCGTAAAGCCTTTTATCATATATTCTTTCAGCCGTTGTGTTGCCCATTGACGAAAACGGGTGGCTATCACAGACTTGATACGATACCCCAGCGCTATAATCATATCGAGATTATAGAATGTAGTATTATATGATTTCCCATCCGCAGCAGTTGTTCGGAATTTCCGAACAACTGACTCTTCATCTAATTCTCCCTCTTCAAAGATATGCTTGATATGCTCGCTAACATTCGATTTACTAGTCTGATACAGTTCACACATCTGCGCTTGTGTAAGCCACAAGGTTTCATCTTCCAGTCTGACATCAATCTTAGTCTGCCCGTCGATAGAGGTATAGATAATCATCTTGGTTTCTCCCATTCTCCTATCCTTTCTGATTACAAGATTTTTCTTACCGTATCTTTGCTATATGCTTCAAACAGTTGCTCAAAGTTGTCAATCACATTGTCGTTGGCCGCCGAAGCATCGCGCATGACAAAGTATATCGGATGCAGTTTGGCAATTTCCGTGATGGCTGCTTCAGTCACATCACGGTCGAAGCAAGCTATCAGATAGTTGTCATCTACCAAGTAAACTGTTTTGCCTGCTATCTGTTGAGTCTCAATCTTGGCCGAGAGTCCTATACCAAGGTCGAGCATTACTTGAAACAGCAAATCTTCGCCTGTTCGGTCTGCCTTTACATTTTCATTGAACAACGATTGCATCGTAAACTCCTGCGGCGTATAATACACATCTTCCATATTGGAGGAGTCAAGTTTCAACACGCGGAATCCAGTATCGAGTTTTTCTATACCATCCTTGTCTTTATTATCCTCTTTTATCTTCTTGCCGGCACGGCGTATGCGTTCCTTGCCGATTTCACAGATGTTTTTGTATCCGGCTTTGTATGCTTCGCTCTTTTCATCGGTCTTTTCGGGGAGCTGCACCATAATAAACTTGCGGTTGCCTCCATCTTCGGCATTAAGTTGCATTACAGCATGGGCCGTCGTGGCTGACCCGGAAAAGAAATCTAATATAATATAATCTCTTGAATTATTACCATTTATTTCTAAGCCTATAAAAAACTTTATTAATTCAGAAGGCTTTGTGAAATCAAATACTGATTTAGCATCGAATAAACTTCTTACTTCTTGTGTACCATCTTGTGTGAAAGGACCATTCATAACAGAAACAGGTTTCCCTCTTCGAATCTTTCCGTTCTCATCATACAAATAGGATTTTGAACGGACTGTATAAGACCCATCTTTTTGTAATGAGAATTCAACATTATCGTTTGCAATAGCTTCTTCCATACGTTCTTTGGACCACACCCATTGTTTGCGAGGTTTTATTTCTACACCGTTATAGAATATGCTATACATTAAGTTAGGTCTATCACCTAAGCTATTGGTCATAAGTGGTTGTGTTCTATATGGACCACGTTGATTGAATTTACTATCTTTTTTATTATATTTTTCTCTTTCTTCACCTACAAATTCACATGTAAGATCTGTGATAGTTTTTTTACTGTATACTAATATGTACTCATGAGCACTTATAAAGCCAACTGTTTTTGCACCAGCTCCATATTTATTTTTCCATACAACTGTTTCAATATGATTCTCAAATCCAAAAATCTCGTCACAAATTTTACGCAGATTCTCGACCTCGTTGTCGTCAATTGAGATAAAAATCACCCCATCATCCGACAACAAGTCTCGGGCAACCTTTAAACGGGGATAGATCATATTGAGCCAGTCAGTATGAAAGCGACCGTTGCTCTCTGTATTGCGCTGCATCGGGTCGATGGTTTGGTTGCCTTCTTCATCGAACAGTCCGCTTGTCTCTTCAAATTCGCCACGACTTTGTGCAAAATCGTCGTTATAGACAAAATCATTGCCAGTGTTGTAGGGGGGATCGATATAAATCATCTTCACCTTACCCAAATAAGTTTCGCGCAGCGCTTTCAGCACATCGAGGTTGTCGCCCTCGATATAGAGGTTCTGTGTATGGTCAAAGTCTATACTCTCCTCGCGGCAAGGGCGCAAGGTCATCGTTGTAGGAGTATTGGCCAGTCGATTAGCAACTCGTTTGTCGGGCCAGGTGAACTGATAGCGCTCCTCGCCCTCGCCGATAATCTCATTTGATAATTCGGCTTGCAACTTTTCAAAATCGATAGCTAACTCGGGCTTGCCACCCTTGCCCAATCGTTCTGTCACGCAGTTCGGAAACAACTGCTGTATCTTTTTTATGTTTGAGCCTATCACATCAAGGCTTTGCATTTTCAGCTTGTTCATTTAATAACTCAAGTATGTTTTTGTTAATACATTTCATTTCATTAATCACGTTATTATACTGTTCTTCATCAATCTTAGTATCTTTACAAATAGATATAAAAATAGAAGCAATACCAATTATTATTGCCACTGCAATAGAAAAAACACTTATATATACCTGCGTTTTATACCTCTTTTTATCCTCTGTTTCAAATTTGTTATTACAAATCTCTATAAGAGTAGTAGTTGGTAATATATCCGAATAAAGAAAATGTTTAATATAATTTTCTATTCTTTCATCTTGGATAAATACAAAAAAGCCTTCTTGCCCATCAAAACTATGTAATTTCTCAGTATCACTAAAATTATTGATAACAATAATCAGATTATTTTCTTCAAGTCTTTTAAAAAATATTATGGCTTGCAATAATTCTACTTGAAAAGGCAAATAAAAATTGTTCTTAATGCGAGCTCTTTCCTTTATATCTTTAATTGCATTTAGGCCTTGGTTTATATCTAAGTTTATACAATAACATAATGAACCTGTCTTTTCTCCAAATGAATATTTACCGGGTAAAGAACAAAATAATTCCCTAAAGCCAATAGACATATTAAAGACAAAAGTAGAATTGTTTGTTTGTAATTCGTGCTGTCTTTTCTTATACTTTTGAACTATTAATTCCACAATCGTTCTCTCTATTTTTGATTCAAATGTCATAATACTTGTTCTTTTAAATTCTTAATCTGTTCAAAGTATTCCCGTTTGCGACGAGGCTGTTTCTCATTTGCCATTTTGCGCTCGAGTATCGCTATTTGGGCAAGCAACTTGGCTCGTTGGTCATTCTCAGCTATTTGTTCGACCAGCGTACGACCATCGGCTATCTCAATCTGCCCAATCTCTTTTACAATATTCTCCCAAACAATATCGAGATTAAGCCCCGACAGCGGCAAGATGGCTTGCTCAACGGGTTGCCAAGCAGTTGTAAACAACTTGGTGTGGAAGATGACAAACTGCACTTGATTTTCGTGTCGCAGTGCAAAAACCATATTTTGCGCAATCAGCCGCGTCAGTAGCAAAATACTCTTTACATCGTATTCCTTACGCTTCATCTGCACATCAAGTACATAAAACTCCTTCACCTCGGTTCCTTCGCTCAATGCCGGTATTGTTACCGGGGATATAACTGCCACAATATCGATGCGGGCAATATCAGCATCGAAGCTCTCACGTTGTGCCGGCTTCAAATCAAACTTAGCATAGATTGCCTTTTTGGGCAACTGCCGTTTTCGTTCTGTAGATATGGGAAGACCGTACATAAGCTATTTAATTACCAAAAAACATATTAACTCAAAATCATCCAAACCGCGTATTTCACTAGTAAACAGGTTGCCCTGCACACCATTCAAGAAATCGTCTATGTCACTCTCTTCTTTCACCGTAATAATGCTTTCTATGGCCAATTGCAGCAGGTCACTGTAATGACGCATATTCTTTCCGTCACGAGTTTCCTTATTAAACTGCTTGCAAAGCGCCTTGTCGGGCACCGTTTTGTCTTTACAAGCATAACGCATCTTATCCAATAACTTTTTTGGTGACAAATGATCACAAATTACTTTCCCGGTATGTGAAAGATAAACCAGATAAAACGGATGCAACAAATTGGAATGATCGATGTTGACACCATTGTTCTTATTTTTCAGCACAAACATCACACCCGGTTCTACCAACTCGGAGGCTTCTACCACGGCACTCATACCAAAGGGGGTAAGATCCATATTGGGATGCTCTTTCAAATTAGCCAATAAATCCAAACGGAACTCATTCAATCCCAAATCCATGATATTGACACCCGTATCCATATCTTCAATATCTACCACTTCATTCTGTAGTTTCTTCAACTGGTTACGGCGGTATTCCAAATCACCCTTTTCATCATTTGACAAAAGGTTATCATCACCGGTACTGGTGATAACGGTAGCCTTCATTCGACTTTCTACACGACCTTTCAGTTTGATATAGTCGTCCAATTCCATATCTGGCCAGTAGTTCACCAACTGGATCACATCGTTTTTACTTCCGATACGGTCTATACGACCGAAGCGCTGAATGATACGTACCGGATTCCAATGTATATCGTAATTAATCAGATAGTCACAGTCTTGTAAGTTTTGCCCCTCACTGATACAATCCGTGGCAATCAGCACATCAATCTCGCGGGTATCGTTCGGATGAATACTTTCCCGGTCCTTTGATAACGGAGAAAAATACGTCAATATATTATTAAACGTACACTTCAGTTTAGGCAATGTAGTTTTACCTTCTGTACTACCGGTAATCAAAGCCGTATAGAGTCCGCAATCGCTCAATATCTTGCCAGACAACTGTTCATACAGATAATTGGCTGTATCGGAAAAGGCCGTAAATATCAGCACTTTCTTGTTGCTCCCGTTGATAGGATGCTCAAACTTATGTTTCAGGTCGGCCACTAACTGTTGCAATTTGGTGTCATGCTTCGGTGTGATATCCTTTAGCATGAGAATCAACAATTCCAGCACTTCCAAATCAGCTTTCAGGTCACGCCGCCAGCTCACATAATCCATGTCACGGAGATTGATTTTTGATTTACGACCAACAAACGGATCGTTTTCCATATCTTCATTATCAAAATCTTCCGTAAAATCTGTAACATCGATTGTTCCCGCGCCACTTTCTTCAAACTTATCAATGGCCGTAATGGAATCCTTAATAAAATCGTGTATCCGGATCAAAGTCAAACGGAAAGAATTGACACTACTTTCCAAACGCTTCAGCAGGTTAATAGCCATCAATTTCCGGATACCTTTTTCACGTCCATCTATAGTCAATCCTTCTCCCTGGAAATCAATTCCATAATTATCTTTTGCACTTTCAAAGATAAACAATGAAGGTGTATAAATGGACAAATTCAATACGTTCAGTTGTTCCGCAATATCGCTGAATGTAATGGCATCGCTAAGATCTGTCAGTTTAGGCCGACGAGATATTGGCGACAGACGTGTAGGGAATTTGCCTACCTCCGTTGTATTGTAATACTTGATAATATGGCTACGACTACGAGCAATCGTCACGGCATCGAGCAACTGAAAGAAATCATAATTCAATGAATCTACCAGTTTTTCCGTCGTTCTCTTTTCCGGAGGTAGTTTTACCCATTTGGAATAGGCTGTCTGAGCTTCTCTGAAAATACTGTCTATATTCTTGCTCGTATCCAACAGGTCATTGATATATTCAGCTTTCCCTTCATACGCCAACTGCAACTGATTTTTCAGGTCACTGAAACGGTTGTTGACCGGTGTAGCCGAAAGCATGAGCACTTTTGTCTTTACCCCGCTGCGAATGACTTTATTCATCAATCGGGCATAACGGTTTTCCTTGAAATCATCGTCTTCATCTTCATTATCAAAGCGTCCGCCATTGCGGAAATTATGACTTTCATCGATTACAATTAAATCATAGTTTCCCCAGTTCACACGTTCCAGGTCGAGCCCGTTGCTTAATCCTTTGTCCCTGGACAAATCGGAATGAAATAATATATCGTAACGCAAACGGTCATTCAAAACCGGATTATTCTTGTAATTGGAACGGAAGGTCTGCCAGTTATCATTCAATTTCTTAGGACAAAGCACCAACACATTCCGGTTGCGGTTTTCGTAATATTTAATCACTGCAAGAGCCGTAAATGTTTTACCCAATCCTACGCTGTCGGCCAAAATACATCCATTGTATTTTTCCAGTTTATTGATAATAGCCAAAGCCGCATCACGCTGAAAATTATATAGTTTATTCCAAATTACGCTATTCTTAAATCCAGTTGCCTCATTGGGCAATACATCCTCGCTGATGTCTTCCAAAAACTCATTGAAGATATTATACAACGTAATGAAATAAATAAAAGCTGGAGCATTTTCCTTGTATACCGTTTCAATGTTTTCAATGACATTATCAGTCACATCCTGAAACTTTTCTTTGTCTTTCCAAAGTTCAGTAAAGTTTTTCAAGAACATATCTGTAGCACTATACCCTGGCATTCCCACTACCATCGGACAAAGATTGTTTCCTCTGTCAAGTCCCAACTCTGTAGTAGTAAACTCATTGAAAGGCATATAAGTATAGGTTTCGTCACCTGTCTTTACATTAAGAAAGGAATTCATGGAACCATGTGTGACATTTGTCTTGAATCGGGCTTTTCTCCGAATCCAGTCTGCACATTCCCGTGCAATGGCGCGTTGCGTCAACTGATTACGCAATCTGATCTCAAATTCAGATCCGAAAAGGTTTCTTTCTCTATTCAGTTTTGGAATATAGAATTCTCTCTTCTGCTTTTCAGTCTTATCAGTAGTAAATGTAGGTGACGTAAAAATAAAATTTACACATTCCACCTTCTCCAGCTCTTCTTTCAATGCCTCATAGGCATAAATCGAAAAGCTGGCTGCCGCAATAGATATTTGGCTATTGCCTGACGCCAATGTCTGCCTTAAATCATCTATTACACGTTCCGTGATATTATTGAATTGCTTCGGAGCCTTCATATAATCCTCTTCTCATTTATCAAATTTCAACACTACAGAAAATCACTTCAGTCAACATCGACATTCTCTGCTCTTTATATTAATACTGACAAAGATATAAAGATTTAAGGCATTACCTCTTACCTTTCTACTATTATTTTAACATCACTTCATCCTCCACCAGCTTCTTCACCACCTCCACATCCGCCGGCAGCCAGTCCACAGAACCCAGCTCCTCCCGGCTCAGCCAGGCAGCATTTTCGTGCTCTTTCAGCACCAGATGACCGGAACGGACGGAACACAGAAAGCAGTGCATCGTGAGATGGAAGGCAGGGTAATCACATTCTACTGTGGTGAGGAAGGAATCGACACTGATTTCCGTGTCCAGCTCTTCCCGTATCTCGCGTTTCAAGGCTTCCTCCCGGCTCTCGCCTGCTTCTATCTTTCCGCCGGGAAATTCCCAGTAGTCCTTAAATTCGCCATAGCCTCGCTGGGTGGCAAAATACTTTCCTTCGCGACAAATTACTGCCGCTACAACTTCTATCCGCTTCATCTTGTTCTGTAAACTATTTTTTTCTTTAAAATTCGATACTTTCTCCTTCCCGACCGATGCACCAGAAAGGGATATTCTTGGCATCTGCAAACTCTTTCATGCGCCAGGCCGACTCGAATCCGCTTGCTACAAAATGCATGGGAACGAGCAATCCTACCCGAAACATGTCGATAAACTGACGGGCACCACGGGTATAGCCGTTGCCGATACGACCGTCTACCGGAAACATGGCTACGCTGAAACTGTCCGTTATTTTCCGGATATCTTTCAGTTCCCCTAAAAAGCGCTTCTCTTCCTTTTCGGGATTCACGTCAGTTCCCGTTTCGGCACTATACACCAGTCCGCCGTGATAGTCATCGGTCAGGAAACGGGCGTACCAGTTATTGAGGTCGCCTGCGTGGAAGATCCGCTTGCCATCGGTTTCCACGATCCACGACACACCGCTGTCGGTACTTCCGGTTGCCGTAACATGAACCAGTCCGTCGCCCCATGTGGCACCTTTGGCGAGCCAGGCATCGGCCTCTTCCTTCTGTGCGCGGCGATGCTTCAGAATGTCTTTCGAAAGAATGTAAACGATGTCGGGTTTCGTCTGCCGCCACGCAAAGATTTGCCGGTTGAAATGGTCTTCGTGGAAGTGGCTGGAGAATACGTACATCGGTTTCGATGTCTTCAGCAGTTGCGGCATAACGCCGGACGGATCCATCCAGTAATCGAATACCAGCATGCACCGCTCTGTTTCGAGGGCAAAGCCGCTGTGAAAGATATAAGTCAGTTTCATGTCATCGAAGTCTGTTAAAATTATTTTTTTCCTATAAAATTGATACGAAGATAGTAATTATTGCTATCAGAAAATAGCCCAACAGCCAACAAAAGTGAACGCTCTTAAAAAAACGCTTAAAAAGTGTTCCATAAGTACTGATATGTTACAACGAACGGATATTATTTTTAATTTTAAAATCGATTAGCAAAAGAAACATAGGCAAAAACAAATTAGATGGGATATGAAAAAGGGTTTGATTGTGCTTGCAGTGCTCGTAGCTGCATGCTTTACACGTGGCATAGATGCCCAAAACTCGGCACCTTACAAAAACTATTTCGAACTTGTTACGATGAACGATCCATCGAACTTGCTGGATAAAATTACAATTTATCCGCCTGTATTCGGAATACTTCAGGGAGGGGATACGAGGTTGAAGATTAAAATCTGCAACAATGGTAATACACTACTCAAGAAATCGTTCTTTTATGTGTATTACAAGAATAAAAAGGTAGGTAAGACATTGCTCCCCAGCCTAAAAGCTAACGGAAGTTATGAGTTTTGTGTAAATGTCCACGACAAGATAGGTCGCCGCGACAGGCAGAATGTTTCATTCAAGATTAAACGGAAAAAGGCTTTCAGAACTTACCGGATTGCCTATCCTTATTGAATAAAATAAAAATATCTTTTTGTCATTTTGACAAATCCGTTGCATGAGAATCGCTTGTTTCGCACAGAGGGAAAGTATGCCGGTTTTCGAGAGATTCTGATGCGACGGACTAATGGCAAAAAGCTGACAAACCGAACGTGATGCTGACAGATGTTTCGGCGATACGGAAGTAGTGTTTCGTACAGATGGAAATAAAAAGAACTGTCCGACTTTCTGCCGGCATTCAGGAAGCAGCGACGGGAGGTATTCTGGAAGTAAAAGGGGGAATACCAGCCTTTTTAATGAAAAAATCTTAACAAAAGACTAGCTTCATTCAAAAACGTCGTGACGTTTTTATTTTTTCCCGGCATCTTTTTCCCAATTTCCCTGCGGAAATTCATCGACTTTCCTGCATCTTTTTTGTCTTTTTTCGGATATTGAAAGCCATTTTTCCCTTATTCGGACATAAATAGCGCATGAAAAAGAAGCCTCATCGGAGAATTCTTCAGTTAGATGAGGCGTTTTCTTTCTGGCCTCTGCAAGTGATTTGCGCTAAATCTTATCAAAAGGAAAGAAAAAGGTGAAATCAACTAACAAAGGGCTTTTGCAATAAGAGAACTGAACCAGCTGTCAGACGCATAGATAAATCAGCCAGACTGCCAGTAAAACAATTGCTACGATAAGGATAAACATTAATTTTCCATGAAAGAAACTTTACTGTTCCCATTTCCTTCTCGCTTTGGTTTCGGCATGAATCTGTTCCAGTTGTTCAAGAGAAACACCCGATGACGGACGGTGTCTTTCGGTCAGTTTCAGCAAGCTGTCGCGTGTTTCGTTCATGCGCTTCTTGCCTGCTTTCCGCAGCTCGCGATTTTCTTTGTCGCGCTGCATCATGTCGTATATGCATCCTAAGGTTCCCATGGCAACTCACTTTTAGCGCGTTGCCTAAAGTTAGTGATTTTCTGCATTTTTCAAAAGGAAACGGCAGACAATTCATATACATTAACGTGTAAGGTAGAGCTCAGCGCATTTTCTGGAGGATGTTTCTTCTGGCAACTTTCAGGGCGGGACTTAACGGGGATGCTTCCTCCAGCATCTCAAGTGCCGAACGGAGTTCTGCCAGAAGCTCGGGATATAGTCTGCACTGAAGGTAGGAAAGTTTCATGCACAGAGCTCTGATTCCTGCCGGACTGCCGGATGAAATCATCCGGTTCATACAGAAATCCAGAAAGTCGGTACGGAGGTTTTCTTCACGGAACGGCTGCGCAGCAAGCAGGGTAAGCAGCAGCCGGCATTTGGTTTCGCTGGATGTATGCATGGCTTCCTGCATCAGTTCGTCACATTTCGGGTACAGCCATTGTCGACGGGCTGTGTCGAGATGGGTAAACAGCCATGCGGCATTGTCCGAAACGCGTTTATCCGCATCGAACATGAGCCGATAGAGCTGTTCCGTCAACGAATGGTTTTCACAGCATTGAATCATGTGACACAGCTCACGGATGTCGTTTTCGTGTATTCTGCCGAGTAGTCTGCTACGCAAATCGCAGGAATTATCTGATAGAGCCATTGCTTACATGCACTTCTTTATCGCCTTACGGCAACGGTTTAGTATTTTTTCGCTTGCAGAATGCTGGCGGGTTCCGCCCAGTTCGATGGCAGACACGACCTTGAAGCCGGTCCATTTCAGAATGGCACGCAGCGACTTGATGGTTCCCCGACTCTGGCCGAAAAGGATATTGAACGGAAAAGCGGTGGTACACGTGCTTATCAATATGGCTTTTTTCCCTTTGTGCAGGGGAAGGGGCAGCCCGCGAGGACTCTCTCCTATCAGGCCATAGACGATACGGTCGAATACGACTTTCAACTGCCCGGGCATGTTACCCCAGTAACAGGGGGCTCCTACTACCAGCACATCGCAGTGGTTGATGGCGGAGAGTACCTGCTGGGCTCCGTCTTCAGGCAATACGCACCGACGGGTTTTGCGGCAGGTCATACAGCCGGTACAGGGTTTTACCTGAAGTTCGGAAACAAAGACGGTAGTTACGCTGGCTCCGTTGCGTTCGGCTTCCTCGCAAATGGCATCCAGCATGGCAGAAACATTGCCGTGCCTGCGAGGGCTTCCGTTGAGAATCAGTACGTTCATAGGGATAAGTTTTTACTCGGGCTGTGGAATGTCAGGCTTTCATGGCACGCAAGGCCTTGCACAACTGATCGGGACAAGAGGTTGACTTGCTTCCGTAGTGAATACCTTCCAGCCGGCTGATGACATCGTCTACTTTCATTCCCTTGACCAGCGAGCTGATTCCTTTCAAGTTTCCGTTGCAGCCTCCGGTGAAATGTACGTCAGTGATGATGTCGTTTTCTACTTCTACTTCGATATTGCTGCTGCATGTGCCTTGTGTTCTGTAATTGATTTTCATATAGCTAAACCAAAATGTGATAAAAAAGACATTCCGGACAAAGCCGGGCACTGTACCGTAACAGCTCATGCCGTCACACTGCCGCTTTATCCGGAATGAAATGATAATGAATATTATTCTTCTCCCTCTTCAGGTTTCATGTTTGTATATACAGTCTGAACATCGTCAAACTCTTCCAGACGTTCAACCATCTTGTCGATTGTTTCGCGCTGTTCGGGAGTTACATCCTTCAAGTCGTTTGGAATATAAGTAAAGTCACCACCTACATCTTCGAAACCGCACTCTTCCAAGTGTTTCTGAATAGCTGCGTAACTCTTCGGGTCACCGTAAATTGTGATAGTTCCTTCTTCCGGATCTTCATCGTATTCGTCTTCTACGTTATAATCAATCAGATCGAGAATCAGTTCTTCCATGTCCATTCCGTCTTTCTTCTTGAAAGTAAACACACACTTGTGGTCGAACAGGAAAGCCAGTGAACCGGTTGTACCGAGGTTACCGCCGAATTTGTTGAATACTGAACGAACGTCGGCAACGGTACGGGTAGTATTGTCAGTCAAAGTATCAACGAATACGGCTACTCCGTGAGGACCGTATCCTTCGTATGTCATTCCTTTGTATTCGCTCTGGTCTTTACCCATCGCGTTTTTGATAGCGCGTTCAATGTTGTCCTTCGGCATGTTTTCACGCTTGCAGGTAGCGATAATAGAACGCAGTGCAGGGTTGTTTTCAGGTTCCGGACCGCCGGCTTTTACAGCAATAGCAATTTGTTTACCCAGTCTTGTAAATGTCTTAGCCATGTGGCCCCATCTTTTCAGCTTAGTAGCTTTTCTATATTCAAACGCTCTTCCCATTGGATTTTATGTTTTAATATGTTTTTATTATGTATAATGTTCTTTTTATCTCAGTTTGGCATCCAGCTTGTTCTGCAAGTTGGTGATGAGTTTCTGCATTACCTTGTCAATCTGCTTGTCGTTCAAGGTTGCGTTTTCGTCCTGAAGCATGAAGCTTACAGCGTAACTCTTCTTGCCTGCTTCCAGATTCTTGCCTTCGTATACATCGAACAGCTCAACGCTCTTCAAGAGTTTCTTTTCGGTTTCGTAGGCGATCTTCTCGATTTCAGCAAACTGCACTTTCTTGTCGATCAGAAGTGCCAGATCGCGTTTCACAGCCGGGAACTTGGAAATTTCCTTGTAGTAAACGGCGTTGTTCTTGATGGCCTTCATCAGTTCCTTCCAGTTCAGATCGGCATAGTAAACTTCATTGTCGATATCGAATGCTTTCTGTATCTTTTTGTGGATAATACCGAAGGTAGCCAGCAGCTTGCCGCCACGGGTATGTACTGAAATGGCTACAGAGTAGATATCGTCGGTCAGGTTTCCGAATACCAGTCCGCCGAAGTTTACTCCCAGACGACGGAAGATGTTCAGCACGTAAGCCTTCAGTTCGTATACCGAGCTGTCTTCATCGGGATGTACCCATGAGTTGCTAACGCGTTTACCGGTCAACCACAAGCCCAGGTGCAGTTCTTCAGAATAAGCTGCAAGCACTTTCTCCGGATTCTTCTTCTCGGCATTGAAGTGATAGCAGTTTCCGAATTCGAAGAACTTCAGGTCGGCATTCTTACGGTTGGCATTGTGCTGGATACTTTCCAGACCGCCGAACAGCAAGGTTGCACGCATTACGTTCAGGTCGTTGCTCAACGGATTCATCAGGCGGACAAGATTTTCCGGCTTGTAGGTTTCCAGTCCGTCGTAATAGGCAGCGGCTGTCAGCGAATTGTTCAGTATCTCATTGAAACCGCAGCCAACGAGCTGTTCGGATACGAGGTTCTGAAGTTTAACCGACTTGTCTACGTCGCCTTTTACGCTCAGGCTTGACTTGACGGAAGTAGGTATTTCTACATTATTATATCCATAGATACGGAGAATATCTTCTACTACGTCGCACGGACGCTGTACGTCTACACGATAAGCCGGAACCAGCAGTGACAGACCTTCGGCAGTTTCGCCGGTAATCTTCATTTCGAGGCTAGTTACAATGCTCTTGATAGTTTCTACCGGAATAACCTTTCCAATCAAAGCGTTGGCGTAGCTGTAAGAAAGTTCTACCGGGAAATCGGCAATCGGCGACGGATAGTTATCTTTAATTTCGGAAGCAATTTCACCGCCGGCAAGTTCTTTTACCAGCAGGGCAGCTTCTTTCAGCGCATAAATCGTATTGTTCGGGTCGATACCACGTTCAAAACGGAAAGAAGAGTCGGTGCTCAGTCCGTGACGGCGGGCTGTCTTACGTACCCATGTCGGATGGAAATAAGCGCTTTCCAAGAATACGTCTTTTGTTGTTTCGGTTGTTCCTGAATCGAGTCCTCCGAATACACCGGCAATACACATTGGTTCTTCTGTATTGCAAATCATCAGGTCACGGTCGGACAACTTGCGTTCTACGCCATCGAGCGTAACGAACTTGGTTCCTTCGGCACAAGTCTTTACAACAATCTTGCCGCCTTTAATCTTGTCGGCATCGAAGCAGTGCATCGGCTGACCGTAGGCGTGAAGGATATAATTGGTAATATCGACGATGTTGTTGATAGGACGTACACCGATCAGACGCAGCTTGTTCTGCAACCATTCGGGACTTTCCTTTACGGTCACGTTCTTGATGGCAACGCCTGCGTAGCGGGGACATGCTTCTGTGTTCTCAACAACAATATCAATGTTCATATCGTGGTTGTCTACCTTGAAGGCATCTACCGAAGGACGCTTCAATGTAGCCTGACGACCGTTCTGAATAAGCCATGCATACAAGTCGCGCGCTACACCGTAGTGTGAGCAGGCATCCGAACGGTTCGGAGTGATATCCACTTCGAGTACGTAGTCGCTCTTTATATTATAGTAATCTTTGGCAAGAGTTCCCGGTACAACATCGGCAGGAAGCACGATGATACCTTCGTGACTTGTACCGATACCGATTTCGTCTTCGGCACAAATCATACCGTTTGATTCAACACCGCGAAGTTTTGATTTCTTGATGGTAAAACATTCATCGCCGTCGTACAGCTTGGTTCCGAGCGTTGCCACTACCACTTTCTGTCCGGCAGCTACGTTTGCAGCTCCACAAACAATCTGAACAGGCTCACCCTGTCCTAAGTTTACGGTAGTGATATGCATGTGATCTGAATTGGGATGCGGTTCGCAAGTCAGTACTTCGCCGATAACAAGCCCTTCCAGTCCTCCTTTTATAGATTGAACTTCTTCTACCTCGCCTGTTTCCAAGCCAATGGAGGTAAGTGCGGCTGCCACTTCATCGGGTGTCAAATCGAAATTGACATATTCTTTCAGCCAATTATACGAGATATTCATATATGTATAGTTTTATGTATTTCTTAAATTGTCGTGCAAATTTAATATAAATATTTGGGATAGAATATGAGTACAGAGAGTTTTTTACGTTCACTCAAAGACAGATACCCCACTTCTTTACCCCCTTTCCGGTCTTTCCGGCATGCGGAGGTGCACATCAGAACGGCACATCGGGAACCGGACCGCCAAACGGATTTTCGGGTTGCGGAGCCATGTCTACGGGAGGAGGAACGAACGATTGTCCTCCGCCGCCGTTGTTCATTTTCGAACGGAGAACCGGAGCCGTATTTTCCTCGCCGGGCATCGGTACAATCATTTCGTCGTCCGGATTTTGGAAGCGGGCAAACTCGGCGCGGAAACGCAGCAGCACGTCGCCTACCGCACCGTTACGATGCTTGGCGATGATGATTTCTGCCATGCCGTGCAGGTCGTTTCCCTTTTCGTCGGTATAGATTTTATAGTATTCAGGACGGTGGATGAAGCACACCATATCGGCATCCTGCTCGATGGCTCCCGATTCACGCAAGTCGCTCAACTGAGGACGCTTTCCGTCGATACCTTCACGGCTTTCCACACCACGGTTCAACTGACTCAGGGCGATGATTGGAATGTTCAGCTCCTTGGCAAGTCCTTTCAACGAACGCGAGATGGTACTTACTTCTTCCTGACGGCTGCCGAACGACATACCGCTGGCATTCATCAGCTGGAGGTAGTCGATGATGATAATCTTCACATCGTGTTCGCGTACCAGTCGGCGTGCCTTGGTTCGCAACTCAAAGACGGACAGTGAAGGAGTATCGTCGACATAGAGCGGAGCATCGTACAGTTCCTTGATCTTGTAGTCGAGCTGTCCCCATTCGTAAGGAGCAAGCTGTCCACTCTTGATTTTCTCACCGGGGATTTCGCAGACATTGACGATCAGACGGTTCACCAGCTGCACGTTACTCATTTCAAGAGAAAACAGCGCAACAGGTACTTTGTTGTTTACCGCCATATTCTTTGCCATGGAGAGCACGAAAGCCGTCTTACCCATCGCCGGACGGGCAGCTATGATAATAAGGTCGGAATTCTGCCAGCCGGAAGTCATCTTGTCAAGCTGGTGGAAACCGCTCGACAAACCGCTCAGACCGTCGGTACGTGCCGCCGCTTTCTGAAGCATCTCATACGCTTCCTGAATGACAGGATTGATCTGCGTATAGTCCTTCTTCATGTTCTGCTGCGAGATTTCGAAAAGCTTTCCTTCGGCTTCCTGCATCAGGTCGTCCACGTCCTGCGTTTCGTCGAACGCTTTTGTCTGGATATTGCTGGTAAAAGAGATCAGCTCGCGTGCCAGAAACTTCTGGGCGATGATGCGGGCATGGTATTCAATGTGGGCAGAAGACGCCACCTTGCCACTGAGCTGGGTGATGTAAAAAGGTCCGCCCACCTCGTCCAGGTCGCCGCGTGAACGCAACTGTTCTGTCACCGTCAGGATATCAATCGGTTTCTGCTGTATCGCCAGGTCGGTGATAGCTGCATATATCAACTGATTGCGGTGTTCGTAAAAAGATTCGGGACGGAGGATTTCGCTCACAAGCGAATATGCATCCTTTTCAATCATCAATGCTCCCAGCACAGCCTCCTCCAGTTCGGGAGCCTGCGGCTGCAAATGTCCGTATTCATCAACAGGCTTTGTCTTGGTTGCCTTCGGGACACGGGTAGTTCTTCTCGTTTCTGCCATTTCTCTCTTTTGAATTTTTAATTCCGCAAAGATACGAAAAAGCTTCATTTGTCACGAATCGTAATCTTATGAAGAATGAAAAAAAGCATAAAGTTTCACTATTGGGTATCGCTCCTGCCTAAATAAATCTGGCCGATGAATGAAAGGAATTCATTCACCGGCCAGCCTATCACATCGTTCAGTCACGATGATATTTACATTACCAAGCACATATTTTATTATAAGCCTAAATCCTTGAACGTACGGGGAGCTGGTGTCTTAGGCAATGGCTTACGGTCTTTCAGTTGTTCCAAAGCTACCTCAATAGCCTTTTCCAGTTGCTGATCCTCGCCCATCTGTTCCTTCACCGGATCGTTATCGATCAGGATATCCGGATCTACGCCATGATTCTCGACAATCCACTGGCCGGTCTTCGCATCATAATTGGTGAAGAAAGGAACACGGATGTCTGTACCGTCCATATAAGGCAGAGAACCGCTGATACCGATGATACCGCCCCATGTACGGGTACCAATGACTGTACCAAGATTATTGGCCTTGAAGCTCCACGGGAACAGGTCACCGTCGGATGCAGAGTATTTATTAATCAACAAAACCTTCGGACCATACTGGGTACCATCGGGGATTGTTCCGTTCTTGCTCGAAGTACGATACATGGTCATACGGTATGGTTTACGGAGCAGACGTTCGATGATCATCGGTGAAACATTACCACCACCGTTGGCACGGTCGTCGATAATCAACGCTTCCTTATCGAGTTGAGGATAGAAGTAACGGGCAAACTCATTCAGTCCTTCAGGACCCATATCGGGAATATAGATATATCCCACACGACCTTGTGTTGCTTCTTCTACCCGTTTCAGGTTCTTCTGTACCCAGTTGTAATGATATAACGGGTATTCATTATCGGTAGGCGTAACGACTACCTTTCGTCCTCCTTTGGCTGCCTGTGTATTGATAGTCAGTTCTGTCAAGACGTTTGCCTTACCAACCAGCAGCTTGTAGATATTATCGACTGTAGTGGTCGATACTCCGTCGATAGCGGTAATATAATCTCCTTCATGGATATTCAAGCCTACCTCCGCCAACGGTGAGCGCAGGCTCTTGCTATAAGGTGCTCCCGGGATGATCTTGTCAATGCGGTAATATCCGCTTCCGTCACGACTCAATTCGGCTCCCAGCAATCCCATCGGAATGCGTTCGGCACGCTTACATTCGCCTGGATTGACATAAGCATGTCCGCAAGCCAGTTCACCGATCATCTCATTGATAATATAGTTCAGATCGAAACGTGTTTTGGCATGCGGTACCAGTACCTGATACTTGGCCTTGATGGCTTTCCAGTCTACTCCGTGCATATTCTCCAGATAGAATCCGTCACGATAGGCTCTCCAAGCCTCATCGAAAATCTGTGCCCATTCCTGATTGTAATCGATGGTTGCCACCATATCCGACAAGTTGACCGGATCTTTCAAAGCAACCTTTCCGGTAGAGAGCTTAGACACGTACCACTTGTTCTTCTGTAAATAGATGATTGACTTGTCCGATGTAGGATTTCCTGCCAGTCGGGCGTTTTCTGCAACCACCTCATCCTTTTGGGTATCCAGATTAAATGCGTGAACATCTCCTTTGCTTTGATACCAGATAGCCTTTCCGTCTGAATAAAAATTATAATAGTTATCGGCATCCAGCGGAAGCTTGATGATACGGGCATACATGTTATCGGTATCAACTTTCATTCCGGTGCTTTCTTTCTTATCGTCTTTCTTCTTGTCGGATGCGGCAGTCGTGGTATTATCTTTTGAATCTGCGCCCGAAGCATCCTCACCCAAGAACGGAGAAGGAGTAGATAAGGCCAAAGGTACCAGATAAATGCCTCCCATACGGGTATAGACATGATTCCATTCCAGCCGGCCGTAAATCGGATTGAAGTCTCTGTCAGAACTGAATATCAAATATTTTCCGTCGGAACTGAATGTTGGTTCAGAAGAGTTATACCATTTTTCTGTTACCGGATATTCCTTTCCCGATGTCAAATTATAGATATAAACTACCGACAAATCATTCGAAGCCGGTTTCGTATATGTGATCCACTGGCTGTCGGCAGAGAAAGCTACATCCCGAAATTCTGCTTCAGAATTCTGCATCAACACTTTCTTGGTCTTGGAAGCCACATCCACCACCACAATCCGATTCTTACGGTCTGTATACAGAATAGTCTTGTTATCAGGGCTCCACGCGAACTGACGGATATAAGTGTCGTTATCCTTGGTCAGTTGAACAGGTTCTCCTCCTTCCGCCGGCTCAAGCCAGATTTCAGTTTCACCGGTACGATCGGAAATATAAGCAATGTTTTTACCGTCGTACGACCATTCGGCATCTCTTTCATGAGCTCCCGGCGTACGGGTAATGTTACGGGTAACTCCTTTCGCTACCGGAACGTCGAAAACTTCTCCACGGGCAGTCACGGCCAGACGCTTTCCATTAGGAGACAGACTTACGGCTGTCAAGTTGTTAGCAACATGTTTCTGCTCCGTACGGGCATACACATTCTCACCGTTCAAGGTGATATGAATCTGTTCCGACTTACGAGTCTTCGGGTCCAGACGATAAAGATAACCTCCATGTTCATAAACAATGGTATTGCCGTCCGAGCTCGGGAACTTTACGTCATAATCCGTATAGTTCGTAACCTTCTCGGTCTGTCCGGTTTTGGTGTTATAGACAAACAGATTCATCGTCATGTCACGGTCGGACGCAAAGAAGATCTCATCCCCGATCCACATCGGGAAAATATCCTGAGCCACGTTATTCGTGACATTCGTTACCTTCTTGGCTTCTGTATCATAGATCCAGATATCATCGGCCATTCCTCCACGATAATATTTCCAGCTACGGAACTCACGGAATACACGGTTATAGGCCAACTTTTTCCCATCTGGAGAATAGGAACAGAATCCACCTTCGGGCAACGGAAGCGCTTCAGACATTCCTCCTTCCTTGCCTATCCTCCAAAGTTTCCCTTCAAATCCGTCACCGATACGGTTACGGTAAACAATCTCTTTACCATCGCGCGACCAGGTCATGACAATGTTATTCGGCCCCATACGGTCACCCAAGTCATCGCGGCTGTTTGTTGAGGTATAAGTCAGACGCTGTGGTTCTCCACCATCGGATGGAATCAGATAAACCTCTGTATTTCCATCATACTGTCCTGTAAAAGCAATCGATTTACCGTCTGGAGAATAATGAGGAAAAATCTCATATCCTACATGAGAAGTCAGACGCTGTGCCTCACCACCCGACAAAGGAGCACGATACAAGTCACCGGCATAAGTGAACACCACATCGGTTCCATTGGTAGAAGGGAAACGAAGCAGGCGAGCTTCATCCGCATGTACAGGAACAGTCAGTCCTGCAACAAATACCATAAAACAAATTTCCTTTTTCATAATTCTAAAACTTAATCTCTTCCACAAGCAAAGTTATGCATTTATGGCTTAAAAGGATAACTTAATGTATATTTTTCTAATCAACAACAAGCAGAAAGATAGATATAAGCCTTCAATATTGAGCTTTCTAAATAAATATATGGTTTATATACAATAATCAGAACTTTTCAAAAGACTGAGTGCATGCCCCAAGCCGCCGACAAGGGCTGTCATGTCTGTTCCTAATATGCTATAATAAGAGGAATGAACGCAAGTCTGTAGCATCAGGGACCGCGAAACGTAAACTTGATATTGAACAAAGAAACTTTTTACCTTGTTGCTGCGAAGCCCAAACGGGAACCGGCTCGAAAAAGCAGGAAAAAGCTATTATATAAAGTTTGCTTTTCCGGGTATCCTAAATACATTTTTGAAAAAATGCCGACTAACTTTAAAAACTTTGCATTATCTTTGAAAAAACAAAATATAACGATATGATTACTTTTCCTAATGCCAAAATAAACCTTGGACTGAACGTCGTGGAGAAACGTCCCGACGGATACCATAACTTAGAAACTATTTTTTACCCGATCAGACTGCAAGATGCTCTGGAAGTAAACCGTCTGGAGGGTTCTGATTTACCTTATAAGTTTCATACTACAGGTACACTGATAGAAGGTGCTCCCGAAGATAACCTGGTAATCAAAGCATATAATCTGCTGAAAGCAGAGAATTATGAATTGCTCCCTGTCGATATTCATTTGTTTAAGCATATTCCGACCGGTGCAGGACTGGGGGGCGGTTCGTCGGACGCTGCTTTCATGATAAAACTGCTGAATGAAAAGTTCAAACTCGGAATGAGTGAAGAAAAGATGGAAGCCTACGCAGCCCGACTGGGAGCCGACTGTGCTTTCTTTATCAAAGACAAACCGGTATTCGCTACCGGCATTGGAAATGTATTCGAACCAATTGAACTTTCTCTGAAAGGATACTATCTGGTTCTTGTAAAACCGAATATCTCTGTTGCCACACGTGATGCTTATGAATCTGTGAAGCCTCAGCATCCGGAGGTTTCGCTGAAAGAAATAGCCAAACAACCGGTGGAAACCTGGAAGGATTGCATGAAGAATGATTTCGAATACAGTGTGTTCCAAAAATATCCTGAAATAGCTGCCATCAAGGACAAGCTGTACGACTTGGGAGCTGTCTATGCATCGATGAGCGGTTCCGGCTCGGCTGTCTACGGTCTCTTCAAGGAAGCTGTAGAAAATGTTGATGAAAAATTCGGCGAATGTTTCTGCCGTCAGCGTGAACTGGAATAATCTTTTATGGCAGATTTCATCGACGATAAAATACATTATCTTCCATTTGATTCCGACGGAATAGAGCTTCCGTCGGAATTTACCTATCCTTTTCATTATGTTCCTCATCCGCTGACAGTAATGGCTGCCCGTGAGGTTCAGGATTATCTGGCTTCGCGGACGGACTGGACGAAAGAGCTGTCGGAAGGAAAGATGTTCGGAGTGTTGATTGTACAGACTCCCGATGGCAAAGTTGGCTATCTGGCTGCTTTCTCAGGGAATCTGGCAGGCAGTAATCTGCACCGTTTTTTTGTGCCTCCCGTATACGATTTGTTGCAGCCGGACGGATTCTTCCGCATCGAAGAGGCAAACATTTCGGCAATCAACAGACAGATTAAGGAACTGGAAAGCAGTCGGCAGTTGACGGAGATGCGAACGGCTTTGGCGGAATGTCAGACACGGGTAGACCGTACACTGACTGAAGCCAAACAGCATATGAAGGAGGCCAAAACCGCACGTGAGCAACGACGTTCGGAAGGTGCCAGCGAAGAAGAGCAGAAGGCTATGATTCGTGAAAGCCAGTTTCAGAAAGCAGAATACAAACGTCTGGAAAAAAGACTGAAGGAAGAAGTACAGCAGCAGGCGGAAGAATTGGAGAAAATAGAGCAATTTATCCGACAGTTGAAGCAGGAGCGCAAGACACGTTCGGCTGCCTTGCAGCAAAAATTGTTCGAACAGTTCCGTATGCTGAATGCGAAAGGAGAAGTAAAAGACTTGTGCGAACTGTTCAAAGATACCCCGCAAGGTACTCCTCCTGCCGGAACAGGCGAATGTGCCTTACCCAAACTGTTGCAATACGCTTACCTGCATCGGCTCAAGCCACTTGCCATGGGAGAATTCTGGTGGGGCAAATCTCCGAAAGATGAAATCCGACACGAAGGACACTTCTACCCTTCCTGCCAAGGCAAGTGCGCCCCTATCCTGAGACACATGCTGGTCGGCCTGCAAGTAGCAAAGAATCCGCTGGCCGAAAATATACATAAAAACACCGAACCTGAAATCGTTTACGAGGATGAGTGGCTGCTCGTGGTGAACAAACCTGCGGGAATGTTGTCTGTTCCCGGCAAGGAAGCATTAAATTCGGTATATCAGTTCCTGCACGAACGGTATCCGCAAGCTGCGGGTCCCATGCTCGTCCACCGGCTTGACATGGCAACATCCGGATTACTGCTAGCCGCGAAAGACAAGGATACCCACCAGACATTACAGGCTCTTTTCAGTGGAAGACAGATAAAGAAACGCTATACCGCCATCTTGTCGGGCATAGTCGGCTCCGACGAAGGAGTCATCAATCTGCCGCTTTGTCCGAACCTGAACGACCGGCCCCGGCAAATGGTAAGTTTCGAATATGGAAAGCCAGCCGTAACCCGCTACAAGGTATTGGAGCGGAAAAACGGAAAAACACTGATAGCTTTCTATCCACTCACAGGACGAACACATCAGTTGCGTGTTCATGCGGCTCATCGGCAAGGGCTATCTTGTCCTATCGTAGGCGATGAACTGTACGGGAAACATGCCGACAGACTGTATCTTCATGCAGCCGAGCTGAGTTTCACACATCCCGTAAGCGGGAAAACGATTACCATCTGCCGGGAAGCTGACTTTTCACTTGAATAAACGAAAATACTAAAATTTGTTATTCCCGATAAACCTTCCAGCCAGCTTTCTGTCATAGCATCAGAAAGCGCGCTAAAATAGTTTTTAGTATAAACCAAAATTACAACAACAATGAAAACAAAACGTTTATTCACAGCACTGATGATGGCAACCATGATGAGTTGCGGTATTATATTGGCACAGCCGGGTCAGAAAGATAAGAAACTTACACCGGAACAGCGTATCGAGATGCAGGTTAAAAAGGCACAGCAACGTCTTCTTCTGGATGAAGCTACCGCCGCAAAATTTGCACCTTTGTATAAAGAATATCTGGAAGCCATGCAGCAATGCAAGCCTGCCTGCCCAAAACAGCAAAAAGGTGAGCCCAAAGAATTGACTGACGCTGAGATAGACCAAATGATGCAGGATCGTTTTGCTGCCCGCAAGAAACTTGTAGAAACTCAGGAAACGTATTACAAGAAGTTTAAAAAGATTTTAAACATCCGTCAGGTGGAAGCTCTGTTCAAGGATAATGGTCCCCGACGTGCTCATCGTCCGTGTATGAAAAGCCCTCAGTTTCCTCAGATGCCTAAGGGAAAAATGGGACAAGCTCCAGCACCTTGCGACAAATGTCCGGCTTCACAGAAGTAAGGTTCTTTTAGGCAAGACTTATAAATTTGACAAAAATTCAGCCTCCAGTGAAGATGAATATATCTTTCACTGGAGGCTGATTTATTTTGGAAGTGCTTGCTCCGATTAGGCTTCCAGTCTTTTCCTGTCTGACCTTTCGTCAATCAGAATCGGACAACTCTACGTTCTAACCAAACAGAGTCTTATTATTTCGTTCAGTCCGTTAATCCTTTTTCGAAGCGATTACATCTTTTTGCAAACACCTTTTTCTCATCGCTTTAATAGGCGTGATCGTCTTCTTTCATTTCTTCTACTGTGATCGGCTTTTTGTCGATGGCTCTCCATGCATAGACAATGTAAGCCAATACAAACGGTACAAGAATCGAAACATAAGCCATCGTAGTCAGCGTAAACTTACTGGAACAACTGTTGGCAAGTGTCAGCGAACTTTGCAAATCGGCTGTTGAAGGATAATAAGCCGTATGGTTATATCCTACGCACAGCAATAATGCCAATACGGTAAGCACTGTTCCAACTCCTGCAAACCAGATACCTTTTGTATAGGTTGTACTGAGAATACTTTTTATCAGACCGAACAGAACTCCGACAACTCCCACCAAGAATAATATCAGCAGATGAGGCATAGCCATCAGGTTATGGAAGTATTTGTACGGTTCCATCACAATGGCTTGAGTTTCCGGATCCACAGCAAATCCGTGTTTCAATAGTGTACGGATCACAAAAGCCAGGAAGAAGATCAAAAACGGTACAGCATCCGAAATCAACTGGCGGCGGCAGCGAAGGATCAGTTCCTCGTGACGAATGTTATTGATGAAATACAGATTACCCAACAAGCGTGCCAGGAAAAAGACAGCCAGTCCTAGAATCAGGTTCCACGGATCGGTAAAAGCATCCAGTCCGTGCCAGCCGTTTGCCCAACGACTGATGACCGGCATCATCTCACTGGCCATGTTTGCCTTCCGCACAATGAAGTTTGAGCCGTTGAAAAAGGTCGCTACAGCAGCTCCCAGCAATACAGGTCCTACAATTCCGTTTATCACCAGGAAATACTGATAGGTACGTTTACCCAGCAAATTACCCAACTTCGACTGAAACTCATACGAAACAGCTTGCAGCACGAAGCTGAACAGAATAATCATCCATAACCAGTAAGCACCTCCAAAGCTGGTACTATAGAACAACGGGAAAGAAGCGAAAAAGGCTCCTCCGAAAGTTACCAGTGTGGTAAACGTAAACTCCCATTTGCGTCCGGTAGAATTTACCAGCAATGTACGCTCTTCTTCAGTCCGTCCCAGACGAAACAACAGTGAGTTTCCTCCCTGTACAAACAACAGAAATACCAACAATGCTCCCAGCAAGGACACCAGGAACCACCAATAGTTCTGTAAAAATATATATGTAGTATCCATAATTTCTATGATTTAAGCAATGGTTGATTGATGTTTATTATACTTCTTCCGGTCCCTTCTTGATAGCTTTCAGCATAATGCCGATTTCGGCTATCAGCAACACGGTAAACATGATCAGGAATATAAAGAAGGTTGTCTGTACAGAGCCGGTTTCCAGTCTGGAAATGGCAGCATTCACCGGAAGCAAATCCTGAATAGCCCACGGCTGACGTCCTACTTCGGCAACTACCCATCCCGCCTGACTTGCAATATAGGCCAGCGGAATACTCCAAAGAGCAATCCAATGCAACCAATTGGCTTTCGACAACTGATGTTTCCACGACAGGAACAAAATCACAATAAAGAACAGAATGAAATACATTCCCAGTCCCACCATTACACGGAACGCCCAGAAAGACAACCATACGTTCGGAACAATCGAATTGGGATCTTTGATATATCCGTATCCGAAGTAAGGCATATTTTCGTCCAGCACCTGACGAGCACGCTGCATGCCAGCCTCATTCTTTTCTTCCTTTGCCTGACGGAAATCGGAAAGAGCCTTAATGGCCATTTTCCCCTTCTCTATTTTTTCGGTAACAGAAAGAGCCTTTGAACCGTCAGAAAGCGTATATCCTCCCAACAGAAGATCGTTTATTCCCGGAACATATCCGGCTACATCGTGAGTAGCAAGATAAGAAAGCATTTCGGGTATCTTGAGGCTACCTACTACCGTAAGTGGTTCGTGAGTACCTCCTTCGTAAAGCGCTTCCATTGCCGCCAGCTTCATCGGCTGGTATTTGGCTACCTGGTAAGCCGACTTATCTCCTGAAAATGCCGTAATCAAGGCAGCAAACAATCCTACGCCTGCCGCAACCTTTATACTGGCTACAGCAAACTCCTTTTCCCGCTTGCGCAACAGATACCATGCACTTATGCCAATGACAAATACAGCACCCAATATCCAACTGCTGAGCACCGTATGCATGAACTTCATTACGGCTACGGGCGAAAAGGCAACCGAAGCGAAATCCACCATTTCGTTGCGCACTGTTTCAGGATTAAACTCCATACCTACCGGATACTGCATCCATGAGTTGGCAACCAGAATCCACCATGCGGAGAAAGTGGCTCCCAGCCCCGTCAGCCAGGTAGAGGCTAAATGAAACTTTTTACTTACTTTATTCCAGCCGAAGAACATGACTGCTATAAAAGTGGCTTCCATGAAAAAGGCCACAATGCCTTCAATAGCCAACGGAGCTCCGAATATATCTCCTACAAACCACGAGTAATTGCTCCAGTTGGTTCCGAACTGAAACTCCAGTATCAGTCCGGTAGCAACTCCCACGGCAAAGTTTATTCCGAACAACTTCATCCAGAACTTAGCCGTCCGTTTCCAAAATTCATTTCCGGAAACATAATAAAGCGTTTCCATTAATCCCATAATAACAGCCAAGCCCAAGGTAAGCGGCACAAATAGCCAGTGATACATGGCAGTCAAGGCAAACTGGGCTCTCGACCAGTCGACCATAGATGTGTCAATACTTTCTAACATAGATCTTTGATTTATTTAATTATTGAATCGGTTGAACGATGAATGAGTTCCGAGCCTACGTACTCCTGCTTTTCCTCATTCGTTTTCCCTTTCAGGAAAGACGGGAAGAAAAACAGCTTCAGGATAAAGAACATGATAAAAAGCTTTATCAAGATAAGTGCCCAAAGGGTACGTCCAAGCGTCATGCTCCGGAAACCGTCCCGATAAAACTCCCAAATACGAATAATATGTTTAATCATAGTTTATTTTTATAATGATTACAAAGTAAAGTCTTTTATCGGTAAAAAGCAAGCCTTTGTCCGGATAAAATCAGCATTAATCTAATTCATTTGAACCCCAATATAGCATATTGTATTTTTGTACTGTCAAATTAAATGAGCAGAATATGAAACAACGAGCACTATGTTTTATCGCAATCTTATCGGCGGTTACTCCTTTCTACGCTCAGGAAGAGAAAGAATGGACGCTGGAAGACTGCATCAATTATGCACTTGAAAAAAACATTCAGCTGCAACAGAATAAGATATCGTTGCAAGAGAGCGAAATAGACATAAAAAGTGCAAAAGCAAGTCTTTTTCCCAGTCTGTCATTCAGCACCGGACATAATGTAATAAACCGACCTTATCAGGAGCAAAGTGCAACGGTAAGTGGCACAGAAATCATTACCAGTGACAATAAGACTACTTACAACGGAAGCTACAGCCTCAATGCACAGTGGACACTCTGGAACGGTGGAAAACGACTCAACAATATCAAGCAACAGAAAACGAACCGAGATATTGCAGGACTTGCCGTAAACGAAACGGAGAATAGTCTACAAGAAGAAATTACCAAACTGTTCATTCAGATTCTTTATGCTGACGAGTCGATCAACATCAACAAGAATACACTGGAGGTCAGCGAAGCAACGTTTCACCGGGCAGAAGAGCTGTTTAAAGAAGGAAGTATTTCGAAAGCCGACCTTGCCCAACTGGAAGCACAAGTGAGCAACGACAAATATCAGCTGGTTACAGCCGAAAGTTCTTTGCGCTCCTACAAATTGCAACTTAAACAATTGCTGGAGCTGGACGGTACAGCCGAAATGAAACTGGTACTTCCGGAACTGAATGATGAACACGTAATGCAAGTATTACCAAGCCAGACAGACATTTACCAGACAGCTTTGACAACCCGTCCTGAAATTCAGAGCAGCAAACTGAGCATTGAAAATGCCAAGCTCGGCATTTCGGCGGCCAAGGCAGGTTACTATCCTACAATCAGTTTATCGGCATCCAGTTCCAGTATGACAAATACTGCCAGTACAAACAACTGGGCTCAACAAATGAAATACGGCTGGAACAACATGATAGGCATCAATTTGAGTATTCCTATCTTCGACAACCGCCAGAACAAAAGCAACGTACAGAAAGCACGGCTGCAATACAGCAACAGCCAGTACGACCTGATAAACAAACAAAAAGAGCTGTACAGCACCATAGAAACCTTATGGCTGGACGCACTTAATGCCCAGCAGCAGTATGCAGCAGCCGAAAGCAAGCTGGAAAGCAGTCAGACAAGTTTTGATATGGTGAGCGAGCAGTTCAACCTAGGTATGAAAAATACCGTAGAACTGCTTACCGAGAAAAACAATCTGCTCAGTGCACAACAGGAACGCGTACAAGCCAAATACATGGCCATCTTAAACCGTACACTCCTCAATTTCTATGCAGGCAATAAAATTGAACTATAAAAACTTGAAATATGAAGAATAAAAAAACAATCATCATCGCAGCGGCCGTCATCATTGTTGTGGCCGGAGGATGCTGGATATTCGGTGGATCAAAAGCCAAAAACAAAGTAGACTTTGCTACCGAACAGGTGCAAAAAGGAAATGTAAGCAACTCGATTACCGCAACAGGTACCATAGAGCCTGTAACGGAAGTAGAAGTCGGTACCCAGGTTTCAGGTATCATCGACAAAATATATGTCGATTATAACTCGGTAGTGAAAGAAGGTGAAGTAATTGCTGAAATGGATAAAGTTACTCTTTTAAGCGACCTCCAGTCAGCGCAAGCTACATACGACGGTGCCAAAGCCGAATATGAATATCAGAAAAAACTATACGACCGGAATGAGAAACTACATCAGAAGCAACTGATCAGCGACACAGACTACGAAGAATCATTATATAATTACCAGCGTGCATGCAGCACATACGAACAAAGCAAAGCGGCACTTTCTAAAGCAGAACGCAACCTTTCATACGCAACCATTACTTCACCGATTGACGGTATCGTAACCAGCAAAGACGTGGAAGAAGGACAGACCGTTGCATCAGGTTTCGAAACTCCGACACTGTTTACCATTGCCGCCGACCTGACCAAGATGCAGGTTGTAGCCGATGTAGACGAAGCTGATATCGCCGGTGTTACAGAAGGTGCGCGCGTTACCTTTACCGTCGATGCTTACCCCGACGATGTTTTCGAAGGAGCAGTTAGTCAGGTACGTCTGGGAAGCACGAACAGCAGTTCAAGCAGCAGTTCATCGACAACCAGCGAAACCGTTGTAACTTACGAAGTTGTGATTACGGCAGACAATCCCGATTTGAAACTAAAACCGCGTCTGACTGCCAATGTAACCATCTATACGCTTACCCGCGACAACGTACTGGTTGTTCCAGCCAAAGCACTGCGCTTCTCTCCAAACAAAGAAATAGCAGGCGGACGAAGCATCAAAGATTGTCAGGGAGAACACAAGGTATGGACACTGGAGAACAATACATTTGTAGCACATCCGGTCAAAACGGGTATCAGCGACGGTCAGCATACCGAAATACTGGAAGGCATCAGTGAAGGAACGAGCATCGTAACCGAAGCAGTCGTTGCGAGCGAAATGCCCGAAATGAACGCCGGTGAAGCACAAGGCGAACGCAGCCCGTTCATGCCAGGCCCTCCGGGAAAAGACAAGAACAAAAGCAAAGAAAGTAAATAAACACAATTCTATACAGATACACCATGAGTAAAGTTGTCATAGAATTACAAAATATCAAACGAAACTTCCAGGTGGGTGATGAAACCGTACATGCACTGCGAGGCGTATCATTTTCCATCTGCGAAGGAGAGTTTGTCACGATTATGGGAACATCCGGTTCTGGAAAATCCACCTTGCTGAATACATTGGGATGTCTGGATACTCCTACCAGTGGAGAATATCTGCTGGACGGTGTTTCCGTACGAACCATGAGCAAGCCTCAGCGGGCTATATTACGTAACCGCAAGATAGGCTTTGTGTTTCAGAACTACAACCTGCTGCCTAAAACAACAGCCGTAGAAAACGTAGAACTCCCGCTGATGTACAACTCGTCAGTCAGTGCGGCCGAACGCCGGCGCCGAGCTATCGAAGCACTGATAGCCGTGGGACTGGGCGACCGACTGGAACATAAGTCGAACCAAATGTCTGGTGGACAGATGCAGCGTGTAGCCATTGCCCGCGCATTGGTCAACAATCCGGCAGTTATCCTGGCAGACGAAGCAACCGGTAACCTCGATACGCGTACTTCTTTCGAAATTCTGGTACTGTTTCAGAAACTACATGCCGAAGGACGCACCATTATCTTCGTTACCCATAACCCCGACCTTTCGCAGTACAGCAGCCGCAACATCCGCCTGCGCGACGGACATGTGATAGAAGATACGGTAAACAATCACATTCTGTCGGCAGCAGAAGCACTGGCCACCCTGCCGAAAAACGATGAAGACTGACGATTCTTCTGTCAGCCATAATTATTAAATGCAATTAGTATGAATGGAACAAATCTTTTTAAAATAGCCCTCCGTGCGTTAGCCAACAACAAGCTCCGCGCATTCCTTACCATGCTGGGTATCATCATCGGTGTGGCTTCCGTCATCGCGATGCTCGCCATCGGACAAGGATCGAAGAGAAGCATACAACAGCAGATTTCGGAAATGGGTTCGAACATGATCATGATTCACCCGGGAGCTGAAATGCGAGGAGGTGTCCGTCAGGACCCGTCGTCCATGCAGACACTGAAACTGGAAAACTACGAAACGCTGCGCGACGAATGTATGTACCTTTCGGCTATCAGCCCTGATGTTTCCTCATCCGGACAGCTCATCGCCGGTTCGAACAACTATCCGTCTTCAGTCAGCGGCGTCAGCATCGACTATCTGAAAATCCGTCAGCTCACCGTAGAACAGGGAGAAATGTTTACAGAAAACGATATACGTACGGCTGCCAAAGTGTGTGTAATCGGAAAGACGATTGTAGATAACCTTTTCCCTGACGGCAGTGACCCGATCGGAAAGGTGATACGCTGTAACAAAATACCTTTCCGTGTAATAGGTGTACTGAAATCGAAAGGATATAACTCAATGGGTATGGACCAGGATGATGTGGTGCTGGCTCCTTATACTACCGTAATGAAACGTTTGCTGGCACAAACTTACTTGAGCGGTATCTTCGCTTCGGCTCTGACCGAAGACATGACCGAAGAGGCTGTCGATGAAATAAGCACTACCCTGCGCCGCATACATAAACTGAAAGCTACCGACGACGATGACTTCACGATCCGTACCCAGCAGGAACTTAGTTCCATGCTGAATACGACTACCGACCTGATGACTACCCTGCTGGCATGTATCGCAGGAATCTCACTGGTAGTAGGAGGTATCGGAATCATGAACATCATGTATGTGTCCGTGACCGAACGTACCCGTGAAATCGGACTACGAATGTCTGTTGGAGCACGAGGCGTAGACATCCTATCTCAATTCCTGATCGAATCCATCCTGATAAGCATCACCGGAGGACTGATTGGCGTCATTTTAGGATGCGGAGCCAGCTTTGTCATAAAGGCCGTAGCCCACTGGCCTGTCTTTATCCAGCCTTGGAGCGTGCTTCTGTCGTTTGCAGTATGTACGCTTACGGGAGTCTTCTTCGGATGGTATCCGGCCAAAAAAGCCGCTGATCTCGATCCGATTGAAGCATTAAGATACGAATAACGATAATGAGCTTGTGAAAGTTCATTTTTATAACTTTGTTCTTCATAACTTTGGTTTCCTTGTCCGGCTGCCTATGGCAATAAAAGTATCGCTACGCAGCCGGACTTTTTAAAGTTTTTTGATTACTTTTGTTCTACTCACTATACAACCTATGAAACAACCCACCGATACGTCTCACCGTTCACTCGAAATCCTGATCCACACGATTTGCTGGGGACTCTTTTTCGCGTTTCCATTGTTCTTTACGCAAAACAGTGACGGTACCATCAAATGGAAAGAATTTATGCACCACTGCATTGTTCCCGCTTCCCTCTGTATCATCTTTTATCTGAATTATTTCATTTTTGTTCCGCATATTCTTTTTCGCGAACAGACCAAACGGTTCATGTTCGTGAATCTCGCAACTATTGTCATCATGACAATCGGACTGCGTTACCTGAACGACCTGCATTGCCCTCCCCCGCCTCACGATCGTCCGCTGCCGCCGATGTATATTTTCTATCTGCGCGATCTGGCAAGTCTGATCTTTTCGGCGGGTTTGAGCGTAGCAATCTGCATGAGTAAACGATGGAGTGAAACAGAGGCAGAACGCCGGGAAGCTGTCAAGAGCCGTACGGAAGCCGAACTAAAAAACCTGAGAAACCAGCTCAATCCTCACTTCCTGCTGAATACACTAAACAATATTTACGCCCTGATAGCCTTCGATACAGAAAAGGCACAACAGGCCGTACAGGAGCTGAGCAAACTGTTGCGTTACGTACTTTACGACAACCAGCAGATGTTTGTCCCGCTGGGGAAGGAAATAGACTTCATACGTAACTATATCGAGCTGATGCGTATCCGTGTTTCACCTCAAGTAAACATACAAACACAATTCAATATAAAGCCCCAGAGCCAGACCCCTATTGCTCCACTGATATTCATATCACTGATTGAAAACGCATTTAAACATGGTATCTCTCCTGTAGCACCAAGCTTCATCAACATAGTCATTTCGGAAGACAACGAAAAGATAACATGTACAATACGCAACAGCAATCATCCGAAAGCCAGAACCGATAAAAGCGGTTCCGGTATCGGACTGGAGCAAGTCAGGAAGCGTCTGGAGCTGGTTTATCCTGAAGCTTATCAATGGGAAAGAAAGGTATCTGACGACGGAAAGGAATACCTTTCTACTATTGTTATTTATCTGAATCAACAATCTTAAAAACCAAAGAATATGAACCTGAAATGTGCCATCGTCGACGACGAACCATTAGCCTTAGGACTTTTGGAAAGCTATATAAAAAAGACATCTTTTCTGGAACTGTCCGGTAGTTATTCCAGCGCTATACAAGCCATGAAATATTTACCGGATCACCCGGTTGACATACTTTTTCTGGACATACAGATGCCCGAACTCAACGGACTGGAATTTTCACGCATGGTTCCTGAAGATACCCGAATCATTTTTACTACTGCCTTCGACCAGTATGCGCTCGACGGCTATCGGGTAAATGCACTCGACTACCTGCTGAAACCCATCAGTTACTCCGACTTCATAGAAGCCATTAACAAGGCTGTCCAATGGTTCGAACTCCGACAAAAGGCAGACAAACAGAATGCCAATGCAGGAAGCGAAAACAAGAAAGATTATATCTATGTAAAAAGTGATTACAAACTGATACAAATAGAACTGAATAAGATACTTTATATAGAAGGACTGAAAGATTATATAAAAATTCATCTGGAAGGAGAAGAACGTCCGATACTCTCACTGGTAAGTATGCGTGCCATGGAAGAAAAACTTCCAGCCGACCAGTTTATCCGTGTTCACCGCTCCTTTATCGTACAAAAGCAAAAGATAAAAGTTATCGACAAAGGACGGATTGTTTTTGGTAAAGAATACATCCCCATCTCAGATAGTTATAAGCAAGAACTCCAAAATTATGTTAATGAGCATATTGTTTGAGGTATTCCCAAATGTTTAACTTTTTTTTTACCAGACATTCCGAAGTTTTTTTCACAAAGATTTGCCACTTCTAAATATAACACCTATATTTGTAGAGTACATAATAAGAACAGAAGTTGTGAAACTTCTTATTTGAATAGTTTAGTTAAGTCTAGTTTAGTTTTTGTGTTGTGATACTCCTGCTAATAGTGATTAGCGGGAGTATCTTTTTTTATAATTTGCATAGATATTCAGCTTTACCAGTTAGCCCTTTTTTGAAGGGATTTTAATTTTCTTTTTGTATTTTTGATTTCTGCAACAACAAGGCTCTTTATTGAAATTACTTTACAAAATGCAATATTATCGAGCTTACGGATGAAACTATTTCCAGGCTTGTCGTGTTTTCATGAAAAGCCTTTTCATTCCTTGAAAAGCAATTGTCATCACTTTCATATATTGTTGTCAGTGCAAAACAATTGGGAAAAAGATATCCCATCGGTATTTTACTAATTCTATATATCATAAAAACGTTATTGCTCTCAAAATGAAGTCAACTTATCATGCAATACATATAGATCTTACAATCATTTATTATATACATAAAAATTCTAAATTATACAAGCCCATTTTATAAAAACAAACACTATATTTGTAAAATAACCCCTAAACCTTAAAAAACTATGAGAAAATTTCCTTTTTTAAATGGATTCCATCGATTGGAATATGCCTATTAACATTCATCTTTTCATGTATAGAAGAATTTCCGTTAAAAGATTTATCATTATCGGGAAAGCAGCCAGACAGGTACCAGAATACAGAATTAACCAAATCTGTGGCTAAATAGTGGTACGAATCGAATTACAAACCAATAGTTACCACGATAGCTAATTATGATGACAGTATCGTAAACATGATGAAATCTACAAAGCAGGACTATATTTTAACTTATGGGAAGCCGAATATATGTACAATTATTTAAATAAGGAATGATTATGAGAACATTATACTTAATACTGACTTTACTTTTCATTAGTGCGCATACTACAGCACAAGTAAGTACAGAAATCTCTTATGATAAAGATACTAAAGAGCTAACTTTAACATTAACAAACCATTATGATACAGATCTTTTCTTATCACCAAAGTTTACACATGATTGTTTAGATACAAGTTTCTGCTGGTACGAGGTTTGGTGGAAAGATAAAGATTCATCAATCGTAGCTCATAGAGTAGCTGACCAAATTTATGGACCCAGGCGTATAGGTAGCGTTATAGAACCCAAAAAGACAAATTCATATAAATTTAATTTAAATAATAAATCGCCTAAGGTCAAATGGGTTGAAACTCATTTCAATATAGAAACACGCACTTTAAACAAACAGAATAAAGTAGAACGCTGGAAAAAGGAAATTACAAAAGTCTACGAATACTAACTTAATAGGATAAACATTGTCTATCTACGGCACCTAAAAAAAGAACATACTTATTTCGTTGATATAACGATACTTACTAGCTCCAATAAATCGAAGAGAAAAGTCTGCCCTCTCATATATCACTGATAACCAGATATTTTTAAATAGTTCGGGCACTTTTATGAAAGAGCTGGCGAGAACCGATTTAGTTTTTGTACAAAAACTTAGAAAATTTGTACAAAAGATTTTGAAACGTCCCGATGTTTTCCAGCAACCGTTTCCATTTTTATCCTATTCTAACGCCGGATCTTCATTTTCGAAAAGGAAAGCTAACAGAAAATTGCCATAAAAACATAACTTTGCATCAAACCTCAAAATAAACACGATATGACATCAAGTAAATTTTATTTCGTTGCCTGCATGACACTTGCCGGCATGTTAAGTTCATGCGGCGGAAATCAGTTCATCGCCTCATCGGGACTTCGTTCTGCCGACTTCCGGCAAAAAGTGGAAGGCGAAAAGACTGCCTTGTACAGAATCTGTAACCAAAACGGACTGGAAGCCTGTATCACCAATTATGGCGCACGCGTGGTATCACTCATGGTACCCGACCGCAACGGTAAGCTGGAGGACATCGTCTGCGGATTCCCTGATATAAACGGTTACCTCAGTCAGCCACAGAATTATGGAGCTACCGTAGGACGATATATCGGACGCATCTTGCAGGCACGATATACGCTCGACGGACAAGAATATCGCCTGCAAGCCAATCACACCGACGGACATACGGCACACGGAGGTGACCCGAATTTCGGAGCACGTATGTGGAAAGCACAACAGACTTCTCCTTCCTCCATTACCTTGACCTATCTTTCTCCCGACGGCGAAAACGGTTTCCCCGGCAACTTGAGTGTCAAACTGACTTACACGATGACCGACGATAATGCACTCGACATACGTTACGAGGCTACAACCGACAAGCCTACGGTGCTCAACCTGTGTAACCATTCCTTTTTTAACCTGTCGGGCAACCTGAACAGCAGCGTGGAAGACCAGACGATGTGGGTAGATGCTGCCTATTTTACGCCTTACGACCGGAAGAAGTGTGTAACCGGAGAATTCTGGCCCGTACAAAGTACACCGCTAGATTTCACCCAACCGCATACTCTCGGCGAGCATATCGACGACAACTACGGACAACTGAAAATCGTAAACGGCTACGACCATGCATGGGCTCTCCGCAACCCGGGTGATGACACCCGCCCTTCGGCATGGATATACGATGCCAAAAGCGGACGAAAAATGGAGATTTATACCACCGAACCTGCCATTCATATCTATACGGGCAACGGGCTGAAGGGAAACGTAAAGGGGAAAAACAACATTTATTATCCGTTCCGCGGAGCCGTATGTTTTGAAACCTGCCATTTTCAGGACAGCCCGAACAATCCTCAGTTCCCCTCTACGGTACTAAGACCCGGCGAAGTTTTCCAAAGCCATACGGCATATAAATTCGTAACAGATAAATAAGCTGTTGCGATACAAGATCCCTACATAACAGTTTCAGACTATTCCGAAAGGAAGAGAAAGTATTCTGTTTCACTACCATCCGTAAATCTGAACAGTTTTTCTGTAAAAACAATGAATAAGATGTAGCTTTTTATGGCAAAATTTGCATTAAAACAGAAAAACGGAGAATTATATGAACACTAAAGAGCGATGCATCAACATCTTACATGCGGCATTTACCGGACTGGCACTTACGGGCATGACGATGCTTACGAATGGATGCGACATGATAGAATACCATCCCTACGACCTGAATATAAAGGGGGATACAGACATTAACAGGAGGAATATTCAGTCCATCGAAGCAAGCCTGAACGGAAAGGAAGAAGTTTCGTTCATCCTTATCAGCGATACACAACGCTGGTACGATGAAACGGAAGATGCCGTAAATGCCATCAACGAACGCAACGACGTGGATTTTGTGATACACTGCGGCGACCTTTCCGATTTCGGCATGAAAATGGAATTTGAGAAACAGCGCGATATACTGAACCGGCTGAATGTTCCTTATGTGTGCCTGCTGGGCAACCACGACTGTCTGGCCACCGGAAAGGAAGTGTTCAACACCATTTTTGGCGATGAGAACTTTTCCTTTACCGCTGGAAACGTACGTTTCGTATGTCTCAACACCAATGCACTGGAATTTGATTACTCGGAAGCAGTGCCCGACTTCTCCTTTCTGGAACGCGAACTGCAAAACTTTCCGTCACAAGCTGCCAAGACCGTGATAGCCATGCATGCCCCTCCCCGCTCCGAACAGTTCAACAATAACATTGCAAGGGTCTTTCAGTATTGCATTTCTCAGTTTCCAGCCCTGCAATTCTGTGCATATGGCCACATACATAGTTTCTCGGAAAATGATTTATTCGAGGACGGCGTAATGTATTACTCCGCTCCTTCCATCAACAAAAGAAGTTATGTACATTTTACTATCAAACCAAACGATTACAACTATGAGCTGGTCGAATTTTAAATACGTGCTGCTGGTACTGCTAAGTACTCCCCTTTGTCTGTTTGGAGCGACGGACGACAACGAGCTTCCGGCCCCTAAACGGTGGGACAAACGTGTTCACCTGAGATACGAAGGCTGGGAAAGACTGAAACCTACCCATGTGAAAATGCAGTATGCTGGAGGAATGGGAGTAATGTCGGCAGGTGTAGGCTGGGATTATGGTAAACGCCGACAATGGGAAACCGAGTTCCTGATAGGTTATCTGCCTCCCAAGTATGCTACAGACCTGCTTTTTACGCTGACCGTAAAACAGAACTATATCCCGTGGAGCATGAGTTTTGACAAACACTGGGCACTGGAACCTTTTTACTGCGGATTATATCTTACTACCATTGCAGGAGAAGAATTCTGGAAAAAGGAACCCGGACGTTACCCCAATCGCTACTATAACTTCAGTACGAAAATACGTCCATATATTTTCATCGGACAACGTATGAACTTCAACTTGCAGAACAGCATCGTACAGCATATTTCACTGTTCTACGAAGTTAGTACCTGTGAGCTATACATCATCAGCAAGGCAACCAACAAAAGCCTTACCATGAAGGATATCCTGCGTTTTTCGTTCGGTGCGAAAATACAACTATTTAAAAAATGATTAAAAACAAGAGCATTATATGCAGTCTTTACCTAAATGCTACATTTTAGTAGTAAACAAAATTAGGATAGACATGTTAATCAACCAATTAAGTGACATACAGGAAGAGCAGGTTACCGATAAGAAAGCAACAGACAAAAAAGTATACACCCGCACAGTATATGCCCTGATAGGAGGTATTGTCCTACTGAATCTGGTTTGGTGGCTTATCTCGCAATGCATTCATTAAGAAAGACTTTCAGATACTCAAAAAATCTCTTTGTAAACTTTCTTCCTAATATGTAAAAAAGCTTGCCCTATGTGAATAGAGCAAGCTTTACATTTATATAGTTTTCCAACTATCAGAGCAAAATAACCGTTACGCTACGTGCACCGTGCGCTCCCATAACAAGCGCCTGTTCGATGTCTGCCGTCTTCGAAGGACCCGAAACAAACACCCCGTAACCATATTCACCGGTATCAATACGCTTGTAAGCCTCGTGCATGTTGTTCACCAGATTCTTCCGGTCGAGCAAGATGACCAGTGCTTCAGAAATGAAGTATACGGCACGCTGCTCTACATCCTGCTGCAACCATACAGCACCGTTCTCACACACACCTACACGGCCGTCTACAATTGCGAGGTCTGTTCCGTCAAGATCACCCGATTTTTCTACGTCATCAGGATGGAACGTGCCACATGTAATAGCTTGTACACCGCTTTCCGTCTGTACTTCGCTTACCACTGAAGCGATACGCCGGGCCTCCGGATAGATTTTTTTTATCAGTTCGTTTACATCTTCTCCCTTCTGCAATACGACGGCCTGCCCTCCTACTATCTTTATGACTTCAGAGAACTGTGCAACTTTATCTTCATAAGTCAACGCCTCATGCTCTAAGTCAGACAAATCCGGCTTTTCATAACGCACCCTTGTATTGCGACGTATATTCTGTAATATATCTTCTCTGCTGCTCATACTTATTTTACTTTATTCTTTTTCCACATTTCGTTGAAGCTTTCCTTGGCAAACTTCGGCATTTCACGCTCTTTTCCCCAATCGTTCAATCCATTGTATACGATACCACGTGGCAGTGAATTGGCAATCGGCGCATCTTTCAACGCAAAATTAAACAGAGCTGGATGCGACATCAGGAACTTCATGCCACCCGACATGGCCTTCTTGGACGAACTGGCAACACCTAGCGTATGCAGTTTCTGACGCCAGTCGTAAATTTGGTCGGCCAGATCTACCTTTGCCGGACATACATTCTGGCACGAATGACACAACGAACATGCCGAAACGTTGTCATAATAATGCAACGGCGCTTTCAGCATTCCCAGGTTGATGCCGATAGGTCCCGGAATAAAATAAGTATATGAATAACCTCCCGAACGACGATAAACGGGACAAGTGTTCATGCAGGCTCCGCAACGAAGGCAATTCAGCGTCTTGACATGTTTCTGATCGGCCAGAATCTGGCTGCGTCCGTTGTCTACAATGATGATGTGAAGTTCTCCGCCTTTACGCGGCTTGCGATAATGTGAAGTATAAGTTGTAATAGGCTGTCCGGTACCCGAACGGGCAAGCAAGCGGGTAAAGACACCCAATGCATCGCGGTCGGGCACAATCTTTTCCATTCCGAACGCCGTTATCTGAAGTTTCGGCTGGGAAGTTCCCATATCGGCATTACCTTCGTTGGTACATACCACACATTCTCCTGTAGAAGCTACGGCAAAGTTGGCTCCCGTCATGGCAGCTTCTGCTTCGATAAATTTTCGGCGCAGGTTCTTGCGGGCAGCATGAGTCAGGTAAGTCTGGTCGTTGTTGCCCGGTTCCGTTCCCATTTCACGAACAAACAATTCACCGATTTTTTCTTTCTTGATGTGAATGGCAGGCATCACAATGTGGCTCGGACGCTGGTGCATCAGCTGAAGAATGCGTTCTCCCAAGTCACTTTCCACCACTTCGATACCTTTCTTTTCAAGGAACTCGTTCAGTCCGCACTCTTCCGCCAGCATCGACTTGCTCTTGATGAAATGCTTTACCTGATGTCCGTGCAAGATATTGTACACAATGGAGCAGTATTCGTCGGCATCCTTTGCCCAGTAAACGCAGGCACCGTTTGCCACAGCATTCTTTTCAAACTCCTGAAGCAACTGGTCCAGATGACTGTTACTGTACATTTTCAGGGCACACGCCATATCACGCAAGTGTTCCCACTCGGGAACCTGTTTACTCATTTTATCTCGTTTGGCACGAACCATCCACAATGTTTCATCGTGCCATGCTGCCATTTTCTGGTTTTTCAGAAATTCTCCGGCAGCTTTTGCATGTTTCGTACTCATAATCCAGCAGCTAATATTTGAACAATATGAATGGTCTTGATAGGAAGCTTCTCACGCTCGATGATTCCTCTCTGGTGCATCAGGCACGAACTGTCGGCTCCTACGATATATTCGGCTCCGGTAGCCATATGGCGTTTTACCTTATCGCGTCCCATCTGACCGGACACATCGTGTTCTTCTACCGCAAACATTCCTCCGAAGCCACAGCATTCGTCCGGACGTTCGGGTTCTACGATCTCTATATCCTTTACCAGCGACAGCAGATCGCGCAACTTATTATAATAAGGAATGTTCAGTTCACTAGGAGAAGAGAGTTTCATCAGACGCACTCCGTGACAACTGTTCTGAATACTGACCTTGTGAGGGAATGAAGCTTGAAGAGAGGTCGGCTTTACTACATCGTGAATGAACTCACAGATATCATATATCTTGCCCTCACTGGCACAACGGTGTTTCTCCTCCGCCAGCAGATTGCCGTAATGGTCGCGCACGAATACCACGCAACTGGCCGAAGGACCAACTATATAATCATAACCCTCGAATAACTTGTCGAATCGCTTAGCTAATTCTTTCGATTCATTTTCGAACCCTGCATTCGCCATAGGCTGTCCGCAACAGGTCTGGTCTAACGGATAGTCTACATCTACGCCCAAACTTTTCAGGAGCTTGTAAGAAGCCACTCCCACTTCGGGGTAAACAGCATTGATATAGCAGGGAATAAATAATCCTACTTTCATCATTTTACCTATTTTGTTTCTGAGCAAACAAAGGTATGGCATATTAACGAATTAACAAAAAAAGAAAAATGAAAAAAATTTCATAAGTTTATACTTATCGACAAAATCAGTTAAAAATATTGCCCAAACTGGCATTTGTTTACAGAATGACCTACATAAAGCGCGTACCCCCCGCGAATCACTTCGCAGGGGGCACCCAACTAATAACTAACTTTTTTCCTTTGTGGTTTACGTAATTTCATATGACTAACACTGCAAAGATACGGGCCTTTGCCCGCTTCTGCAATACCTATATGTAGGTATTTTAGAAACATTCCAGATAAGAAGGAATGTTACAGTTTCATTTTTACCTCACTAAGCTCCACCAGTTTATTCACAATGGCATAAATGGTCAGTCCGGCAGCCGAGTGAATCTGCAACTTGCGGGTGATGTTCCGCCGGTGGGTAATGACAGTATGTACCGAAATAAACAATTTCTCAGCAATCTCCTTATTGGTCATTCCTCGCACCACGCAGCCGATGATTTCTTTCTCACGCTGACTCAGCGCATTCTGATCGGTATCCTCCTCCTCGGTCAGGTTCATCAGTTCCGAAATTTTCTTTTCGAGCGATTCCGCATCATCGAAGAGGTTAATGCTTTCATCGTAGCCTTTCAACTGGTTGGCATCGACAAATGTGCAAAGCAACGATACAATCTTGGTTTCCGCATGCGAATAATGCTCCTTGAAAGCATCTACGTCGAACCAGCCTTCAAACTGAGGGTTCACAATTAAAATACTAGGAGCATGCGCTTCCATGCAATGCTGAAGCCCTTCCTTCGAAGTAACTTCCACAGTCTGTATGCTCATGTCAGGCAGACGCTTGAGGACAGCTACCAATCCGCTCCGTACAATAACCGAAGTTTCGGCCACAGCTACTAAAATCAGTTCCTGAGATTTCATAGTTCCCCCTTTTCCAGTTCCATGATGGCAGGGACAAACAAGTAATCTTCTACCCGGTTATGCGATGCCAGATCTTCTTCACAACTAAAAATATCGAATAACGTTGCATTCAGCAACTGATTATCGCCATTGGCCGGATAGTATTTGATGATGATATTCTTTAACTCGGTCAGTTTGGCGTTGATTTGATTATGATGACGCGCAAATACACCTATATTATATTGAGTAGAGCGTTCACCGTTCAACAGCCCACGCACATAAGTAAAGACCTTTTCATTCTCATACTCCATATGCTTTCTTACCTCTCCCACATAATCGTCGAAGAACTGAAGTATCAGAAACGAAACTTCATTGTGGGACGAGAAATCGATGGCCTTTATCAGTTTCCGACGAATGGTAGGCAACTGAAAATCCAGAAAATAGGAATGAGCACGTTGCAGGTAATCCATCAGAGCAGGAACAGACAGTCCTGCTATATGATCCTGCATGCGATTGTTCTCTTCGGTCAGAAAGTTTACGACAATCAGAAAAGTAGTACAATCCACTCCATTCATGCTGCATACTTCCTGTACGGACTTGTCGCCGAAGCCCAATGGTACGCCAAAACGGCTCAAGACCTGTAGTAAGGCATAATTCTCACAAATCAGGTCACTCATTTTATCTGTCGGCTTATATATCTTGGTTCCACACATAGACAAAATAGAATTCATGTTATTTTCGATTACAAAGTAAGACAATTCGTACAGGGTGCGCAATCCCTATTTTTAGGTATTTAGCAGCAGAAAATCAGGGATTATCATTCCATCCAAAGCAACATTACACGACGTGTATTCTCCGTTACGCGGAAGCGATTGTCTGTCCGTTCGTTTACTAGCCATACAATATTATCCCCCGAACATACCACATACTGGTTCTCTTTCTCAAACAAGGTCAATTTACGATCACGCAGGTAATCGCGTACTTTCTTAAAGCCGTGCATGCCAAAAGGTATAAACTTATCTCCCGATTGCCAACGGCGTAAAGTCAAAGGTTCTTTTAGCTTGTCGGCATCCAAGCAGGCTATCTTCGGATCACGAGGAACCTCAAATCCAGCATCTATTTCACGAACCTCGTGATGCAATATCTTATGGGGAGCATCCGCCAATGCCTCCCGTTTTTTCAAAAGCAGGTAGTCGCGGTCACGCAGTAGCACATAATCTCCGGAATAAAAAAGACGTCCGGATTCGCCTTCCAGACTTCTGTATATATCTTTCAGCTGAGCAGCATTGAACCCATAAGGATGCAGAAGTTCAAACAATACGGCCAGGGAAGCCACTTCCTTTAGAATTTGGGAAATGCTGAACCGCCCCTCTCCTTCCGTAACCCTCAGACAAGCAGCCTTCATCGCCTCACGATACACAGACTCTGCATCAGACAGTCTGCGTGCCGTTTCGGATATAGCTTCACAAACGGACGGATTGATTTCTTTTAATAAAGGTATTACGTTCAGACGGAGCTTGTTTCGGGTATATTCATCTTGCAGATTCGTACTGTCGGTCACGTAGTCTTGATGCAGACTCTTCAAGAACTCCAGTATTTCCTCACGACTAACATCCAGCAACGGACGGACAATCGTTCCATTTACGGCAGCAATCCCTTTCAAACCATTGATGCCTGTTCCTCTGACCAGATTCAAAAGAAAGGTTTCTACGCTGTCATCACGGTGATGAGCTACCGCCACGACCTTTGCTCCAACCTCTGTACGTATCTGTTCGAACCACCTATACCGCAACTCACGGGCAGCCATCTCAATGGAGATTCCCCTTTGTGATGCATAGCCGGTCGTATCAAAATGTACCACCTGAAGTGAAACATTCAACTTACAGCACAATGTACGAACAAAAGTTTCATCACGGTTTGATTCCTCTCCCCGAAGATGGAAATTACAATGCGCAGCTATGCAGGTATACCCTTCCAGCAATAACACACGCAATAACGCAACGGAATCAGCTCCACCGCTTAAAGCTACTACTATCTTGTCCGTCGGAGCAAACAAATGCTTCTCGTTGATACTCCGATTAATTTTCTGTCTAAACATATCACAAAGGTAAAAAATGTTCTCCAAATGTACCGGACAAATTCAAAAAAGATACTTTACCCATCTGTAAAATATCAAATTGCTTTCCTTATATCCCCAATAAAACCTGAATAAAAAGGAATTTTTCAACGAAAATTCTCCTCTTTCCCTATCATATAAAGGCCCAAAGGAGTAAACAAAAGATTTTATCAATTTCTTTTTTCAATGTCAATATTTACAGATTGTAATATAAAACATAGATTTTAATTTCAATTCATAATATATATACCCTATTTTTATTTAAATAATAACAGAACGTATTTAAGAACATATTTTTTCTTGACTCTTATTGTTCTTTATTTTGTTTTTCGAAAGCATATATGTATTTTTGCAATCACACCGAAACAATAAAACAAACATATCAATAAAATAGAAAGCAAATGGGAGAAAAAGGTTACATTTTATCAGATAAGAGCGAAGATTTACCCCAATATGGGCATGGTCTTTACAGCCCAGCCAATGAGCATGACGCCTGTGGCGTGGGCATGATAGTCAACCTACATGGCACAAAATCACACGATTTGATTGACTCCGCCCTCAGAGTGCTGGAAAACATGAAGCATCGTGGAGCAGAAGGCGCCGATAGTAAAACAGGCGACGGAGCGGGCATTATGATACAAATACCACATGAATTTATCCTTCTGCAAGGGATTCCTGTTCCTGAAAAAGGGAAATACGGTACTGGATTGGTATTCATGCCTAAAGATAAGGAAGAACAACATACTATCATGAGCATCATGATAGAAGAAATAGAGCGAGAAGGCATGACACTGATGCACGTAAGAAGTGTGCCAGTCAATTCAAGTGTACTTGGTAAAGATGCTCTTGCCACTGAACCAGATGTAAAGCAGATTTTCATTACAGCCGAAGCTGATGAACAGAACCTTGAAAGAAAGCTATATATAATAAGGAAAAAGATAGAAAACAGAGTCGAACATAAAGACTTTTACATTGTTTCTCTCTCAAGCCGGAACATGGTATACAAAGGTATGCTTACATCTACTCAGCTGAGAGAATATTATGCCGACCTGACCCAGCCTTATTTCACCAGTGCGCTTGCATTGGTACACTCACGTTTCAGTACCAATACGTTCCCAACATGGAGCCTTGCACAGCCATTTCGTATGATGGCCCACAATGGTGAAATCAATACAATACGTGGTAATCGTGCATGGATGGAAGCAAGAGAGAGCGTATTGTCATCGGACACACTGGGAGATATTTCGAAAATACGCCCTATTATTCAGCCGGGCATGAGCGACAGTGCATCTATGGATAATGTGCTGGAGTTCTTTGTTATGTCAGGTTTGAGCCTTCCACATGCGCTGGCCATGATGGTACCCGAGTCAACCAACGAAAAGAATCCTATCAGTCCGGCACTGAAAGCATTTTACGAATATCATTCCATCCTGATGGAACCGTGGGATGGTCCGGCTGCCTTGTTGTTTAGCGACGGACGTTACGCCGGAGGTATGCTCGACCGAAACGGACTTCGTCCGGCACGCTGGCTGGTTACGAAGAGCGGTACGATGGTCGTTGCAAGCGAAACAGGAACTATCAGCTTCAATCCGGATGAGATAGAAGCTAAAGGTAGACTGCAACCGGGCAAGATCCTGCTGGTCGATACACAGGAAGGCAAGATATATTACGATAACGAAGTCAAGGAAAACTTAGCTTCGGCACTTCCCTACACAGAATGGCTTTCTGCCAACCGTATCGAGCTCGATACTTTGCGTAGCGGTCGTAAGGTAGAAAATTCGGTAAAAAATGCAGGACGTCGCTTGCGCATATTCGGATTTACCCGTGAAGATGTAGAAAGAACCCTGACTCCAATGTGCAAGACCGGAGCAGAACCGACTGCCTCAATGGGTAACGATACTCCGCTTGCCGTCTTGTCGGAAAAACCTCAACTGCTATTCAACTATTTCAGACAGCAGTTTGCTCAGGTTACTAACCCTGCCATCGACCCAATCCGTGAGGAACTGGTAATGTCACTGACCGAATATATCGGTGCCGTAGGAAAGAACATTCTGACTCCGGATCCGATGCATTGCAAAATGGTACGTCTGCCTCATCCGATATTGACCAATACGCAACTCGATATTTTGTGTAATATCAGATACAAAGGCTTCAGCACCGTTAAGCTGAAAATGATTTTCGACATCAAGGACGGTGAAGAAGGTTTGCGTTCTGCCATCGAAGACTTATGCAAGAAAGCAGAAGAAGCTGTTGATGCGGGAGCTAATTACATTGTACTTTCCGACCGCGACATCGATGCAACCCATGCACCTGTACCTTCACTGCTAGCAGTAAGTGCTGTGCACCATCATCTGATTTCTGTACAGAAACGTGTACAGACTGCGCTGATCGTGGAAAGTGGTGAGGCACGTGAAGTAATGCATGCCGCTTTATTACTGGGTTATGGTGCAAGTGCCATCTGTCCGTACATGGCTTTTGCCGTAATAGACGGACTGGTAAAGAAGGGCGATGTCCAACTGGACTACAACACAGCCGAAAAGAATTATATCAAAGCGTTGTGCAAAGGCTTGTATAAAGTCATGAGTAAAATGGGTATCAGTACCATCCGTTCTTATCGAGGAGCCAAACTGTTTGAAGCTGTGGGACTGAATGCCGAAATGATGAAACGATATTTTGGTACTGACATTTCTACTATCGGAGGTGCAGGACTGAAAGATATAGCTAGCGATTACCTGAAATTCCATGAATCGGGAGCAAGCATCAGCGAAGACGAAGCAGCATCCATGCTCGACAATATCGGATTATTCTCCTACCGTAAGGACGGTGAAAAGCATGCATGGAATCCGGAAACCATCAGTCTGTTGCAACTGGCTACACGTACGGGAAGTTACAAGAAGTTCAAGGAGTTCACTCAGAAGGCAAACGAAAAAGAATCACCGGTATTCTTGCGTGATTTCTTCCGCTTCCGCAACAACCCGATAGATATCAATACGGTAGAACCGGTAGAAAGTATCGTGAAGCACTTCGTAACCGGAGCAATGTCATTCGGTGCCATCAGCAAAGAAGCACACGAAGCCATGGCACTTGCCATGAACAAACTCGGTGCACGCAGCAACACGGGTGAAGGAGGTGAAGACAGTGAACGATTCAAAGCTGTTTATCATTCTGATGCAGACAACGAAGACATCAGCCTTTGCAGTAAGACCAAACAGATTGCGTCAGGACGTTTCGGCGTAACAACCGAGTACCTGGTCAATGCAGAAGAAATACAGATTAAGGTGGCACAAGGAGCAAAACCGGGTGAAGGTGGACAGTTGCCGGGCTTCAAAGTAGATGAAGTCATTGCACGTACCCGTCATTCTATTCCGGGCATTTCGTTGATTTCTCCTCCACCTCATCACGATATCTACAGTATCGAAGACTTGGCTCAGCTTATCTTCGACCTGAAGAATGTCAATCCGCGAGCAGCCATCAGTGTGAAGCTGGTAGCAGAAAGCGGTGTCGGAACAATCGCTGCCGGTGTAGCAAAAGCTAAGGCCGATCTGATTGTAATCTCAGGAGCCGAAGGAGGAACCGGAGCATCACCGGCATCTTCTATGAGATACGCAGGTATTCCGCCTGAAATCGGCTTGAGCGAAACGCAACAGACACTGGTACTCAACGGACTGCGCGGACAGGTTCGCTTACAGACCGATGGTCAGCTGAAGACAGGTCGTGATATTATCAGCATGGCATTGCTGGGAGCAGATGAATATGCTTTCGGTACTGCGGCACTGATTGTATTGGGATGCGTCATGATGCGTAAATGTCATACCAACTTATGTCCGGTAGGTGTTGCTACTCAAAATGAAAAGCTGCGTGAACACTTCCGCGGACACTATCAGTACCTGATCAATTACTTCGAGTTCCTGGCTCAGGAAGTACGAGAATATCTGGCAGCCATGGGCTTCACCCGCCTGCAAGATATCATCGGTAGAACAGATCTCATTGAGATTGCTCCGCACAGCCAGACAGGAAAGATCGGAGGACTGGACTTCAGCCGTATTCTCCATCAGGTAGACAACGGAGCAGATATTCATTATATAAAGAATCGTCCGCTCGACCTTTCGGAAGTAAAAGACAGATCTATCATTGCTGCCGCACACGAAGCACTGGACAGCAAACGACCGGTAGAACTGGAATACACCATTTCGAACACAGACCGTTCTGTAGGAACTATGCTTGCCGGAGAAGTAGCTACCCGATACGGACACGAAGGATTACCCGACGGAACTATCAGCGTCAAGTTTAAAGGCTCGGCAGGTCAGAGTTTCGGTGCCTTCCTTACTCCGGGAATCAGCTTCCGTCTGGAAGGAGAAGCAAACGACTATGTAGCCAAAGGACTGAGCGGCGGACGAATCGCTGTTCTCCCGCCAATGGGTTCCTGCTTCGATGCTTCCAAGAATACAATAGCCGGAAATACACTGATGTATGGTGCAACCAGCGGTGAAGTCTACATCAACGGATGTGTGGGTGAACGTTTTGCCGTAAGAAATTCGGGAGCTATTGCCGTAGTAGAAGGCGTAGGCGACCATTGTTGCGAATACATGACCGGAGGACGGGTAGTCGTTTTGGGACACACCGGACGTAACTTCGCAGCCGGAATGAGCGGCGGTATCGCTTACGTATGGGACCGTGAACGTACTTTCGATTATTTCTGCAACATGGAAATGGTAGAACTCAGTCTGCTCGAGGACTCTGCGGCACGCAAGGAACTGCGTGAACTGATAGAACGACACTGGAAATACACCGGTTCGAAGCTGGCACGTACGTTACTCGACAACTGGCAGCAGCACGTCGACGAGTTTATTCAGGTTACTCCTATCGAATACAAACGTGTACTGGCAGAAGAACAGATGAAAAAGCTCCAGCAGAAAATAGCTGAAGTGCAGAGAGATTACTAAAACATCGAACAACTAATAAAATTATTGTTATGGGAGATCCTAAAGCATTTCTAAATATACCCCGACAAGAGGCTGGCTATCGCCCCGTCCACGAACGTATAGCCGATTTTGGAGAAGTGGAACAAACGCTGAATACCAGCGAACGTAAACTGCAAGCATCCCGATGCATGGATTGCGGCGTGCCCTTCTGTCACTGGGCATGCCCGCTGGGCAACCGCCCTCCTGAGTTTCAGGATGCGCTGAGCAAAGGCAAATGGCAGGAAGCATACGAAATATTGACCCGCACAAATGACTTTCCAGAATTTACCGGAAGAATATGTCCCGCACTCTGTGAGAAGTCGTGCGTGCTGAAACTGAGCATCGATTCTCCGGTTACTATCCGCGAAGACGAAGCTGCCATCATCGAAACAGCCTTCCGCGAAGGTTATGTTACCACCAAGCATTATGAACGAAACGGACTGAAAGTAGCCGTTATCGGTTCGGGACCTGCGGGACTGGCAGCAGCCAATCAGTTGAATCATCGAGGATACGATGTAACAGTTTTCGAAAAGTCCGAATACATTGGAGGACTGCTTCGCTTCGGTATTCCTAACTTCAAGCTGCATAAACCGGTTATCGACCGCCGCTTGAAAATCATGGAAGACGAAGGTATCTGCTTCAAGACCAATGCAGAAATCGATCTGGCGCACTTGCCCGAAGGGTTTGATGCCTATGCTATCTGCACCGGAACACCGGAAGCCCGCAACCTGAACATACCGGGACGCGAACTGAAAGGCATACATTTCGCTATGGAAATGCTGGCACAGCAGAACCGAGTACTGGCCGGACAGACATTCAGCGACGAAGAACGTATCACGGCTAAGGACAAGAAAGTACTTGTCATCGGCGGTGGAGATACGGGAAGTGACTGTATCGGAACAGCCAACCGCCAGGGAGCTGTCAGCGTATGCCAGATAGAAATCATGCCCAAACCGCCCGTTGGCCATAATCCGGCAACTCCATGGCCGCAATGGCCCATTGTCCTGAAGACCAGTTCAAGCCACGAAGAAGGATGTACCCGCCGCTGGAGCCTGACTTCAAACCGTTTCTTAGGAACTGAAGACGGACGTGTATGTGGCGTGGAAGTAGAAGAAGTGGAATGGATTCCGGCTACTGACGGTGGACGTCCGCAGATGCGCCCCACCGGAAAGAAGGAAATCATCGAAGCCGACCTTGTACTGCTTGCCATGGGATTCTTAAAACCTCAACTGCCTGAGCTTCCGGAAAACGCTGTAGTAGCAGGCGACGCTGCTACCGGACCGAGCCTCGTAGTAAAATGTATCGCGGCAGGACGCCGGGCTGCGGCCGACATCGATGCCATGTTGCAAAAGAGTCGTCATTAAATCTATAAAATCAGATAAACTATGTGTGGAATTGCCTGCATTTTCAATATTAAAAAACAAACGCCGGAACTAAGACAGAAAGCCTTATCGATGGCGAAAAAGATACGCCACCGCGGTCCGGACTGGAGTGGTATTTATTGCGGTGGAAGTGCCATATTGGCGCACGAACGTCTCTCCATTGTAGACCCTCAGTCGGGAGGCCAGCCTCTTTACTCCAGCGACGGGAAAAAGATACTTGCCGTAAATGGTGAAATATACAATCACCGCGACATACGTGCAAAGTATGCCGGCCGGTATGACTTCAAGACAGGCAGTGACTGCGAAGTAATCCTGGCTCTGTATCAGGATAAAGGAATTGATTTTCTGGAAGAACTGAGCGGTATCTTTGCCTTCGCCCTTTACGATGAAGAACGTGATGAGTTCCTGATTGCCCGCGACCCGATAGGCGTTATACCTTTATATATAGGTCATGATGCAGACGGAACTGTATATTGTGCCAGTGAACTGAAGGCTCTGGAAGGATTCTGTGAGGAATACGAACCTTTCCTGCCCGGACACTACTACTGGAGCCGTGAAGGAAAAATGAAACGCTGGTACAAACGCGACTGGATGGAATACGATGCCGTAAAAGACCGTTACACCTCATTGCCCGAAGCCGAAGCATATACTGCGCAGGTGAACGACGTGCGTACAGCCCTCGAAGCTGCCGTACGCCGCCAGTTGATGAGTGATGTTCCCTACGGTGTCCTGTTGTCCGGAGGTCTGGATTCTTCGGTTATCTCTGCCATTGCTAAAATTTATGCCGACAAGCGTATCGAAGCCGACGGAAAAGCACCTGCATGGTGGCCGCAACTGCACTCGTTTGCTGTGGGACTGAAGGGAGCACCCGATCTGGAAAAAGCCCGCATCGTTGCCGAACATATCGGAACCGTACATCACGAAATCAACTATACCATTCAGGAAGGTCTGGATGCCATACGCGACGTAATCTATTATATCGAAACCTACGACGTAACAACAGTCCGTGCCTCTACCCCAATGTACTTGCTGGCACGCGTCATCAAGTCGATGGGTATCAAGATGGTGCTCAGCGGAGAAGGTGCCGACGAAGTATTCGGAGGTTATCTTTACTTCCACAAAGCTCCTACACCGGAGGCTTTCCACGAAGAAACTGTCCGCAAGCTTTCCAAACTCTATTTGTACGACTGCCTGCGCGCCAACAAGTCGCTTGCTGCATGGGGCGTAGAAGGACGTGTTCCGTTCCTCGACAAAGAGTTCCTGGATGTAGCCATGCGCCTGAACCCGGCAGTAAAGATGTGCCCGGGTCACACCATCGAAAAGCGTGTCGTACGCGATGCCTTCGCATCTCTTCTGCCGGAAAGCGTGGCATGGCGCCAGAAGGAACAGTTCTCCGATGGAGTTGGCTACTCATGGATAGACACCCTGAAGGAAATTACAGCCGCAGCCGTCAGCGACGAGGAAATGAAGCACGCAGCAGAACGATTCCCGATCAACCCGCCGCAGAACAAGGAAGAATACTACTACCGCTGCATTTTCGAAGAACATTTCCCGAGCGATTCCGCAGCCCGCAGCGTACCGAGCGTACCGAGTGTAGCATGCTCTACAGCCGAAGCGCTGGCATGGGACGCCAGTTTCAAGAACTTGAACGATCCGAGCGGCCGTGCCGTAGCAGGAGTACACGAGGCTGCTTACTAGACATTAAAATAAAGACGAAATGAAAATAAAATTTACAAAGATGCATGGTGCCGGCAATGACTATATCTATGTCAACACCTTGCGCTATCCAATAGAAGAACCAGAGAAATTATCTATCGAATGGAGCCGTCCACATACAGGTATCGGCTCCGACGGACTGGTACTGATCTGCCCTTCCAGCCAGGCCGACTTTAAAATGCGCATCTTCAATGCCGACGGCTCTGAAGCACGCATGTGCGGCAATGCCAGCCGTTGCATCGGAAAATATCTGTATGAAGAAGGGCTTACCGACAAAACCGAGATCCGGCTCGAAACATTATCGGGCATCAAGATATTGCACTTGCACGTCGGCGACAAGAATACTGTAGAAACAGTTACCGTAGACATGGGTATACCTTCAGACATTCACGAAGTAACCTTGGGAGAAGGTTATGCGTTCGAAAAAGGTATCGCTGTGTCAATGGGCAATCCGCATCTGGTTATTTTTGTCGATGACATCAATCAAATCAAACTTGAAGAAGTGGGACCCGTACTGGAACATCATCCGTTATTCCCCGACCGCGTGAATGTGGAATTCGCCCAGATTCTGTCGGACAACAAAGTCCGCATGAGAGTATGGGAACGAGGTTCGGGCATTACCATGGCCTGTGGCACGGGAGCCTGCGCCACAGCTGTCGCTTCGGCATTTACCAACCGGTGTGGAAGAAAGAGCTCCATCGTAATGGACGGAGGTACTCTCGACATCGAATGGGCCGACGACAACCATATCTACATGACCGGTCCGGCAACCAAAGTTTTCGACGGTGAAATTGATATATAAAAACATAAGACATAATTTATGGCATTAGTAAACGAACATTTTCTCAAATTACCGGGAAGCTACTTATTCTCGGACATAGCAAAAAAAGTAAACGCATTTAAAATTACACATCCCGGAAAGAAACTGATCCGACTGGGTATAGGCGATGTAACCCGCCCTCTTCCTGCCGTAAGTATCGAAGCCATGCATCGTGCGGTAGACGAAATGGCAGATGCCAAGACATTCCACGGATATGGTCCTGAACAAGGTTACGATTTTCTAATAGAGGCCATCATCAAGCACGACTTTGCACCAAGAGGAATCAGCCTCAGCCCTTCTGAAGTATTTATCAGCGACGGTGCTAAAAGTGATACCGGAAACATCGGCGAACTGCTTCGCTGGGACAACAGCATGGGTATCACCGACCCGGTATATCCTGTTTATGTAGACAGCAACATCATGTGCGGACGCTCGGGTACACTCGACGAGAACGGAAAATGGAGCAATGTGACTTACCTGCCATGTACAGCAGAAAACAACTTCATCCCCGAACTGCCGAAACACAGAGTGGACCTGATTTATCTGTGCTATCCTAATAACCCGACAGGTACTACCCTTACGCACGACCAACTGAAGAAGTGGGTGGACTATGCACTTGCCAACGACACACTGATTATTTTCGACGCGGCTTACGAAGCTTTCATCCAGGAACCTGACGTTCCGCACTCTATCTACGAAATCCGCGGAGCCAAGAAAGTTGCCATCGAAATCCGCAGCTTCTCGAAGACTGCCGGATTTACCGGTGTTCGTTGCGGATATACTGTCGTTCCGAAAGAAGTGACAGCAGCCAGCCTCGACGGAGAACGTATCCCACTTAATCCGTTGTGGAACCGCCGTCAGTGTACTAAATTCAACGGAACAAGCTACATTACCCAGCGCGGTGCAGAAGCTATCTATACTCCCGACGGACAGAAACAGATAAAGGAAACCATCAATTACTACATGGAAAATGCCCGTATCATGCGCGAAAGCCTGAAGAAAGCCGGCCTCAGCGTATATGGAGGTGTAAACGCTCCGTACATCTGGCTGAAAGTACCTGAAGGAATGACTTCATGGAAGTTCTTCGACCAGCTGCTATACGAGGTCAACATTGTAAGTACTCCGGGAGTCGGCTTCGGTCCTAGCGGTGAAGGCTATCTGCGACTCACAGCCTTTGGAGAACGTGAAGACTGCATAGAAGCTATGCAACGTATCCAGAACTGGATCTAACAAAGGACACAAGCAATATACAATATCTGAAAGAAGCTGTTGTTACTTCCTGCCACATGCAGGGTAACGGCAGCTTTCTTTTTTGATTTCTAGGGACGTTTCGTAAGGACATGCCGACGTCTGCCGGAAAACGTCGAGACGTTTCAAAATCTTTTGTACAAATTTTCTAAGTTTTTGTACAAAAAATAAAGTGCTTCTGCAAGCTTTTCTCTCCCTTTCCCTGACAAAAAGAAATAAACGTCTGCATGAAAATTATATATTCTTAGTGTCTTCAGAAAGTAATTTCTGCTATACAAAGGCAAAGATTTTCGCTATTTTGCTATACAAAAAGATTCATTATTTATGCACATAGTAACAAATTATTATTCTTTTCAATAAATAAAATTACAATCAATAAGAAAATAAGGCTATAAAATTATAAAATGAAACAGATAAAAAAAGATAGTAAATTATTAACTCCCGAGGCTTTACTATAAAATCAAAAAGACATAATTTTGCAATACAGAAAAACAAAAAGAAATACAAAACAGCAATACAGCCCAATAAAGCATATAGAATTAACCTATATACTTTCATATAGACACAAATAAACACTAACTAAAAACGAAAAGCAAATGAAAAGGAAAGTACAACGAAGGCTAAGAGCAGCAACAATGTTCATGCTGCCGGTGCTGTCCCTTTCAGCACAAGACAAAGTAGAGGCCGACATCGGTGCAGAACTCGTCAGTGACTATGTATGGCGAGGCCAAGATCTGGGTAACATCAGCGTACAACCCACAGCTTCCATCAGTTACAAGGGACTGTGGTTGTCGGGATGGGGAACGTTAGGATTCGACAAAGATGACACAAAAGAATTCGATCTTACCTTGGGATACGGCATTAAAGGTTTCAGTATTTCCGTAACCGATTACTGGTTTGGCGACGGGGCCGGCTACTTTCATTATGGTGCGACAAATACTTCGCACTTGTTTGAAGCACAAGTAGGATATGATTTTGATATCCTCGCTGTCAACTGGTTCACTAATTTCGCAGGTTGCGACGGAGTCAACAAACAAGGGAAACGGGCTTACTCCTCCTACTTCTCGGTTACGGCTCCCTTCAAACTGGGCGGATTAGACTGGGCGTTCGAAGTGGGAGCCGTGCCTTGGGCAACGAGTTTTTACAATCAATCGGGCGACGACGACTTTGGAGCCAACGGATTTGAGGTTTCAAACATAAGTCTGGCTGCTACTAAAACCCTAAAAATAACGGATACCTATTCCCTCCCAGTATGGGCCAAGGCAATATGGAATCCGGCAACCGAAGGAGCACACTTTGTTTTCGGTGTAAAGCTTTAGGTATTTTTAAGAGAGAACAACAGGTGTTGGTTTTTTTAAGATAAAAAGACAGGATAACATTATATATACACTACAAAATACAAATACAAGAATTTATGAAAAAGATTGAAGCCATTATTCGCAGAACACGGTTCGAAGATGTCAAGGAAGCCCTGCTGGCAGCCGACATTGAGTGGTTTTCTTACTACGACGTAAGAGGAGTAGGAAAAACTCGTGAAGGCCGTATCTACCGAGGAATAGTATACGATACCAGCTCGATAGAAAGAATACTTATATCAATCGTTGTGCGCGACAAGAATGTGGAGAAAACAATTCAGGCCGTCATGAAAGCAGCTCGTACGGGAGAGATTGGAGACGGTCGTATTTTCGTCATTCCGGTGGAAGATTCCATCCGTATCCGTACGGGAGAAAGAGGCGATATTTCACTTTACAACGCAGAACAGGAAAAATAACAAATACAATATACAACTAAACAAGAAGAACTATGGATACAAACATGATACTCGACACAGGAAACACAGCGTGGATGATTGTGGCCACGCTACTTGTACTGTTAATGACAATTCCAGGTATCGCCCTGTTTTACGGGGGACTGGTACGGCAGAAAAACGTACTAAGCATCATCATGCAGTGTATGCTTATCGTTTGTGCGGTGACCATTATCTGGATTGCTTTCGGCTACAGTTTCGTCTTCGGAACCAGCCTGATGGACAGCGGCAGCGCCTGGTCGTTCCTGATAGGTGGATTCGACAAGGTCCTGTTGAAGGGAATTACAACTTCCAGCCTTTCTACCGGAAACATACCTGAAATCATCTTTGTCTTGTTCCAGTGTATGTTTGCCATCATTACTCCGGCTTTGATTCTGGGAGCGTTTGCCGAACGACTGAAATTCTCCGGTTTCCTGATATTTACCGTACTGTGGAGCATATTGGTTTACATTCCTATGGCACACTGGGTATGGGGAGGAGGATTTCTCCAGCAGATGGGTGCGATAGACTTTGCCGGAGGAACCGTAGTACATATCAATGCAGGTATTTCGGCTCTCGTAATGGCTATCATGGCAGGAAAGAGAAGTGACTATAAAATCGGCCATCCTATTACTCCGCACAACATCACATTTGTATTTTTAGGAACTGCCTTCTTATGGTTAGGATGGTTCGGATTCAATGCCGGAAGCGGCTTGCAGGCCGACGGAATAGCAGCCAATGCTTTCTTGGTTACTCACCTGGCTACTTGTGTAGCAGCGTTGACCTGGATGGCTATCGACTGGATCCATAACAAGAAACCGACGACTGTAGGTGCATGTACCGGAGCCGTTTCAGGACTGGTAGCCATTACTCCGGCAGCAGGAACAGTAGATATCTTCGGGGCCTTCTGCATCGGACTGATCACTCCGATAATCTGCTTCTACATGGTAGCCGTCATCAAACCGAAATTCAAATACGATGATACGCTGGATGCATTCGGAGTTCACGGCATCGGCGGTATTGTAGGTTCTATCCTGACAGGTGTCTTCGCCACTCAGTTCATTTCCGGCGAAGGTGGTGTAAAGGGAGCTTTGTACGGCGACTGGCATCAGCTGGGAGTACAGATACTGGCAACTGTCATATCCATCGTATTCAGCGCCGTCATGACATTCATTTTGTTCAAGATAACAGACAAGCTGGTTGGCATCCGTGTTGACAAGCGAGTAGAAGAAGAAGGTCTGGATATCTACGAACATGGAGAATCAGCATACAATCATTAAAATAACATATCAAACATCTTATTAATAAATTAAAAAATAAAGGTATTATGTCAAAGTTAAGATTTAGAGTTGTAGAAAAAGCTTTTCAGACAAAACCCTTAGAAGTGCCTGTTCCGGCAGAGCGCCCCAGCGAATACTTCGCTAAGTACGTATTCAACCGCGAAAAGATGTTCAAGTATCTTTCCACACCGGTTTACAACAAACTGGTAGATGCTATGGACAACGGTGTCGCTCTCGACCGCGAAATTGCCGATAAAGTGGCAGAAGGCATGAAAAGATGGGCCATGGAGTTAGGAGCAACACATTATACTCACTGGTTCCAGCCGCTGACAGAAGGAACAGCCGAAAAGCATGATGCTTTTGTTGAACACGACGGCAAAGGCGGCATGATGGAAGAGTTTTCAGGAAAACTGCTCGTACAGCAGGAACCGGATGCTTCTTCATTCCCGAACGGTGGTATCCGAAATACATTCGAAGCTCGTGGTTACAGTGCATGGGACCCGTCTTCTCCAGTATTTGTAGTAGACGACACATTGTGCATCCCGACTATATTCATTGCATACACAGGAGAATCACTCGACTATAAGACTCCGTTGCTGAAAGCTCTGCGTGCAGTCAACAAGGCAGCCGTAGACGTTTGCCACTACTTCAACCCGGATGTAAAGAAAGTTGTTGCTTACTTAGGATGGGAACAGGAATACTTCCTGGTAGACGAAGGCTTGTATGCAGCTCGTCCCGACCTGCTTCTTACAGGTCGTACCCTGATGGGACACGAAGCTTCAAAGAACCAGCAGCTGGAAGATCACTACTTCGGTGCTATCCCTACCCGTGTAGCCGCTTTCATGAAAGACTTGGAAATTCAGGCCCTCGAACTGGGTATCCCTGTTAAGACAAGACACAACGAAGTTGCTCCTAACCAGTTTGAGCTGGCTCCTATCTTCGAAGAATGTAATCTGGCAGTAGACCATAACATGTTGATCATGTCGCTGATGAGAAAAGTAGCCCGCAGCCATGGTTTCCGTGTACTGCTCCACGAAAAACCATTCAAGGGAGTAAACGGTTCTGGTAAGCACAACAACTGGTCACTGGGAACAGATACCGGTATTCTGTTGATGGCTCCGGGAAAGACAGCCGAAGAAAACCTGCGTTTCATCACTTTCGTAGTCAACACCCTGATGGCAGTATATCGTCATAACGGTCTGCTGAAAGCATCTATCATGAGTGCAACCAACGCACATCGTCTGGGCGCCAACGAAGCACCTCCCGCAATCATTTCTTCATTCTTGGGAAGACAGCTGAGCAAGGTACTCGACCACATGGAAGACAGTTCTACAGACGAACTGATTACACTGGGTGGCAAACACGGTATGAAACTCGACATTCCACAGATTCCGGAACTTTTGATCGATAATACAGACCGTAACCGTACTTCTCCTTTCGCCTTCACCGGAAACAGATTTGAGTTCCGTGCCGTTGGTTCGGAAGCCAACTGTGCCAGCGCCATGATCGCACTGAATACCGCGGTTGCCGAACAGCTCATCGAATTCAAGAAAGATGTAGATGCACTCATCGAAAAAGGTGAACCGAAAGTATCTGCTATCATTCAGGTTATCCGCAAATATATTAAGTTGTCTAAGCCTATCCGCTTCGACGGAAACGGCTACAGCGACGAATGGAAAGAAGAAGCTGCCCGTCGCGGTTTGGATTGCGAAACCAGCTGTCCGCTTATCTTCGACCGTTACCTTACTCCGGAAAGCATCAATATGTTCGAAGCGACTGGAGTCATGACCAAGAAGGAACTGGAAGCTCGCAACGAAGTAAAATGGGAAACTTACACCAAGAAAATCCAGATTGAAGCACGTGTATTGGGAGATTTGGTCATGAACCATATCGTACCTATCGCAACCGAATATCAGTCTAAGTTGTTGGATAACGTGTACAAAATGAAAGGCCTCTTCCCTGCTGACGAAGCTGAACACTTGTCATCAGAAAATCTGGCTATCATCCGTAAGATTTCCGAACATACTATCTACATCAAAGAACATGTAGACGCAATGGTAGAAGCCCGCAAGGTTGCCAACAAGATTGCAGATGAGCGTGAAAAGGCTATTGCCTACCACGACAACATCTCTCCGATGCTGGAACAGATCCGTTACCACATCGACAAGTTGGAGCTGATTGTTGACGACCAGATGTGGACACTTCCTAAATATAGAGAGCTGTTATTCATAAGATAAAATAACCAAAAGACAAACTCTAATTTTTTTATTGGATGTTTGATGGAAGTCGGGCTGTTGGGAAAACAGCTCGGCTTTGTCATTTTTGCAAGTCCCTTTACTACTACACAATGATCTGCTCGCATCTCATATATTTTTTCATCGTGAAATTAAGGCTGCATCAAAATGAAAAGCTGAGGCAGGGTTACTTATAATCTATAAGTTACAACATAAAAATCTCCTACTTTAGTCTTTGTTTCCTTTAATTACAGAACTAAAAGTAGGAGATTTTTGACTTCTAAGTTGCTATCTATAAGATTTTTACTTTTGCAATTCTAATTTTGAGACGGCCTCTTCAGGGATATCTTCTCCTGCATTTTTGAAAGAGAACCGAAACAATCTAGTCACCAACCGGTTCTAATTTCAAGCCGTTTTATCACTATCTGCACTTATTTTCCATCGGGAAAAGGAATCACTTCTCCGGTAGCTTTCAACGAAGGTCTTTGTGCATCCCTTTCTCTTAAATAATCAGACAGTTCGGCAGCCAGCTCTTTCACCTTGTCCGGCATAGCCTGTGCCAGGTCATGCTGTTCGCCTATATCCTCCTTTACATTATAAAGCCGGAGCTGACGTGTTTCCCATGTATAAATAAGATGATAATCTCCTTTCATTATAGCCGAATAGGCACCGTATCCTTCTTTCAAGTTCTGCGACTCTCCCCAAAGATTCGGGAAATGCCATATCAGCACACGGTCTTTTCTCGTTTCCGGATGCTTCAAAACGTCGGCAAAACTGACTCCGTCTACCACCTGATGAGTTTTATATTTCTTCACTCCTGCCATCTCGAGTATCGTAGGATAAAAGTCTTCGATTATCACCCGCTGATCACATTCCGTATTGGGCTTGGTCACTCCCGGCCAGTAAACCATCATCGGCTCCCGAACTCCTCCCATAAATGCAGAGCCCTTTCCTCCACGGGCCGGATAATTCTGATCATGATTGGGTATACCTTGACGTATATAACCTAACCCTTGTCCTCCATTATCCGACATAAAAAGCAGAATCGTATTCTTAGCGACTTCAGGATTTTTTTGTAAATAATCGAGAATATCTCCCAGACTCTTATCCATACCTTCCACCAAAGCCGCATATTTGGCTTCGCTTTCATTCAATCCGGTCTTCAGTTGTTCATCGTATTTTCCCCGATACTTGTCGCTGAAACGTTTATCATCGTCGTAAGGCGTATGAACGGCATAGTGCGACATATACAGATAAAAAGGCTTGTTCATCTTTACAGCCTTTTCCATTTCTGTCAATGCCTCCCGCGTCAACGCTTCTGTTATAAAGATATCCTGCCCGTAATACTTTTCCAGTCCCTGTACGGCAAAGCGGGAACCTTCGCCAAAGTTCTTTGTTCCCAGATAACTTCCCGGAGCGCCGTTAGCCCCTCCAGCTATATTTACATCGAACCCCATGTTAATCGGATTTGCCCCCGGCGTAGTTCTTGCCCCAAAATGAGCTTTTCCACAATGAATGGTCCAATAACCATTTTCCTTAAGAATTTGAGGAAGTGACGTGATAGCTGTAGAATTGTTTATCTTGCCCTCCGTAGAATCAGGCTGGATGCCATTAAAATTCCATTCTGGAAGAGCTATTACATCGCTGGATTCATCGGTCTTTTCATTCAGTTCCAGCGTCCAGTTCGTTACTCTGTGGCGTGAAGCATTCATTCCCGACATCAAACTACATCTTGTGGGAGAAGAAATGGCACAGGCATAAGCCTCGGTAAAACGTACTCCCATCTGCGCCATCCGTTCCATATTAGGTGTATGAAAACGTTTATTAAGCGGTGTCAGCTCATCATTATAGAAAGGGACAGAAGTATCTTGCCAACCCATATCGTCGACTAAAAACATTATAATATTAGGATGCTGAGATGTTTGCGAATAAATAGAAACAGGTATCGACAAACTGCATACCACAAATGGAATAACGTGTTTTCTCATAGAAAATAATGTTTTAACAAGTATAAATTTAGTTTAGTGCACAAAAGTAATCTAAATCTGTCAACTTATACAGACACTCCTCATAATATTCATTAAAATCAGACTATCCTTTTAAAATTTCCTTCTGCTGCAGATCGCTTTATCTACCCCATACAACTCTTACTATTATTTTTAGAAACACGACGACAGATCTTTGCAATAAAGTTCCGTAACAACTTTATTACAGGGCTCAAAGCTAGTTTAAAATAAATATAACTTTACAGAAGCAGAGTTTCATATCCGTCTAATCATTTGTACGAGATTTCCTGCAACTATCGTATTCGATTCAACATCATGAGTAACAACGCTAACCGCTCCAACTACAGCATTCTCTCCTACTGTAAAATTCGGAAGAATAGATGCACCAGCTCCTGTTCGACACTATCCCTGTCAACGTAACATTCGCAGTGTCGTTTTTCCATTAGTTACCAATAAATCAATTCGGACTCACGTTAATTTAAGTTATCATTTTAATTTTTCTAATATTTCTTTTGTTTGAGGATTGCTAGGACGGAAGGCATCAATATTCATAAGTTTGCCATCCTTGTCGTATAAAAGGAATCTTGGAATAGCAGTAATGTTTAACCTGCTTGATATCTCATTGTTTTTATTGAGCCATTGATTCCCATACAAATTCATGTCGTCTATTTTCTTTTTCCAACTCTTCTCATTTCTATCTATGGATATGGACAGGAACTTTACAGCTGGATTTTTTAACTCTTTTTCCAGTGTTTGCAAATGAGGAATCTCTTTACAACACGGAACACACCACGATGCCCAAATATCAATATATACATAATACCCCTTGAACTCTTCGAACGTATGTTCTTTACCTTCAGAATCGTAAAAGGTTATGTCGGGAAATGGAGCCCCGTCGATCGTATATTTTTTTTTCTTGAAGTCATTTATATATTCTTCAGAAAGACTGTATTTATGGATGCATTTTTCCAGAATGGACAATCCTTTGGAAAAATCCTTATTGTAGTCGTAAGATGAGATATAGTTCCTCAGAAGATATTCCGCTACACTTTCTTGCAGATTTTTGTCTTCTATTTTTTCGTATGTATAATCCAGTTTTTCTTCAAAACTCATCCCTTTAGGTAGGTGCTCACAGAAAAACATCGGTGTTTCATTAAAGCATATCGCATATTTGTTAGCCAATAAGATTATTGCATCTTTTGCTTCATTGTCTAATCTATGGGGAATGGCCTTCCCGTCTCTTCTGTACATAAACTGGATAGCTTTTATTGATTTTGACTTTTCTATAAAGTTCCAGATTCGTGCATATAACTCTACATCCTTTGAAGGCTTATATTGAACTAAAACTTTGTTTAAGATGCTGTCATATTGATTTATAAGCTCCAAAGGGTTTTCAGATAGGGAAGTGCTGGCCCATACTTTCTTATTAATAGTATGTGCCTGATTATAATATTCTGCAAGGAAGGCATTGTCATTGTCAAAACCATACAATATCTTTTCATTGTCTACTTGTATGTCAAGGTTGTACGTACGGATGGAATCGGGCATATACAACGGAATAGAGAAAGGATACTTGTTGGAATCCTCTTTCCTGACAATAATGTTAAGCTTATAAAATCCGTTATTGACCGATGAAAGTTTTATCTTGAATACATTGTTATTATTTTGGACAGGAGTATATGATGTGTTTTTCATCATCATATTTTTAATAGTCATCTCATGTATACTATCAGTATTATTTTTTACAGTTATACGTCCTGTAACGGTCAACTGTGCATTTAGAGTACAAGCATAAATCAAAGCTAATAGAATAGCAATCTGTAGTTTCATGATTCAATTGATAATAAAATATTGATTTATAACAACATAAATGGAGGTATGCCCTTTACAAGGCATACCTCCATTAAAGAAGAAAAGAGCTAGTTTTTGTATCTTATATCAGAAATCTTGTCTGTACACTGCTTAAACTCGTATTTAGGCTCAAATTTGTCACTCGCCAGATCGTTTACGCTGTAGATATATACGTTTCCACGTTTTGTATCACTGCTGTAAGTACCTACGTATAAATCTTTATTAGCATCATTATAACCTATACAAGTAATTTCCTCATTAGGATAAGAAATGATAGGTTTGGTTGGCAATTGAGGTGATGCATTAAAAAGGTAGTAAGCGTACAAGCCTCCTCCAATACCATAAAAAGCGACCTGATTATTTTTGGCCAATGTCGCCCTGGTCCCTTGACTGGGAATAGGATCTCCTTCCGATACATTATATGAATGTAAGTTTGTCTGCTGATACTTCACATAAAATTCATCATCAAAAGCAGATGTAAGTGTGTATTGTGAAACTTTTGTAGGGTCGCTTTTACTTCTGGTTGTTACATAGATGGTGCTACTGCTACTTGTGTCAAGGATTATCATAAGTATATCTTCGTCCTTGAGTAAGTCGCCGGAAGTACCTCTCATATCTGAAGAACGAGCCTGGAATGTGATGATTTCAGAGTCACTATAATTAACAAAAACCGGAGCCGATGTTTTTGAGTTTATGCTAGCGATGTAGGTATACCCTGGTATAACGTCTTCATAACTTTGCTGATAAAAATCATAAGGATATTCGTACAGATACCAATAAGCCTTTTGGAAATGGATGGAATGTTTGGAGTTGACATCATATACAAAGGGATATGATGCATATCCGTCATTCGAGATGAAATGAGTAGCCTTGAAATTGCTAAAGACTGAAGAATATTCAGACGAGGATATGATTTCGAAAGTGGTAGAGTTTACAAAGAAACATTTGTCTTCCAAGGCAACAATCATTATCGGGGTTTGTGAAAAAGGGCTGGTTGAGGCATTGGTACGGTCGGCACCTATAAGCTTTGTCATCTGGATATCAGGATTCATCAGCTCCAGACAATGTTCTTCTACCTTGTACTCCATTCCGGATGCAATATCTTCCGAAGTCAAGTCCTTGATAAATCCCAGATTGCCTTTTCCGTCTTCCGAGTTGGCAATAACCAATATTCCTTTTTCAAAATAGTCGTTTACATTTACCTGATATTCCATTACATCTCCAACCAAGTCATCGGTAACGGTAAGATGTATGTAATATGTACCTTTCTTTTCGAAAGAATAGTGCAGTATCGGTTCGGTACTGATTTTGGTAAGTTCACCCTTTTCTCCTGAAGTACTATTATATTCGCCCACAGACCATTCATATTTCAAGTCTTTGGACGTAGCTTTTACCTGTGGGTCTATTACCAGAGGTTCTGTTCCGAAATAGATATTGTAAACAGGCATCTCTTCAGAATCGCTGCCTTCTATTGACAGTTCCGGCAGCAGATTATTTGCGTCTTGTGAATCATCATTGATACACGATGTGAGAGCAAAGAATAAAAAAACGATGTATATTATATTTTTCATATCTTTATTATTTTATGACTGTTGGATTCAAATTACATTGGAGACGGTTTGGCCCATCCTTCAATGGCCGACGGGTCATGTTCCTCATAATATTCATACAGAGGAATCAGTACATATTTGTTCAGGAAACTCGAATACATAATCAACGGTCCCTGAAAATCTGATGCATTGGTGAAATAATCACCGTATGTTGTTACCATCTCGTCTATAACAGTGGGATTGACATCTTTCATTGCATAGAAAAGCTCAAAGAATTTTTGTGCCACATCATATCTGTAAGCCGGCATTGCCCATGATACCCACCAGCTAGGAGCATATTCAGGATGTATGTCTGAATATGTGATGCTGAATTTGTTTTGACCCACTACGGCAAGATCTTCCGATTCTTTTAGAACCAAGTTTAAAGTAAATTCCTTTTGCTGCAATTCAGGGTCATTGTTGCGCAGGAGTGTAATCTTGACTTTGGTCTCAACCCCATTGGCCGGGATATACATTGATTCATGGTCTATGGTATAATGTACTCCTTCCTGCATGGTAGTTCCTTCATCTGGTTCAAGCGTGAAGGCACGTGCTTTGTCAGAAGGCATTCCCATCAGTTTTACCGGTAGCTCTATAACGTATTGTGTGGCAATATCGAATCCGAAACTATAGGTAACGGATGTTGCCACTTCATCGTTGTCATTGATATATTCCATGAACGCAGAATCTTTCTGGGTAGTATCATAGAGCTGATAGTCTTCATTTGTGCAGGCTGTCGCTGCTATGCACAATAGAGTGAGCAAGGCTTGTTTGATATATGTTGTTTTCATACTATACTGCATTTACTTGTTGTCAATTTCTATATTCATATTCACTGTCTGGTATCGGAACTACATAATATGTATCACTAGCCGGCAATACACGATTGAGGCTGTTGCATACGATATCTTTTTTCAAGCGTTTCATATTATACCATATTTGACCTTCGCCAAAGAGTTCCTTACAGTATTCATTGTATATGTTTTCTTTGGTAAGTTGTTTGCCCTGAGCAGCAAATCCTCTTAATCCGCGTGAAGTAAGCTCTTCATCGAAGTAGCTGACAGCCTGGTCGTAGTTTGTGTCAAGGAGAGCTTCTGCGGCAATCAGATACATTTCAGAAACATGCATGAGGGTGAATCCGGAATATCTCTCATCCCATCCGCTTGGAGCACTTTCGCCAGATAATGTATAGTAATCTATGATTTTTCTCCAAAGACTATTGTTTACTTGTTGCATACGATAATCGGCAGCAGTATTGTCATTATCCAATGCATAGATATCTTCAAAAGTCTGCAAGTATCCTCCCCCAGATGATTCAAAGTAAGGAGAGAATGATACGAATGAGGTCTGGTTAAATATAAGGGTACGAACCGATTCAAGGTATGAGCTGGAGTAAACTCCGAATATTGTTTCTTTTTCAGACAACTTTCCGGCCAAATAATCTGCCATTTCTTGTCTGTATGCCAGTGGAAATTTTCCGCTCTTTATCACTTTCTCTGCGTAAATGGCTGCATTGGCCATATCACCTCTCATCCAATATACTCGTGCCTTAAGTCCCCATACGGCGTAGAGATTGAAATGGGTATTACGGTAGTTCAGGAAGTTACGCAGATTATTGTCGGTTCTCGGATAGTCCATACTGTTTTCTTCATCGGCTAGGAGACTTTCAGCTTCGTTCAGGTCATTGAGAATCTTTTCATATACTTCTCCCACTTTATAAAAAGGTTTCACGTCGTATGAATAAGTTTCTACGTAAGGAATTCCTTCTTTGGTTTCGTCGGTAGGAGCGAACAGACGCAAAAGGTCAAAATGCAGGAATGCCCTCATGGCCAGCATTTCACCTCTATAATAATTGTATAGGGTCATGGAGTTTCTTCCTTCCAGATTCTTAAGAATATTATTTATGTATCCGATATTCTTGTATGCTTCTTCCCACATATTTTCAATCACTTCCTTTACAGCATCGGCTTCGTAGTCAAGTTCAGAAAGGGGCTGTCCTATTTCTTCCTGATCCTGGTAACATGCAAGATTCTGGGCAAGCACCTCAGTAAATCCCCAATACATGAAGCGTCCGTATGAATAGGTATTTTGAAGCTCACCGTAAACTCCGTATATGGCATCTTCAAATCCTTGCGCATCTTTAAACTGCTCGTTTTCTACCTTTTCAGATTTGGGGCGTACATCCAAGAAATCATCGCATGCATTGAAAAGGAGCAAAGAACATAATCCGTAACAAATGTATATTAGTTTTTTCATCTTATTCATGTTTTAAAGTGTAATATTGAATGACATATTAATGCTGCGGCTATAAGGATAAGAGGTACCTCTTTCATAGCGTACAGTTGACAGACGGAATAAGTCTGAGGCTCCAAGAGTCAGTCTCAAGCGTTGTATTCCCCATGACTGGATCAAAGATTGTGGAAACTCATAGGCTAAGTTAATGCTCGACAGCCATATTTCATTCTCGTTTTCAACAAACCGACTGGAGTGTACAAACTGTTGTCCACCGGTTGCACTGAGGTTCAGGTAAGGCACCAAATCACCCGGCTGTTTCCACCTTTCAGTGAAAGCTCTTACATCTGCATTATAGCGTGGATTGATGTTTTCAATCTTTTCTGCACGGGTTGAGTTATAGATGTCTCCTCCGAAGGTATAGCTGAAGTTAATACCCAAATAGAAATTCTTATACATGAAGTCTGTTGAGAAGTTACCTTCAACACCCGGATTGGTATCTCCTACTACAACTTTATCTTTTACGTCATATGTATAAGTATAGCTACCATCTTTCTTAATGTATATTTCTTTTCCAGACGCAGGATCGATACCAGCAGAACGTACGGCATAGATCGCTGTAGGTGAACCACCCTCTTCATAAAGTATGCGTGGAACAGATTCATCAGATACAGCATTGTTTTCATCATTTTTACGCTGCAATGCTTCAGAAATGTTCTTGATAACAGTTTTCGAATGAAGTCCGTTTACAGAAACAGTCCAACTGAAGTCTTTAGTAACGATAGGTTTACCCCATACGGCAAATTCAATACCATTGCTTTCCTGTGCACCGAAGTTATCTTTTACAGTGCTGGCTCCGGATGATGGAGGCAATGATATATCGATAAGCATATCATCAGTATATTCATTGTAGTAATCAAAGTTGACATTTAAGCGTTCACCAAAGAATGAAGAGGTAACACCTATATTCAGTTTCTTGGTAGTCTGCCAGGTCAGATCCGGATTAGGCATGACCATAGGCACTGCTCCTACACCTCCAAGATGGATATTGCTAATATAATACTTATAGGTAGAAATAGCCTGATATGGTGAGAATTTTACGCTACCTGTATATCCATAACTTCCTCTTAGACGTAACATATCTACCCATCCCAGTTGTTTAATAACGTTTTCGTTATGTAAGTTATATCCGGCTCCTACTGACCAAAACGGTGCATATTTGTTATTTTCTCCAAACTTGGAAGAACCAGATAGACGGTATGAGCCATCAATGATGTAGCGGTTTTTCCATGTAAAGTTTGCTGCAGCGAAGGCACCTACGCTGGTAGCAAGGTCTTCACTACCGTACGGAGTCGTATCAGAATAAGATGCGGCATATCCGAAATCGGTCAGATTATCGGATAAGAAACCTGAAGCAATGCTCGTACGTGAGGAGCTGTCCTGCTTTTTGATTTCACCTCCCACGTTCAATGTAAACAATGTACCGTCATTATCAAAGCTGTGTATCCAGTTACCTACTACCTTGAACGAATAATTATTTTCGTCATTGTTAGTTAATGTATATTTTCCTTTTTTCAACGGATCTGTTACGTCTTTGAACTGCATAGAAAGAGGGGATACAAAATCATCTACTGTACCCTTTGCCGTGAGTAATGAACCTTGTGCAGTAATGAACAAATTCGGTTTGAAGTTATAACGTGCACTTAAAGACAAGTCCTGTGTACGAGTTTCTTGAGTAGAGAAGCTGCTTAATGAAGCCTCATAAAGAGGGTTAATCATATCCCATGACAATAATGAACGGAGCTCTCCGTTTTCATCGTAAGGAGAATCGTAAGGATTCATTTGCAACCATGTGTCATAACTCCCGTACTTGGAGTTACGGATATTAGTTTGCTGATGGCTGGCTCTTAGGGTAAGTACCAGTTTTTCTTTAAGACGGTATGCTAAATATACATCAAGACCGTAAATTTTTCGTCCATCATCTTTCATTACCCCATTATTGTTTGTAAGGTTTCCGGTTATATTATATTCAATACCTCCTCCTCTACCAGATATAGATAGCGAATGGGTTTGGGAGAATCCGGTACGTATAGGTTTTGTTTTCCAATCTGTATTGATACCTTTACTGACTAATGCTAATTTTTCATAATAGGTCTTATCCATACTTCCGGTACTACTATCGTATAGTCCTGCTAGTCTTTCAAGTTCAAGCTTCTGTTGTGAATTACACAAGTCGTAACTTGAAAGATCTGCAAAACTAAAATCGGGAGTGAATGTGTAGCGAATACGTACAGGTGCTTGTGTTACTCTCTTACGTTCAATTACAATCACGCCGTTTGCAGCATTCTCACCATATAGTGCGGTAGCTGAAGCGTCTTTGAGGATATCCACACGTTCTATATCGTACATATTAATATCATACAAATCTTGTAATGTAGATTCTACTCCATCTATAACTACTAGTGGAGCATTTAAGCCTGCTTCGTTGTCGGTAGCCAATGATGTTGTACTACGTATTACAAGGTCAGGTATATTATTAGGGTTAGACCCCATAGCATTATTTTTGTTTATTTTAATAGATGGGTCTATTGAAGATAATGCTTGTAATACATTATTCGGAGATATATTCAACAATTGCTCTGAAGTAACAGTTCGTGCAGCACCCGTAAATGTTTGTTTAGAGCGTGTGAAAAAACCATTAACCACAACTTCATCCATTACTTCGGCGTCTTCTTTCAGCTCAATTTTTATTTCATTTCCCTTCGGACTGATTACTTGTTCGCTGTAACCGACAAATGAGAACTTAAGCTGTGCACCACGTGGAATGTTTACACTGAATTCTCCATCCATATTTGTTACCACACCAGTAATCATTTCTCCATCTTTTATCACAGATACGTTGGCACCAATTATAGGTTCACCACTGCGCTCTCTATTACGATACCTTTTATTTCACCAGCCTGTGTGACAGGAGAGATCACAATAGTGTTATCTTTTAAAGTTGCATAAAGCCCTGTATTCTTAAGACACTGTTTTACGGCCTTAAGAACGTCCATATTTTTCACATTGATGCTGACAGACGGTATATTGGCAATATCTTCCTCATTATAAATAAGTTTCATACCCGTTTCATTCTCAATAGCAGACAACACTTTTTCCAGTTGAGTGTTTTCTAATTGTAAAGTTATTCTTTTTACATTCTGGGCCATAGTGTCACCTAAAGTTATAGCACCCAAAAGCAAACACGCAAAAAGCTTTTTTCTAAAGCCCGTTTTCCTGCTTTGTCGCAGGAAAAGATACTCTCTATTTTTCATATCAATCTGTATAAAATTAATTATTACCGTATTATCTCAAATTGCATCAATAAATAAAACCATTAGTGTCCAATAAAAATGGACTAGTTAAAAAATTAATCAAATAGTCCTTCAAAAAGGGGATAATCGAGTTCTTTGACATCGTTGAAATCAGTCTTATCGAACAGTTCACGCAAGTTAGTTTTGTCCGTTAGAGAGATGCTTAGAATCTGCAAAACTTCATAAGTTGAGCGCTTCAATTGCATATCGTGTTGGACAATAGCCACT